>JGI20129J51889_1000110_pt1 | contig 15533 bp, 24 predicted proteins | sample MonGeyMetagenome_FD_51889 | JGI IMG/M metagenome (IMG submission 51889)
TTGAACTCCCTTACAGCCTTTCTCCTAGAAGGATGGCCACGCCTATTCTCCTCTGCTAGTAATTCCCATCAGTGTTCGAAGACGTAAAGGGGGAACATTGGCTTATATCTTGTTACCACGTTCTCGTCGTACTTGCTCCAATCCCTAGTGTTCTTCTTTTCCAAGGGTAATACTCTGCAATAATTACTTAAAAAATTTTTGTATATTTCTGAAGAGATCCACAACGTACACAATATGATATTAGGCTTTAAATTATGACGTAGTAAAGTTACTCATATGAAGTTAGGCTCAGAATGGTTCTCCGTGGTTATAGGAACCTTCGCATTATCTTTAGTAAGTTGGATGAATTCTATACTCTTTAAGTTACAAGTTCTTTTTGATGTAGGAAAAGTAATATACTTTCTAGCTCTGGTACTTTTTGTCATAATATTTTCTGGCTGGATATCTAGGATAATGACTAACTGGAGAGAAGACATGGAGAACTTGAATAGGATAAGCTTTACTGCCTTCTTAGGAGTAATATTATTCGTTGCAGGCTCCTTTTTCATAACTTATGTCGAAATAAATTATGAAATAGCTTACGCGTTACTGGTTCTTTACTTCTTGGGTTACTCCATTGTGTTTTTAGTTAACGTACACTTAGGATACAAATTATTTACAAAGGGCGTTACACAGAACGAGATATCTTACGCGCTATTAGTTCCAGCATTAGCGCTTTCTGCTAACGTTTTTTTAAGTGCTCCGCTTTCCCATTTCATATCGACTTACTTTGTTAAAATCGTGTACTTTATTATGTTATTCTCAGTTGGGATATCTTTCTTTCAACTGATATTTATAGGCAGTATAGCCTTACTATCTCACATAATATACAAGGAAAGTTCAGCCATTATAATGATTCCCGTTGGTGCAGCAAGCGTATTAGCTATCAACGTGTTAGCATTTCCGTCTTATAATTACCTTCACCTCTTTTATTTCCCTTCAGAGTTTGCCTTAACGCTAGCAATAATGCTCTGGGGCTTCGAAATATGGAATTCAGTAGTTGCACTCATAACTGCAGTGAAGCACATAAAAGATAAAGATAAACCTTCGCTAATTAGCTGGGCCTACGTATTTCCTTTAGCAATATCTGCCTTCTCAGACTTTATGCTTTACCAAGAAACGTCGCTTCCGGTGTTTGAAGCTGTAGCAGTCGCCTTCTCATTGGCTATCGTGTTACTTTATGCTTACTCTTTAAGGAATACTATCTTTGTTTTAAAGTTTGTTTTAAAGAACAAGGTCTAAAGTCTCACAGAAACCTTGAAAGTGAAAGTTGCAGTTTCTCCTTCCTTCAGAGTTATTAGCCCTATGCCGTTATAATATGCATCTGGAGCACCGCTCATGGCTAATCCTTTAGTTTGGTAGAGCTCCGGGTATTAGGGTGTGAGCTTGCGAATAACGTTGAAATAAATATTAATTACTGAAAAATTCTCAGTGTATCATATCATGCTAATGAAATAAATTGAAGAGATCAACAAAGCAGTTTACAGCGGGAAAGCTTAATACCCTGAGGAGTCCTCCTTTCCTCTCGTGGCGATCTACAGGTGCGGTAGGTGCGGGAAGGAGTTCGACGACGAGCAGTTGAGGATCCTGCCAGGAATCAGGTGCCCGTACTGCGGCTACTCGATCCTGTTCATGGTCAGGAAGAGGACGATAAAGATAGTCAAGGCTATTTGAGGAACCTGTTCTTGTAGATCACGGTCGAGGTCTCCAGTATCAACCTCCCGGCCAGAACCGCCGTTATCCCGCCGTAATCGAAGGGAGGGCTGACCTCCACCACGTCGAAGCCGGAGAACCTCTCGTCGGCTATCCCGTTGATCAGGTCGAGCACGGTCGTTGGCCTGAGCCCCTCAGGTTCAGGGGTGGCGACTCCGGGAGCGTAGGCCGGGTCGAACCCGTCCATGTCGTAGGTTACGTAGACTTCCTTACACTCCTCGAGGGCCCTCGAGACGTAGCTGATCAGCCAGTTGGTTCCCATCGACTCGGCCTGTAGGGAGGTCACGAAAGGGATGTCGTTCTTCCTCGCGAAGTCCAGCTCCTCCTTGGTGAACGCCCTAACCCCCACCAAGACCACCTTAGCCCCGAGCTCGTGGACCCTCCTCATGGCGCAGGCGTGGTCGTACTTGTAGCCCATGTAGTCGTCCCTCAGGTCCATGTGGGCGTCAATGGAGAGGACGCAGGGAGGGGCCTTGGTCACCCTCCTGAAGCCCTCTATTATCCCCGGCGTAACCGTGTGCTCTCCCCCTATGCCTATCGTGATCTTGCCCTTCTCCCTGAAGTAGCTCACCACGTCGCTGATCCTCCTCAGGTTCTCCTCCACGTCCGACGGGTGGAGGACTACGTCGCCCACGTCGTTGAACCCGAACTCGCCGGCGTCTATCCCGTTCCTCACGGAGTAGAACTCGAGGGTCTGGGCCGAGCTCCTAATGGCTTGGGGAGCGAACCTGGAGCCGGGCCTGTAGCTGGAAGTTATGTCCATGGGGAGGCCGAGGATCACGAAGGGCGACTCCTCCCTGTTGAACCCCGCGAACTTCTGGGAGACCTCGTTGAGCCAGAGGAGTCTCGCGTCGCTCACAGCACGCCCATGACGCGGAGCTTTAAATTACTGAGCCTGAGCTTTTGGTGAGCATGACCAACGTTCACGAGAAGGTAGTGGAGCTCGCGAAGAGGAGGGGGATATTCTGGCCTTCCTACGAGATCTACGGAGGGGTCGCCGGCCTTTACGACTTGGGGCCGATAGGGTTGAGGATAAAGGACAAGATCGTCCGGCTCTGGAGGAAGTTCTTCGTCGAAGATAACGACGACATGGTCGTTGAGATCGAGACCCCTTTGGTCACCCCTTCCAGGGTTCTGGAGGCCAGCGGACACGTGGAGAACTTCACCGACCCGATAGTCGAGTGCAAGAAGTGCGGCAGGGTCTTCAGGGCCGACCACCTGGTTGAGGAAGCCTTGAAGATCAACGCGGAGGGGCTTAAGCCGGAGGACTTGACGAGGCTCATCAGGGAGCACGACCTCAAGTGCCCCGTCGACGGAGGGGAGCTGGGGGAGGTCAGGCTCTTCAACCTCCTGTTCAGGACCCAGATAGGCCCCTATTCGTCATCCGTGGGTTACCTCAGGCCGGAGACCGCCCAGGGAATGTTCACGTCGTTCAGGAGGGTCTACGAGACCTTCAGGCAGAGGCTCCCCCTGGGCATAGCTCAGGTGGGTAGGGTGGCGAGGAACGAGATCTCCCCCAGGCAGGGGCTCATAAGGATGAGGGAGTTCAGCATAATGGAGGTCGAGTTCTTCATAGACCCGGAGTCGGGGGAGTCACCCCCCTTCGAGAGGGTCAAGGGGGAGAGGCTCAAGGTCCTGACCGCGGGCGAGAAGGAGAAGGGGGGAAGCCCGTCGGAGTTCGACGTGGAGGAGTTGGTGACGGAAAGGATAGTGGTGAACCCCTGGATGGCCTACTGGATGGCGGTCGCGAGCAGGTTCGTGAAGGCGTTGGGGATCAAGGACTTCTACTTCGAGGAGAAACTGCCCCACGAGAGAGCCCACTACTCCAGGCAGACCTTCGACCAAATAGTTCTGGTGAAGGGAGAGAAGGTCGAGATCTCGGGCCACGCTTACAGGGGGGACTACGACCTGAACAGGCACTCCAGCTTCAGCGGGGAGGACCTGAGCGTCTTCAGGAAGTACGAGCAGCCGAAGGTGGTCAAGAGGAAGAGCGTGGTGGTGAACAGGGAGGCCCTGAACAAGGAGGGGAAGGACTTCGTCAAGGAGTTCATGTCCAGGATCGCCAAGATGACCCCAGAGGAGGTGGAGGAGGCCCTGAGGAGGGGAGAGACCGTTAACGGTAGGCCTATCGCCAACTACGTCACTATAGCGGAAAGGGAGGAGAAGGTGCACGGGGAGAAGTTCATCCCTCACGTCGTCGAGCCCTCCTTCGGCGTCGAGAGGTCCCTGTACCTGGCTATCTTGAACGCCTACACCGAGAGGAAGGACAGGACGCTCCTCCTGTTGCCTAAGGAGATCGCCCCCTATCAGGTGGCCGTCTTCCCGCTTTTGGAGAGGGAGCCCCTGGTCTCCAAGGCCAAGGCGATTTACGAGAGGCTGAGGACGGAGTTCGAGACCATCTACGACGACTCCGGAAGCATAGGCAGGAGGTACGCGAGGGTCGACGAGATAGGCGTTCCCTACAGCGTAACGGTGGACCCCCAAAGCCTTGAGGACAACACCGTAACTATAAGGGACAGGGACACGTGGAACCAGGTCAGGGTGAAGGAGGAGGACTTAATTACCGCCCTGAGGAAGTTGTTATACGAGAACGCTAGGTTGGAGTCCGTAGGGATCCCGGTGAGTGGGACTCATGAGTGAGGAGGAGAAGAGGAAACAGGAGGAGCTCAAGAAGGTCCTCAGCGTTATCCCTCCTCCCTCGGCTTTGAGGGGGGAGAGGAAACAGATCCTAGAGAAGAGGGTCAAGCTCAGGAAGAGGCCCGACGTTAACCAGGGAGTAGTGATAGTCCCGGAGAAGACCGCCAAGGAGTTGGGGATCAAGGACAAGGCGGAGATATCCGTGAAGGGCAAGAGGCACGTCTTCGAGGTCGTGATCCTGGACAAGATGCCGGAGCACGAGGTCTGGGCTAACCCGGCCGACATGGAGGTAATGGGCTTAGAGGACAACAGCGCCGTAACCCTGAGGGCCGCGAAATGAGCGAGGCCAACGCGAGTAGGGCTTTGCTTTACTTGGAGAAGGTAGTTGAGGAGCACCACCTGCTTGTCGAGAGGCTCGAGAACCTACTCTTGGTGGACGAGCCGGACGAGGAGGAGACCGTAAGGGTCCTCGAGGAGCTGAGGAACAAAAGGAGGGAGCTCTACGAGGGTTTCAAGACGATAGTCGAGAACCTAGAGTACGTCACCTACAGGCAAACCAGGGAGGAGGCGCTGGGGTTGCTGAACTACTACTACGCGGTGATGCTCCCCGACGAGATCAACGCCCTGAGCGAGGTACCGAAGAAGGCCAATCTGAGTCAATTGAAGGAGGACATAGAAAAAGACGTCGCCATGATAAATAGAATAAAGAAATTAATTGTACAATTCGTTTATTAACTGTTATCCTGGATTTTTCGAAGAAAAGATGCCGGACAGGATCTCCGAGATAAACGTCGACGAACGGTTCATCGAGATGCTCAACAACGTGCTGGACGGCGTGAGAACCTTAAGGGAGGCCGTGGCCAACGGAATTTCGGGCAACGCGTTCGCCAAGATAAACGCGATAAAGGACGCCGTGGAGAGGGCCAACTTCGAGTTGGGCTCTTACCTGATGAAGATAAGGGACGCCGTGGAGGCCTACGACCTCTACATGATGGTGGGGGATAACATAGAGAGGATAGCCCAGAACCTGAGCGCCGCGGCTTATAGAACGTCAATGCTCCTGTCCAAGAACTACCAGATGCCGGAAGTGCTGAAGGTCCTGGCCCTGTCCATGCTGGACAAGCTCATCTCGCAGACAATGAGTCTGATCGAGGGCTTCAGGCTACTATCCGTGAGCCCCAATAAGACCGCGGAGGTCCTGAGGAACGTTAAGTCCCTCGAGGAGGACGCGGACGACCTGTACAGGAACACCGAGCTCAAGCTCTTCGAGAGCTCTACTGACCTTTTGACGGCCATGCTCATCAAGGACGTCATAGACAGGCTCGAGGACTCGGCTGACGCCATGTTGAGGATTGCGAACTCTTTATACTACATATCCTACCTGAGGTCGTAAATGAGGGCCGTCCTGAAGGGGATCCACGCGATAGTTGAGGACGTCAACGAGGCCCGGAAGGTCTACTCGTTGGGCTTTTACGGGAGACCCCTAACGACGGGGAAGCCGAAGGGGCCAGAGGACATAAACGAGCCCCTGATACTTTCGTTAATAGAGGCCGTCTACTTGGCCGAGCAGGGCGTCCTGGAGGTCTTCGCGGAGGACGGGAGGAAGCTCAGCGTCGAGGAGCTCAAGACCTGCGGCTCAAAGGCTATCGACAGGTTCGACGTACTCTACGGGGTCTACTCGGACTTGAGGAGGAAAGGCTTCGTGGTCAGGTCGGGGATGAAGTACGGGGCGGACTTCGCGGTTTATTCCGTGGGCCCAGGCCTAGAGCACGCCCCCTACTTGGTGATAGCCCTGAAGTACGGCCAAGAGCTGAAACCTCACGAGCTCCTGAGCTTCGGCAGGGTGTCGCACAGCACGAGAAAGGAGCTGATCTTAGCAATAGTGGGGCCAGGAAAGGTTATTAACTACGTTTCGTTTAAGTGGATTAAAATCTAAAAGTCGGCCGAGGAGGTCGTACGGTTGAACGGGAAGGGAGCTCCTGGTAAGCCTCAGGGGAGGAAGTTCGAGGACGACAAGGAGCCCAACCCTCTACCCCTGGGGGATCAGTGCAACCCCCTATGCCCCTTCTTCAGGTGTAGCAAGAAGGCGCTGAAAATAGATAAGAAGTACGTTAAGGGCCTCCTCCAGAAGGTCAGCTTCTGCATGTGGGTCGGGGACAACTGCATAGCGGGACGGTGTCAGTACGCCTACTGCGAGAAGAGGGCCTTACTGCCGGGCAACAAGTGCTCCTTCGCTGTGAAGACGAAGGGCGGTAGCGAGGAGTTCGAGAGGGAGCTGGAGAGGGAGGAGAAGGAGATGAGCGTGTTGTCCTCTAAAGTCTCTCGCAAAGGCCTCGATCTGTTCTGACGCCCTCCCAGCGCCTGTACAAATCGTTCTCCACGCCCAAGGCGTCGAGGCCGTGAGCTATTAACGCCAGAGTCTTCGTGCTGCAAGGGCTCACCACCACCCCCACGGTCTTGGCCAAGTAGCTCGAGCTGGAGGGAGGGGCCTCGATCTCGTTCTCCCTGTAGACCCTGAAGCCCTTGAGCATCTCGAAGAGGGACTCGCCGCACTCGTAAATCGAAACCTTCTCGGCCTCGAAGGAGACGACCACGTCTACGTCGAAGCCCCTCTCCTTCAGCGCCTGAGCGGTCCTGACGCCGTAAATTACACCCGAGGCCCCGGTTATCGCAACGACCGCCTTCTTAACTGCTCCTGCGCCCTGAGCCACTCCCTCTTCCAAGACTCGTAGCACCTCTGGGAGCAGAAGGCCCTGGGCTTATTGCTGCAACAGGTCTTTACGACTATTGGCTTCCCCTTTATCACTGAACCGCACCAGTCGCACCTCTCGAACCTCTCCTCGGAGTCCAGGACGAACGGCACTTCGTGTCATTTGTTGTAACAGAAACTAACATATAAAAATAAGCTTATTATTAACTAGCTAATATTCAATCCCATGGCGTCAGTAAGGAGGGTCCCCGAGTCGAAGATCTCGAGGTTCATCGTCGAGGAGACCATGAAGGACTGGATGGACATAGTCGAGAGCGACGTCGTGATAGTGGGAGCGGGCCCCTCCGGGATGACGGCGGCTTACTACCTGGCCAAGGCAGGCTTGAAGACGGTAGTGTTCGAGAGGAGGCTGGGCTTCGGGGGAGGAATCGGGGGAGGGGCCATGCAGTTCCACAGGCTGGTCATCGAGGAGCCGGCTGACGAGGTGCTCAGGGAGTTCGGGGTCAGACTGAAGAAGGTCGACGAGGGGGTTTACGTGGTCGACGCCGCGGAGTTCATGGCGAAGTTGGCCTCCAAGGCGATTGACGCGGGGGCCAAGATGATCCTGGGGGTAACCGTGGATGACGTCATCTTCAGAGAGGATCCCCCGAGGGTCGCTGGGGTTGCCGTGGAGTGGACGGCCACACAGATGTCGGGACTCCACGTGGATCCGCTGTTCATAAGCGCCAAAGCGGTGGTTGACGCCACGGGCCACGACGCTGAGGTGATATCAGTCGCCGCCAGGAAGCTTCCGGAGCTGAACATAAGCGTTCCGGGCGAGAAGTCAGCCTACAGCGAGGTAGCTGAACAGTTGGTAGTTGACAACACCGGCCCCGTGGCGCCGGGGCTTTACGCCGCGGGTATGGCTGTCTGCGAGGTTAAGAGCCTGCCAAGGATGGGGCCCATATTCGGGGCTATGGTGCTCTCAGGCAAAAGGGTTGCCGAACTAATAATTCAGGACCTTCGTAAGTCTTAAAACCTCGAGAGGTTTGGATAGGGAGGAAGACCCTGATGTCCCAGACCGTGAAGCTCTCGGACAAGCTCAGCGGCGTCGTTGAGTCCGTCAAGGACAACTCGGTTATCGGCAGGAAGGAGGTGGTCATTAAGGTCTTCCACATAGGCGTCACCTCATCGGGAGGGACACGGGTCAGAAGGTGAAGAAGGGAGGTGGTAAGGGTGCCAAGCAACAAAAGTAAAGAGGGCGGAGTTAAGGCGGTAGTCAGGCTCTACTACGAGATCCAGGGCGACCGAGTAGTCCTCAAGAACAAGAAGTGTCCCAGATGCGGAAGCGTGATGGCCCACCACATGAAGCCGGTAGAGAGGTGGCACTGCGGGAAGTGTAATTACACGGAGTTCGTAGGTTCCAAGACAGGTACCAAGAAATGATTGTTTTAGGTATTGAAAGCACAGCCCATACGTTCGGAGTAGGCCTAGTTACGGACGAGCCTGAGGTAAAGATATTAGCGAACGTCAGGGACACTTACGTCCCCCCTAAGGGGGGTATGAAGCCCGGCGACCTCGCGAAGCATCACGCCGAGGTCGCGGCAGAGGTGACCAGGACCGCCTTGGAGAGGGCTGAAGTCTCGATTAAGGACGTCGACTCCATAGCCGTGGCCCTCGGCCCCGGGATGGGTCCTGCCCTGAGGGTGGGGGCCGTAGTCGCTAGGGGATTGGCCCTGAAGTACGGCAAGCCCCTGGTTCCGGTGAACCACGGCGTCGCCCACATAGAGATCGGTATGTTCGCGACTAAGAGTAGAGACCCCCTGATCCTCTACCTGTCGGGAGGGAACACGATAATAGCGACCTATTATGAGGGGAGATACAGGGTCTTCGGCGAGACTTTAGACATAGCTCTGGGCAACATGATGGACGCCTTCGTCAGGGAGATAGGCCTCGCCCCGCCCTACGTGAGGAACGGGATGCATGTGATCGACATATGCGCCGAAGGGGGGAAGAACCTCCTAGACCTGCCCTACGTGGTTAAGGGCAACGACATGTCCTTTTCCGGCCTGCTCACCGCTGCCCTTCGCCTTAAGGACAAGGTGAACATCCACGACCTGTGCTATAGCGTTAGGGAGTACGCCTTCGACATGCTCCTGGAGGCGACAGAAAGGGCCCTCGCTTTGACGGGCAAGAAGGAGATCCTGGTAGTGGGAGGGGTGGCGGCTAGCGTCTCCCTAAGGGGCAAGCTCGAGGCCCTGGCCAAGGACAGGGGCGTCGAGCTGAAGGTCGTTCCTCCAGAGTACGCTGGGGACAACGGCGCCATGATAGCTTATACAGGGCTGTTGGCCTACAAGTCCGGCCAGAAGGTGGATCCTGAGAAGGCTATGGTGAGGCCGAGGTGGAGGATAGACCAAGTGGAGATTGGCTGGAGATAGTCAGGGAGATAAAGAGGGGGGCGGAGGCGATAATCTACGAGGGGAGGCTGAAGGACCTCAAGGTAGTGATAAAGAGGAGGGTGAAGAAGCCCTACAGGCACCCGGGGCTGGATCACGCAATAAACTCCGAGAGGACGGCCAAGGAGGCCAGGCTGATGTACTTGGCTTTGAAGGCGGGGGTCAACGTGCCTGCCGTGATCCTCGCCCTCCCCCCTGAGTACACGTTGGTCATGGAGTACGTCGAGGGAACCCTCCTGAGGGACTCGCTTAAGCCGGACAGGAAGCTAGGGGAGATGATAGGGGAGATGGTGGGGAAGCTCCACAGAGGGGGGATAGCCCACGGCGACCTGACCACAGCTAACATGATATTGACCCCGCAGAACGAGCTCTTCCTCATAGACTTCGGCCTAGCGAGAAGGAGCGACGACCTGGAGGACCACGCCACGGACGTGCACCTCTTCATGAGGGCTTTGGAGAGCGCTCACCCTGAGGCCAAGGAGGTGGTGATGCAGGGGTTCGTGGACGGCTACTCTATTTATGTAAGCGACTACAGGGACGTGATGGAGAAGGTTAAGGAGATAAGGATGAGGGGGAGATACGTTGAGGAGAGGCGTAAAGGTTCTCACGTCTAACGAGGGGAAGTTCAGGGAGCTCGAAGCCCTAGCCAAGGGGTACGGGATAGAGCTGGAGTGGGTGAGAACGCCGAAGTGGGAGATACAGTCCGAGGACTTGGCTGAGATAGCCAAGTTCTCCGCTGAGATAGCCTTCTCTATGCTTAAGGAGCCGGTAATAGTGGAGGACACGGGCCTCTTCATAGACTCGCTCAACGGCTTCCCCGGGCCCTACACCAGTTACGCTAGGAAGACCATAGGGCTGGAGGGGGTCCTGAAGCTCATGGAGGGGAAGAACGACAGGAGGGCCAGGTTCGTCACTTACCTCGCTTACGCTGACCCCTTCAACACCAAGGTGTTCGTTGGGGAAGTGAGGGGGGTCATAGCGGATTCGATCAGGGGGAGCAAGGGGTTCGGGTTCGACCCCATATTCGTGCCAGAAGGGAGCGACAAGACGTTCGCCGAAATGGACGTGGAGGAGAAGAACAAGTACTCCCACAGGGCGAAGGCCTTCAGGGCTTTCGCGGAGTTCTTCAAGTCTTATACGCTAAAGTCTCCTTAACGCTCTCCTCGTTGAGCTCCTTCAGGGAGGCCTCATAAACCGCTTGGATCTGGTTCATCAGCTCCTCGTCCAAGTCCTTATTCAGGGCGTCAACGAACCTCTCCAGATCCCTCGGGCTAGCTACGTTAGGCACCACCGAGCTGAAGTTGAACTTGAGGACGTAAAGGATCGCCACCTCGTAGAGCTTCAGCCCCTTCCTGTAGGCCAGTTCCTTAATAGGCTCGACGGCCTTCATCGCCCTCCTTATCCACCCCGAGTCCTTGAACCTCCTGTGGAGCTTCGGGTCGAAGGCTAGGGGGTTCCTCTCCTCGTCCAGGACGTCGGAGGCGTGGGGAACCCTGACCACTTTGCCGACGTCGTACTTGTCGAACGTCCTACCGGGCTCCTGCTCTATGAGGTTGAATATGAACTCGAGGCCCTGGTAGCCCACCTCTATGGCCCTCAGGCCCTCCTCCAGCCAGCCCAACGTGGGTCCTAGGGCCACGCCGACGCTCCTGGCTATCCCGTCTCGCCTCAGGGACTCCATGAACTCGAAGACCTTCCTGTCCTCTATGTTCCTCATCTTCGGGTTGTGCAGCATCAGGATATCGATGTAGTCGGTGTTGAGCCTCTTCAGGGACTGTTCAACCGCGAACCTCAGGTAATCCAGATCGAAGTTGAGCCTCACCCTTCCCCCCTGTTTGTGGTAGAAGTCGAGCCCCACCTTGGTCAGGATGACTATCTTATCCCTCTTGGTCCCCAGGGCCCTGGCTATTACCTCTTCCCCCTTCCCCTCGCCGTAGACGTCCGCGGTATCGAAGAACGTTATCCCGAGATCGAAGGCCCTCCTAACGACCTCCTCCGCCTTATCTATATCGCCTCCCCATTCCTCGCTCACCAACGACCAAAGGCCGAGGCCTAGCTCGCTGACCGAGATGCCCGTAGTACCGAAGGGCCTGTGCCTCAAGGTTCTACACTGAAAACCCACTTCACGGAATTTGAGTAAAATCGTTTCAGTTGGTAAAGTGGCTACATGCTAGTGAGAGTGTCGCAGGAAGGACTGGAGAGGATAATAGAGGGCTTAAAGAGGAAGGTCTACGACTATAACTCAAGCCTCAAGGGCACCGGGGTTTACCTCAAGCCCTACCACATAGTCAAGAAGGGCTGGAAGACTTACGTTTACGTCGGGAGGTACTGGTACCACTTGGAGAGGGTGAACGGGAAGCTGAGGTGGAGGTATTTAGGCAAATCCAAGCCCTTCCCCCACCTCCCGGACCCGCCGGCGATACCTGAGCTGACGATTGTGATAGAGGGTAAGGAGTGCTACGTCGACGATAAGGCCTTAGAGCAGCTCGAAGGACAGTAAGCTAGCTATCTTGTCCCTGGGGAGCCTCGCGTCTATCCCTGTAACTATCGTGACTAAGTCCTGGTAGTCTAGCCTGATTAGCTCCGCCACCGCGACCGCGGTGGCTGGAGTGAAGGGAGAGCCCTGGAAGGCCAGGTAAGCTGCCCTCCTGGCGTTCCTCCTGGCCAGGACCCTCAGCTCGTTGAGTGCCTCCAGCGGTTTCTCCGACTTCACCTGCTTCCCCAGCTCTGTCTTCCTTATGGCCTCGTACAGCAGGCTAGGGTTGCCGGTCGCCGCGTCCTTGACCTCCTCGCCGACCGTGCAGCCCTCCATCACCGCGTTCCTCAGGGCGAAGGCCGTGGAGAGGGCGAAGTAGTCGGCGTAGCCGCAAAGGATCTTCTTTATCGGCCCCTGCCAGTCCCCCCTCAGGGAGACGGTCGAGGCGTAAAGCCTCCTAAGAATCAGGGCCTCCACGAGGTTGCTGATCGCTGAAGGTGAGGACTCCTTGCCCGCTTTGTTCAGGGCCTCGTTCAAGGCCGAGGCGAGGGTCTTAGACGAGTTAGAGACCAGGTTGATGAGGGACTGAACGGTGGATATAGACTCGACCCCCCTGATCAGGGTTAGGTTCTGCCTGGCGAACGCCCTCGCCGGGTTACCCCTCTCGAGGGAGAAAGCGTAAGATATCGCGGACTCCAGCTCGTCCATGGCCAGCAACCCCACATAAGCGTCGACCACGTCGGCGACGAACTTCGAGTTCTTCGACATACTGGAAAGGCCCTTCAGCTTAAGCAGGGCCGTCTCCTTAAGGTTGGCCAACACGGGACCAGGGGCGTTGAGGCCCTCCTTGGTGACCAACTTCTTCTCGTAGAGAACTGCGAGGAGTTCCTGGAAGTTCTTGGACGACAGAAGCTCCTCCACGTCCTCTTTACTTATCGTACCGGACTTCAGAATCCTCGAGATGGCGCTGGTGTAGGCGAATACCGGCATGCTCAAGACTTCAGCACCTCAATTACCTTAGAGACGAGGAAGTCGACGGCCCTGTCGAAGTTCCTCTGTGCGGCACCGTCCACGAGGCTGATCTCTTCCTTCTTTTTGGCCTCGTAGTTGGCCCTCAGCTTCTCGAGCTCCTCGTTGATTTCCTTGTCTATCATGGCGTAGATCTCCTGAAGCTTCTTCTCCGCCTCCTTGGCTATGACGTTCGAAAGGTCGTTAGCCAAGAGAAGGAGCCTCTTACCCATATCTGAAACCTCGAACTCCTTACTATTCAGACCGTTCTCGAGAGCCAGGACCGCGTTGACGTAATCGGCGAACTTGGACGACATCAGAAATGAAGGAAAAGCCTCATTTATATTGATTTCCTCGCCCTGACGATGTAACCCGTGTGGACAACTCCTACGTTCCTGGGTCTCACGGCGTTCTCCCTGACCTGATACTCCCTGAGTATTAGCTCCTCAGCGTGTACGTCGGTGAAGCCGTTGGCCTGCATGGCCAACGCGACCTTCTCGACCTGGTTCACGGTGGGGACGAAGACGACCAGGGAGGCGGAGGGCTTCAGGGCTGTGTGAGCGGCTCGTAAGGCGTTCCAGGGGTCCGGCATGTCGAGGAAAACGGCGTCAGCCTCCTCCTCGTCGAACCCCTCCCTAACGTCCTTGAGCCTGAACTCTATGTTCGTGAAGCCGAGCGTCTCCGCGTTCTTCCTGGCAGCCTCCTGCATGTCTTTCCTGACGTCGTAGGAGATCACCTTACCCGTGTTGTTGAGGAAGTAGGCCAGCGTTAACGCCAGGAATCCCGAGCCTGTGCCGGCCTCGAGGACCTTAGAGCCGGCCCTTATTCCGGAGGAGTAAATCATGTAGGCTATGTCCTTAGGGTAAAGGACTTGAGAGGGCCTGTTCAGGCCGAAATAAATGTCGAAGGGGGTGGGCCTGAGGATCTCGGCCTTAGCGCCCTTCGAGGTCTGGACCGAGCTGCCGTACTCCTTGCCTATGACATCGGCGAGCCTTATGAAGCCCTTATCGGTGTGTAGCGTTCTCTGGGGCAGGGCCTTGACCAGGTAGACCCTCTTCGGGTCTATCCTTATTACCACTGGATCCCCTTCCTTGATGGGCATCCTCGGGAAGAGGTTAAGGCCCTCGTTAAAACGTTTAGGGAAAAAGCCGGTCGAAGAGCACGTTAAAACCGTCAGATCTGGTGTCTTTCTTCACCTATCTAGTGTTACCAGCCCTCATCACGTTTCCACGTAAAGTTCCTTCCGCAGGAACTCGTTGAGGGCGAGCCTAATAATCTCGCTCCTGTTGGAGTACCTACCCGTTACGACGAGTTCGTCCATTGCTTCTATAAATTTATCAGGCAACTTCACGGTTACTATCCTCATACCGCTTCGGAAGGAATGTTTCATCTGATGAACCCTTTTAAGCGGTTTCCCAGAGGTGGTCGAAGTAAATCCGACCGATGGAGACGAAAAACTGGTGGTTAGAGATTATCGCCCCCATCACGTTCCCTGTCTCGACAACTAGAACTATTGAGTTGTCCCCCACAGCTCCGCTCCCGAACATCCCCTTCCTCACCTTCACCTCCACCCTGCTCGGCATTGAAAGTTCTATCCCATGCTCCAAGAGGACCCTGACGGAGGCCCTCTTCGACGCCTCCTCCAAAGCCCTGACGAGATGATCATCGATCAACGCCCTGTGAGCCAAGGCCACGTCGAGGCTCCTGATAGACCTCCTCACGACGCTCAGGAGCGCGTCCTTGACGGCCCTCCCGCTCACGACGCCAACAGTCTCCACGGATGGCCTGGTGGATAGGAGCGAGTGGAAGGGAATTATCACGTCCCTCTCTATCTCCTCTACAGTGTCGTAAACCTTATCCTTCAGCGACCTCCAGACCTCTAGGAGCGGAACGGCCTCGTACCTGGCGGGCCTTTCCGAGGTCTTCCTCACCCATCCCCTCTCCACGAGCGCTCCCAACATTGGATAGACCTTGACCTGGCTTATGCCAAGCCTTTGGGCCAGCTCCTTACCGGTCAGCGGACCCTCCATTAGTAGAGTGACGTAAAGCTTCACCTCGTTCTTGGTGACCCCGAGGGCTCTGGCGTATGGCGAAACCCTCTCGATGAGCTCGTCCAGGAGGTTCAACGCCATATGAAGAGGTTATAAGCCTGAACGGTTAAATTTTGGCCGAGGTGAGGCCATGGGCGGAGCGTCGAAGAAGCCGATATCGACCGTAGAGAAAAGGTTGAAGAAACAACAAGAGGAGGCCGAGAAGAAGGAGAAGAAGAAGGCCGCTTCTAAGACCGGGAAGGAAGTCATAAGCAGGAACGTTACGGTCGATGACGAGACGAGGAAGAAGATCCAGGAAGAGCTCAAGGCCGAGAAGGTCGTAACGCCATACGTGTTGGCCCAGAGGGCTGGCGTTACGATTAGTGTAGCTAAGAAGATCCTGGAGCAGCTGGCTAACGAGGGCGAGATAAAGCTGGTCGCCAAGAACAGGAGAACCGCGATTTACGTAGCTTCATGAGGTTGGA
>JGI20129J51889_1000203_pt1 | contig 15317 bp, 17 predicted proteins | sample MonGeyMetagenome_FD_51889 | JGI IMG/M metagenome (IMG submission 51889)
TTCGCCTGGACTGCGGCGAGATACGGAGAGCTCTATGTATATGTCGATTCGGTTAAGTTGACGCGCGAAGGGGTGAGCGTACATATACAAATCAGGGCAAAGGACTGGAAGCAAAGGTGGAGCAAGAACGAGGCGATAAGTCTCGTTGCAGACTACCTCAGACGTGGGGAGTGGGCCCCCCTCCTCGCCGCGTGGCTGGGGGACGGGAAGGCTAGGTGGAAGAAGATTCTACACGGCAAGTATGTATTGACAATTGCGGCTAAGGAGCCTTGGAGATTAGGCAGAAAAATAGGCACATACGAGGCCCTAGTCGCCACCGGCAGAGAGGCGTTTGTAAAGCTTAGGGAGGCGGCCGGCGCATACGGCGAACCGCTCGATCTTCTGAAGGCCCACAAGTGGATCTACATAAAGCTAGCCACAGACGACGATTTTAGAGTGACACACAAGCTGAATACGGAGAAGAGAGGCATAGACGCCCTTGGGAAGGCACGTCGGAACAATGGCAAAATCCCTACAAAGTCACATACTGAGAGACCGAATAAGGGCGCCGTGGTCGTGGCGGGCGTCGTGATGTATCTCGAGCTGGTGAGCGGCAGGGGCGGCTCCCTCGTCGCTAAGTACTTCACCCGCGATGCCGGAAAGGCGCTCGCCATAGCCGCCGAGCTCAAGGCGGCCGGGCTTAGGCCGAACGTCGTGAGGTCCGGCCCCAACTACGTGGTGTATATAGCCACTGCGGACCTCTTGAGGCTGGCGGAGCGAGACAGCGAAATAAGAAGGGCCGTAGCGCTGTATCTCGCCGAAAAGGCGAAGGACGGCACGCCGAGGCAGAGGGAGATCGCCGAAAAGATCCTAAGGAGGCATCCCCTTTTTCTTCCCAATCGCCTCGCCGCCTCCTCGAAGCCGGCATAGCCATGCGCAGAGCGTCTCGCGCCACGTGAGGCCTATTCAGTGAAGAAAGCCGCTGGAGGTCGGCGCCTTCGGCCGACGGCCGGGAAACAGAGGCATGGACGGAGACGGCTGAGGCCGATATTTGACGCGTCTAATCCAGCCGGCCATGAAACCAGCACGCCGCACAGTGTGGGATCGACCAACGTCCGGTCGGACCGCGCAGATGACAGCCGGAAGAGCCTATGGATGGACCGGCCGGGATTTTTGGGCGGGTTCTCCCCCGAACCCGGGATCTCCCGCGCGCGAGGCGGGCGTCCTTCCGCTAGACTACCGGCCCTTTACATATATTTCCAGTGGTTTTTAAGCTTTTCTCCCTGGACGCGGATCTGCCGGGGCCGCAGACCTCCGCCGGCTCTGTCCGGGCTCGGCGCAGGTCCCCCCGTCGCGCGTCGCTTCAGCGTAAAGTATTTTTACCACAGATCTCGTCGGCATTGTGCCCGTCGCTCTGTTTACCGACTTCGACGGGACGTTGGTGCCGCCGGAGCTCGTGAGGCGTGACCCCTCTCTGCCTCTGGAGCTGGAGCACGCCCTGAGGGAGCTCGCCCTCAAGATCCCCCTCGCCGTTGTGACGACCAAGGAGTGCGGCCTTGTGGCGAAGGCCGTGCCCTTCGCGGCGGCGTATGCCTGTATAAACGGCATAGAGGTTAGGGCGGGGGGATATGTGGCGATCTTCCACGGGCTCAAGACGGCGGAGCTGGACCGCGTGTTGAGATCCGCCCGCTCTCTGGACGCCCTCGTTGAGGAGAAGAGGACGTGGGACGGGAGGCTCGCCGGGATCACCATCGACTGGAGGGACCGCGGCGCCCCGCCCAGCGGGCTCGGCGACGTCTTGGCCGAGGCGTCCTCCCTGGGCCTCAAGGTGCTTAAGTACTCGAGGCATCCCTTCGTGGACATATACGGCGCCGACGTGGACAAGGGACGCGCGGTGAGGCTCCTGAAGGCCCTCCTGGGGGTTGACCGCGTGGTGTACATGGGCGACAGCGAGAACGACCTGCCCGCCTGGGCCGAGGCAGACGTGAGGATAGTGGTGAGGCACGCCCTCAATAGGGCCCTCCCCGTCGAGGGGGCCATCCCCATAGCCTACGAGGAGCTCCCGAGATACATCAGGCAGGTACTGGCGAATCTGGAATCCTCGGCGGATCGCGGCGGGCCGTCGCCCTAGAGAAATCTTTAAGTACCGCGGCGATGCCCCTCCATGTCGAGAGGAACCTCGCGGACTGCGTCCATCATCGCCGTCGTGGTTCTGGTGATGGTGGTCGCCGCGGTTCTGCTGTACGTGACGGGCCAAAGTCGACAGGCCCCCGCGACGACCCCTCCGTCTACGTCGACCGCGGCGACGCCCACCGCGACCCCCACGGCGACGTCTGCGCAGAACGTGGCTCTCTACGTTGTGGCCTACAAGGACATCACCGCCGGCCTGCTGGTCACGGTGTTGAACTACCTCATATTGGGCAAGCCGCTGGAGGGCTTCAACATCGGCGGCTTGAAGGGCTGACGTGCTGGTCCGCATAGGCATAGACGACACCGACTCCCACAGGGGGGGCTGCACGACGTATGTGGGCTACAGGCTGGTGAAGGAGATATTGAGGAAATACGGCGATATCCTGGCAGACTACCCCCGCCTCATAAGGCTGAACCCCTACGTCCCCTTCAAGACCAGGGGGAACGCCGCCGTGGCGTTGGTCCTCGACGCGCCCGAGGGGGCCGAGGGGGATCTGTGGGAGCTCGCCGTCAAGACGGTCTCGGAGGGCTCGGACCCGGTCGGCAAGACGAGCCCCGGCGTGGTCATGGCGGTCGGCCAAGTGCCCGAGAGGGCCAGGCGGGTCTACAGGCTGGCCCTGTCGCAGATAGTGCCGAGGAGCGTGGTGGAGCGGGTCGGGGGGCTGAGGACCTGGGGCGGCCGGGGGGTGATAGGGGCTACGGCGGCCGTCGGGGCGGAGCTGCCCAGATCGACCTTCGAGCTGTTGGCCTACAGGGAGGGCGGGAGGCCCCCGATAGGGCGCGACCTCGTCGCGGCGATGGAGCTCCTGACCTACCCCTACACCTTCCATAACTTGGACGGGAGGAGGGTCCTCATAGAGCCGAGGGGGCCGGACCCCGTCCTCTACGGCATAAGGGGCCTCTCCCCGCCCCACCTGGTCTACGCGGCGCGTTTCCTCGAGGCCAACGGCGTGCGGCCGGCCGGCTGGGTTATATACCGCACGAACCAGGCGACCGACGCCCACGTGGAGCTGGGCGTCCTGCCCGATAGGCCGCTCCCCTATTCGGTGTATAGGGCTAGGGCGTTGGTGCTGTGGGCCAGGAGGCACAGGCGCCACGTCTTCGCGGGGCTTTCCAACGGCCTGGTGGCGGTGGCCTATAGGCATCTGGGCAAGATGGCCGCTGCCCTGGAGAGATGCGTGGGCTGCTACGTGGAGCTGAGGGGCGGGGTGAAGCCGAGGGGGGACGGCCTCTATCTATACATAGAGTCCATGGAGGTGATATATAGGGTCGTCAGATCGACGCCGAGATGTCCCTACTGCGGCGGCGCCCTGGAGAGCATGGGCAGAGGTAAGGGCAGGCGGTGCGTCAGATGCGGCACGGTCTTCAAGACGGCGGAGGTTCGCTACCTGCTGTCCACGTCCGAGCGGGGCCTCCACGTCCCGAGGCCGGGCGAGTGGCGCCACCTCTTCAAGCCGCCGGATCTGGACCCGACGCCGGTGGAGCTGGCCGGCAAGGCCGAGGGCTGGATCAGATAGCGCAGGCGCGGCGGCCTGCCTGGATCAGTATATATATTGGGGCCTCGGGCGCACATATGGAGCTGCGGAAAGGCGTAGTCCTGCTGAAGGGGTCGCCCAACACGTTGGTCGTGGGCAGGTACGTGATAGATCCGGGCAACCCCGCCGAGAGGTCCGCCGAGATACTCAAGGCGGCCGGCGAGAGGCCGACGGTCCTCCTGACCCACCACCACGCCGACCACCTCTCGGCGACGCCCGAGGGGGCCGAGGTCTACGCGCCGTGGGGCGAGGAGATCCTCGTCTCCAACACCAGGGCCCGTCTCTTCTTCACCCACGGCTTCTACGTGCCGGACGCGGCGTATGTGGGGCGCGACCTCAAGGTGGCCGGCCTGGTGAGGCCGGGCGACAAGATCGAGAACGTAGAGGCTGTAGATCTGAGGGGCCACACCTTCGGCCATATGGGATATCTAGTCGAGGGGGTTCTCTACGCGGGCGACGCGGTGTTCGGCGAGATGGTCCTCAAGAGGTACGGAATGCCCTACCTCAACGACGTGGACCTCTTCACGGCGTCGCTCGACAGAATAGAGTCCCTGGAGCCCGAGGTGCTGGTCATGGGCCACGGCCCCGTGGCTGGAAGCAGGAAGAGGATCAAGGAGCTGGTGGAGGCGAACAAATCCGCCGTGGAGAAGGCGGTGGCGCTCGTCGAGTCCATGTTGCCGGGCGAGCCGACGGAGATAGCCGTAAGGGCCTTGAAGCAGCTGGGCGCCGAGAGGAGCTGGGAGAACGTGGTGCTGACTTCGGTCATAGTTAGGGCGATCCTCACGAAGCTGGCGGCGGAGGGCAGGGCGCATCCCGACGACGAGGGGCGTTGGGGGGTCGGTAATTTACGATAATTGACGATAAATCATTTCATCAAAGGACGAAAGAAATAAATAGTGGGGCCGTCGCACCCCCATGCAGCCCAACCCCAAGATGGCAGACGAGCTGGCCAGGATATCGAGCGAGCTCTACGAGCACGGCTACATCGAGGCGGCGCGACTGCTCGAGGAGGCCAGGAGGATAGTGCTGGAGCTGGAGCGCGAGGCGTTTCTGACCCCAGCCACCGACTAACAGGGCTCCATATATTTCAACAACCCCCTTATCTCTTTGTACCTGCCCACCGGGATCACTATCAACGCGCCTCTGTAGTGGCCGTAGACGACCGCAGAGTCGTCGGGGGCAAGCGCTATGAAGGCCAGGGACAGCATGTCCTCCTCCCCCTCCACCAACAGGAGGGTCCCCGGCGTCCTCACGGCGTCCTCGACGGCGGCCCACGCCTCCTCGGTTATATAGCCAGGAGGATTCCTCACGGAGACGATCCTCGGAAACGCCTCGACCGTCCTGACGTATTCGCTCCTCCTGGTCTTGAGGTCCACCGCCGCGGCGTCGGGGACGAGGCCTGCGGCTAGGAAGTTGGCGGTCACGACGTCGCCCACGGTGTAGATCCTCGTCGCGCCGAAGTCCCTCGCCACCTCTACGGCCAGCTCCACGGAGCGAGGGGGGTCGCGCCAGATGGCCACGGGGTAGGGGAACGCGAAGATGCGCCTTCTGTCCTCCGGCACCTTCAGGCACCTCACAGCTCCACCGAGGCGCAGGGATACGGCACGTATATATCGACGCCGGGAGGGATCAAGGGCGCGTTGAGGTAGTAGTGGACGGGCATAAGGGCCCTCACGCCGGCCCTTCTGGCCATCTCCACGGCGTCGCCGGTGGCGCTGTGGCCCACGGCGTGCGCGGCCTCCTCCTGCCCCGGATTCCCCGAGACCTCGTGTATCAAGAGGTCGCACCCCCTGGCCAGCTCGACCAGGCTATCGCTCGGCGCCGTGTCCCCGCTGTAGGCCACACACCTCCCCCCGTGCTCCACCCTCACGTGCACCGCCTCGACGGAGTGCCTAGCCGGCGCGAACGCGATCCTCGTGCCGCCCTCCTCCACCTCGCCGTCCGGCGGCACCTCCACGGGGTCCATGTTCTGCTGTAGATGGGGCATGTTCACGGCCTCGAGGATCCTCCTAAGGGACGAGAGGACGGAGGCCGTCGCGACCACCTTCAACCTGCCCCCTCCGCGGCGGGCCATCAGGAGGAGCGTGGGCGCGCCCAATATGTGATCCCCGTGGGCGTGCGTTAACACCAGGACGTCGGGAAGCGCGAGGCCGCATTGGGCGAGCCTCGCGTAGGTCCCCTCGCCGGCGTCCAGGAGAATCCGCCTATCGGTCTCGACGTATATGGCCGGATAGCCCAGCCACGGGCTGGAGATCCAGCCGCCCAGCCCCAACACGACCACCCTCATGGAGGTCTGGAGAGCCCCACTATTTATCCCTCGAGGAGCCGCCGCGCTCCGTATACATATATCCGTATACGACAAGCTTATATACGTATATCCGTATACGCCTATGTCCACCGCCGTGATAAGCGTAAGGATCAGAAGAGAGTTGAAGGAGAGGGCGAAGGAGCTCGGGATAGATGTCAGGGAGGTCGTGGAGAGGGCGCTCGAGGAGGCCATAAGGCGGAGGGAGGAAGAGGAGCTCGCAAGGGCCCTCGAGGCGTTGAGGGGCGCCCTCTCCCGCATATCCGAGGAGGAGTGGGTGGGCGCAGTGCGCAGCTCTAGAGATGAGCGTTGAGTATCTGTTGGACGCCTCAGCGTTGTACGGGCTGGTCGCCCGCTACGACAGGTGGATAGGGCATAGGGAAAGGCTCGCCATCCTCCACTTGACCGTGTACGAGGTTGGAAACGCGTTGTGGAAGGAGGCGAGGGCCGGCAAGCTGCCGTGGCGGGAGGCCGCCGGAGCCCTCTCGCGCGTGCTGTCGGCCTTGAAGGTGTTGGACGACCCCCCTCTCGAGAAGGTCCTGGAGGTCGCCGTCGAGAGGGACCTGACGTTCTACGACGCGAGCTACGCCTACGCGGCCGAGACGCTGGGCCTTTCGCTGGTCACGCAGGACCGCGAACTTCTGAGGAAATCCCGCGCGGCGATGGACGTGGCCGCGTTCCTCGCGAGGCTGTAGGCCGCGCCGCAGTCCGGCGAAGGCCCGTCCCGGGTCTGCGATGAGTTAATAACCACGGGCCCAGCTATATGCGGTGATGAACCTGACCAATCGCGATGCGTGAGCTGGCGGCAGCTGGCTGACCGCCACGCCGCACGGAGCACCCCAGCCGGGGCTGGCCACGGCGGAGGCAGGTCAACAACGCGGCGCGTAGACCCTATACGGATACCGCTTCGGCGATCGACATGTAGTTTTTCGCGTATAGGCCACGTAAAAAAATATCCGCATGCCCATCTACCTACATGGCGCGTAGACAAGTTCTGGCCATAGCCCTGGCCGCGGCCCTCCTGGCGCTCCTCGCGCTCCGCCTGCTCGGCGCCCCCGCTAGAGGGCAACCTACGGCGACTCCGGCGCCCGCTCCGCCCAGCGCCCCTCCCGTCTACGTGTTGGGGCCCCAATCGCTCGTCGAGGCGGTCGAGAGGGCGGGCCTCAACGCAGTACCCATAACCACGGCCGACCTCTCCAAGATACCGAACGGAAGCGTCGTGGTGGTCGACTGGGCCCAGCTAGAGACGGCCCGCGGCGCGCTTAACCTCACCAGCCCGGCTGTCCAGGCCCTAGAGGGAATCTTCGCGAGAGGGGGGCTGGTGCTTGCCAACTCCAGCGATCCGGTTGCGGCGGAGCTCCTCCTCTCGTACGCGGCGGCTAGAGCGGTCGGCGTGAAGTTCGGAGATCATCACTACCTGGCGGCGGCGCTCGTCCTGCCGGGCGGCGGGACTCTAGTCGGCGCCGCGGCCCTGAGAAACGGGAAGACGACCGCCCTGCTCGTGGGGCCAATCCGCCCGGACCGTCTGGCCTATGTGGCCGCCAACTGGGCCCGCCTCAAGTCGGCAGACAACCGGCCGGCCGCAACTGCTATGGCCGATCCCACAGACATAAACTGGGATCCCTGCTACGCCACATATACGCAGGCCCTACAGTCGGGCGGCTTCGGCAATAACATCTTTCTTTGGGGCATGCAAATCTTGGGGAGCCAAGGCGCGCCTACCTCGGACAGCTACGGCGTTATGGCGGTTGAGGACAACTACGGCGACATTTTCTACTATGACTCGTGTATACTAATGGCAAGCTCGTTAACGTTTCCAAACCAAAACCCACCGCAGATACCTGTAGCGCTAATGGGCGACGTGGCCTATTACATGACTCCGAGCGGGGGCAACGAGGTGTATATAGGCGGCGGGGTCTCTTCGCAGGGCCCCGGCGCTCTGGAGGAGCTGATAGGAGGCTTCGACGCGTACGCCAGCTACCAGGCTATGCTCGCTGTGGACGTCATAGATGGCTTCATCGTGGGACCTGGTGAGGGTGCGGTGATAGGGCTTGCGAACTACTCGCCCGGCGGCACCTATTGGCTCTGGCTTCCCTTCAACGCCGAGGTGATGACGACCTGCTGGAGCGCCTGGGCCCGCGCGGACTGGCTAGTGGGCCTCGTACCTCAGTCAAGCAGTTCCATCACCATCAACACGGCGACCCTCGACCTCGTTCTGCAGGAACCCACGCCGAGCGGCTCTTGGATATCCGGCTACGCGATATACGGCGGCCCTCCGTACTGCCCCATAAGTCTGAGCGGGCCGTAGCCGGCTTAACCCCACCCATTCTATTTCCCCCTGCGGCGGTAGCCCTCCAGCCACCCCCTCTGAGGGGGCGCAGGGCCCCCTTTTCAACCGTCGGTGGCGCGGGTCCGCGCGTCGGGCCGCATCTAGACCCTGCCGGTTTCATGGGGTCGGCCGAGCGGGGGCGACTGGGCGTAGGCGTCGCTTAACGGCGCGCAGGCGCATGCGCGGCGGAGGCGCTGGGCCCGACGCAGATCCGCGAGCCTCTGCGGAATTCCGGCGATCGGCCGCCTGCCTCGCGGGGATGCGGGCCTAGGCCGCCCCGGTCAGCTCACGACGTCTTCGAGCCTCCCTCTGTCTCTGGCCAGCTCCAGCTCGTGCGCTATCCTTTCGCCCATGTCCATAGGCCTGTCGAAGTAGAGGACGGAGTAGGGCGAGCCGACGCCCATATAGACGTTGGTCCCCGCCACGATCCTCCCCGAGAACTCGAAGACGACTATGGAGAGGTCGTCCCTTATTATGGACTCGAGGCTGTAGGGCCCCTTCATCTCCTCGCCGAGGGCCTCGCGGACGGCGTCGGCGAACGCCTCGCCGTATTTCTGCACCGCGGGGAGCAGGGATTCCCGCAGCACGAGGGGGAAGTTGGCCACCACCACGAACGTGGGCTCCGCCAGGCCGAACGTCCTCCCGTCCACGTTGGACTCGTACCTCACGTCCATGCCGAACAGCTCCACCCTGCCGTATATGGGCGAGGCGAAGTAGTGGTAGTACGCCGGTACGCCGAAGACGTACTCCTGGATTATGTGGGGCTCGTTGACGCCCTTGAGCCTCTCGAGGAGCTCCTCCCTATTCCTCGCGAAGAAGTAGCCCCTGCCGCCCTTGGCCCCGAAGAGCTTCACTATGACGGGGCCGTCCACCTCGTCGGGGGAGTAGCTCCTGGGCGTAGGTATGCCTGCCCTCCTCAGGAGGTCCATCTTCCTGTATTGGTCAGCCTCTATCTCGACGAGGCGCCTCACGCCGAACGTGGGCACCGGCGCCTCGAGGGCCTGCCTCCAGCCGACGTACTCCACGTAGGACCCGTGGGGGATCAAGACGGCGTTGTTCTCGGCCAGCCTCTCGGCCACGGGCCGGAAGTTGGAGAGGTCGGCCTCCCACACCTCGTCGATGAATTGAAAGCGCCTGTAGAACCAGGCCGAGCTGGGGCGGGCCACCGCCAATGTCCTGAACCCCCGCCCCTTGGCGGCCCTCAGTATCTGGAGCGCCGTGTGGGACGCTATGGTGGCCACCGCCAGCCTATCGAGGTCGTACCTCTTCAACAGCGCCTCGATCATGTCGTCACCTCCTCGAGCCTCCCCTGCCTTACAGCCTCCTTTATCTCCATGGCTATCCGCCTGCCTATCGAGATCGGCCTCCCCCAGTAGAGCTTGGAGTACTGGCCCCCTATCCCCATGTAGGCGTTCGTGCCTCCGCCTATCCTGGGGGCCACGTCGTAGACCACCAGATCCAGCTCGGGCGTCACGATGAACTGGAGGGTGAAGGGCCCTATGACGCCCGGCTTGACGAGCCTCGCGGCGGCGTCGACGAAGCGGTGCCCCAGGTCGAAGACCTTCTCCAGGAGGCTCTCCCTCAAGGTGGCCGGCTCGTGCCCCACCTCTATGTACCTCACGTCGGGGTCGAGGTCCAGCTGGTCCCTCGCGGGGAGTCTGAGCACGCCGTCGAGATCGCTCTGTATCCTCCTGTCGAAGCTGTGCAGCTCGAGCCGCCTATATATCGGCGACTGGAAGAAGTTGGCGTTGAAGTGGGCGCCCAGCACGAGCTCCTCTATGGCCGCGCCGGAGAGGTCCTCAAGCCTTATTATGCCCCTCTCGGCCAGCCTCCTGGCCTTGCGCATGAGGTCGTCCCTGTCCCTGGCCACGAAGAACCCCCGCTCCACCCTCCTCGCCGCCTCGGGCAGCTTGACCATGACCGGCCTATCCACCTCGTCGGGCGAGGCGTAGGTCCTCGGCCTCCTTACGCCGGCCTCGTCGAGAAGCCTGTAGTAGCTGTGGGGCCCGACCCTCTCCTCCCACCTCAGGAGGTGGCGGTTGCCGAATATGGGGATGGGGAACTCCCTCTCTATCGCGTCGTAGCCCACATACACGGCGAAAGACCTGTTGGGGACGAAGACCGAGCCCTTGAGCCTGTGCGCCTCCCTTATTATATCCCTGTAGTCGTCCAGGACGACCAGCTCGTCTACGACGGGGAACTCCCTATAGGCCCTCTCCCGCCCCCTCTTGGCCACCGCTATGGTTCTAAGGCCCTCGTCCTTGGCGCCGTCCAGCACGTCCAGGGCGCTGTGGGAGGCCAGCACCGATATGGATACCGACATAGCGACTTTAATTTATGAATTTTAAAAAGTTGCGGAACGCCGGACGGCCATCGGCAGTTATATTAAGCGGATGAATAATTAGCCGGCCCTCAGCCTCCAGACGCTCGGCGGCACGACGCCGCTCCTCCTGGCCAGAGGTATCTCCCGATATCTGCCCAGATCCATCACCACTACCCTCCCGTAGAGGCCCCCCAGCTCGTAGACGTCGCCGGGCCTGCCGCCGGGAATCGGAACCAGCCTGACGCCCAGCGGCTTGTCGAGGGCTGTGGCGAGCGCCATGACGTCCGCCACGAGCGCAGCGACCACGTCGGGCGGCGCGTCGCCGGGTATGCCGGCCATGTCTATGCCGGTGTTGCAGACGGCCGACATGGCCTTCAACGAGTCGAAGCCCAACGCCCCCTCCTCGGCCGCCTTGGCCATCAAGGCGTCCTCGCTGACGGGTATAAACGCGCCGCTTAGGCCGCCTATTGTGGAGGTGGCCATGGCGCCTCCCTTCTTCACGGCGTCCACGAAGAGGTGGAGGGCCAGGACGGAGCCCGGGGCGCCGGCCCTCGGGAGGCCCATGGCCTCGAGTATCCCCGCCACGCTGTCGCCGACCTTGGGCGACGGGGCCACCGAGAGGTCCACCGCGCCGAACCTCACGCCCAGCTCCCTCGCGACCTCCCTCCCCACGAGCTCGCCGAGCCTCGTGACCTTGAACGCGGCCCTCTTTATCGCGTCGTGTAGGGTCCTCAGGTCCGCGTCCTTCATGTTCCTCACGACGGCCTCTATGACCCCGGGGCCGCTCACGGCAACGTTTATCACGGCGTCGGGGAGGCCGAGGCCGTGGTGGGCCGCCGGCATGAAGGGCACGTCCTCCGGCACGTTGGCAGTCACGGCGAACCTCGCCGCGGCCTCGGGCCTCATGGAGAGGACCGCCTTCGCGGCCTCCAGGACGGCGTCCATGTTTATGCCCGTGGCCGTGGAGGCGGCGTTGACGAACCCGCCGAGCCTCTTGGTGGAGTTCAGGGCGTCGGGCAACGCGTCGATGAGGGCCCTGTCGCCTCTCGACACGCCTGCGTGCACGAAGGCGGCGAATCCGCCGACCATATCGACGCCGTGGGTCTCCGCCAGGTCGTCCAAGGCCTTGGCGATCTCGACGGCATCCTCGGCGCGGCCCAGCGGCTCGAGCATCACGCTGACCGGGCTCACGGCGAGCCTCGCCGTCACTATCCTGACGCCGAGCTTCGCCGCTATTTTGTCCACCGCGGGCCTGAAGCGCTCTAGATGCGGCCCCAGCAGGCTCCTCAAGGCGGAGAGGGCAGACCCGACGTCTCCGCGTATCGCCGGGAGCGTGTTGACGCTGAGAGTGACGGCGCGTATGTCCAGCTCGCGGAACAGCACCATCTCGAGGACCTCCCCTATCTCCTCAGGCGAGAAGGCCCTCATATCCTCTGCATATAGCGGAACACGTCTATGTGGTGCACGGCGACCATGACGCCGAGCTTCCTCCCCACCTCCTCGAGCTCCGCCCGCAGGCCCGCTATGTCCACATCGGCCTTGGATATGTCGACCACCATGACCATGGAGAATATGTCGCGGACCACCGTCTGGGCTATGTCCACTATGTTCGCGTTGTGTCTAGCCAGGACGCTCGTTATGCCGGCCACTATGCCGACCCTATCGGCGCCCAGGACTGACACGACGACGAGATCCACGGAGGGAACTATATAGGGTATATAAATATCGGGCGCGGCCGGCGCCGCCGCGAGGCCCCGCAAGCTCCCCCGTCTACCTCGGCGGAATCGGCGACGGCCCCAAATGGCGCCGGGGGCCCTCGACCCGATCCAAGCCTCGCCGGACCGTCGGTCGGCCCATATCGGCGTCTACGCCCGCGGACCGCGCCGGTTCCCGACGGCCGTCAGCGCGGCTTGGATCGCCGCGGGGCTTAGACGCCGCTCTCCCTAGCGCGTGAGCGGCGCCAGTTTTTCGAGTATCTTCCTCAGCTCCTCCCTGTCTCTGTCGTCGACGGGCGGAAGGGGCTCCCGCGGCGGCCCCATGTCTATGCCGGTGGCCATCTGCGTCGCTATCTTGTAGAGGGTGGGCCACTTGCCGCCGAGCTTCCCCGTCAGCCCGCAGCCCCCCATGAAGCGCCAGAGCTCCATCAGCTTCCTGTGTATCTCGACCGCCTCGGCGATTCTCCCCTCCCTCACCATGTTGTAGAGCCTCAGCTGCAGGGGGCCCAGGAAGTTGGGGCCTCCCAGGATCCCGCCGTGGGCCCCCACTATGAGGCTCGGCACGAAGAACATGTCGACGCCCTGGAGGACGGAGATCCTGCCCCCGACCAGATATATCAGCTCCATGTGGTAGCGGAAGTCGCCCGAGCTGTCCTTGACGGCCGCCACCTGGCTGTACTCCGACGAGACCAGGTCGAAGACCTCGGCCGGTATGTTGTAGCCCACCGCGAGGGGGATCGTGTAGAGCACCGCGGGCATGTCGACGGCGTCCAGCACCTTCTTGTAGAAGGCATATATGCCGGCCCAATCGCCCTGGACGTAGTAGGGCGGGGTTATCAACACGGCGTCGACCCCAACGTCCTTATACCGCCTGGCCATCTCTATGGTGCTTATATGGTCGCCGGTGCCCGTGCCGGCTATCACGGGCACCTTGCCGCCCCCCACCTCCACCGCCAGCTCGGCCACCTTGACCCTCTCCTCGGGGGTCAGCTTGGCCACCTCGCCGGTCGACGAGGAGGGGAACAATCCGTATCCCTGCGAGGCGAGCCTGGCCAGGAGGTCCCTCAGGGCCTCGTAGTTGACGCCGTCTTTTCTAAACGGCGTGACCGTCGCCGCTATGACGCCCTCGAGCCTCATGTAGGGACCGGGGAGGCCGTTAATATCTATTCCCGGCGGGACAGTGCCCTATACGCGATAGGCGCGGCGATGCCCATGGAGATGCCCAGCGCGGCCAGCGCCAGGGACCTCCTGCCTGGGTACAGGACCAACAACAAGACGCCGAAGGCGATGGACATAGCGCTCAGCGCGTAGAGGAGCATCCCCAATCCCCTTTCCATAACTGCTCCAGTGGATCTATTTAAAAGTTTAATAGCGCAACACGGCGGCGCATCCGCCCATGGCGGTCAACATCTGCCCCGCCTCGCCCTCAGCCGGCACGATCCTCACGGCCCCTCTGGCCGAGAAGACCAGCCTCAACACCTCGGCGTATTCCTCGGCCCGCTCCTTCAAGGCCTCGTCGACCACGGCGAACATGCGCACCCTCCCCTGCGCCGCGGCCTCCCTAACCGCGTCGAGGCCGACGGCCACCAGCTCGGGCCTCTCCGAGGCCAGCCTGAGGACCTCGCCCAGCGCCTCCGAGCCCAAGATCTCGCGGTAGGCCTCGAAATGGCCGCCGCGCTGGAATTCGTACACGCCGGCGAGGCCCCCCGACGACTGCGGCGCCAAGTCGCCCTTTATATACCGCGCCGCCATCTCTACATACAGCTGAGGGCCTGCGAGCACGACCCTATCGGGCCTGAGCCTCACTCTGTACTGATCCACGGCCTTCGCCACCTCTCTGAAGAACGGGCCGAGGGCCTCCTCCTCGGAGTCGGAGCCCGCCTCCTTAGGCCTTCTGTTCTCCAGGACGCCCAACAGCTCGACGCCCAGCGCAGTTATGTGGGCCACCGCCGCCTCGTCCCCGTCGATGGACGCCAGGAGAATTCTCGGCAGGGCTACGGACGCCAGCTTCGCCACCTCGTCGACGAGCTCCATGGGGTACGACTCGGGCTTGGCGATCTCTATCTCTCTGCCGGGCAGCACGTCGAAGGTGTGCCTCCTGCCCTTGACGCCCTCCAGATCGCCCCCCACCTCCACGACGGTGCCCCTCACCCTGAGGCTCCCCCGGAACTTGTGGTACTCAAGCGCCTCGACCCTCACGGCCAGATACACCTTTACCCTCTCCCCCTCCTTGGCCCCCTCGGGTTTGTACTCCCTTACGGTCCAGCCCCTCACCACATCCCCCCGGTCCACCAGGAGGTAGACGAAGTAGAGATCCTCGGCCCTCTCCGGCAGCACGTCTATCAGCCTCCGCCTCCTGTCGACCGAAAGCCTCACGGCGCTACGTCGGTTGCAACCTAATATACCTTGCCAGCACCTCGGCGGCCCGCGCCCCGCCGCCAGCCTCCCCGAGCTGCCTCGCCACGGCGTCCGCGAGCTCGGCGTGGCGCATGAAGCCCTCCAGACGCCCTCCACGGCATTCCGCATCCTCCTGCTGTCCATGGGCGCACCCCCGGCTCCTTGCCCGCCAGATATGGTGGCGGCAGACCTCTCCGCACGCCCTCCCCTGCCTCCCACTATGTCGGCAGCCTCCCTGCGGAGACGGCCCAACGACGGCGCCGCCCCAGCTCCTGCCCCCTCTGCGTCTGGCGACGTGGGCAGGCTCCACGACCCCTCCCTCGGAAGGAGCATCATCTGCCGCCCTCCGGCCGTCTGACGGCGGAGCGCTGTACGTGGTCGCTAGCCGCATCGTTGGTACGACGCGTGGATCGTGAATTCGGCCGTCGAGGTTCCGTAGTGTATAGAGCCGTATTCCGTCGTGTAGCCGTTGTAGGCGATCACCATGGTGTACGCGTTGTACGGTATTCCGTAGTTGAACGCAGTCCACGGGACGCTGACCACC
>JGI20129J51889_1000148_pt1 | contig 15267 bp, 16 predicted proteins | sample MonGeyMetagenome_FD_51889 | JGI IMG/M metagenome (IMG submission 51889)
GGGTAAGGCTGACGCCATAAAGACGGCGCTTGATTATGTAGATACCGAGTACATGCTTGTCATGGATGGGGATTACACATACCCGGCCAAGCATATACCCGAGCTTCTGAGGCATGCCAGGTTAAGGAATAGTGATGAGGTTATTGGTGTCAGGTCCATGGTCCATGGCAGTCAGGGGTTGCTGTATAGATTTGGTAATTTGTTGTTGACTAAGGTGTTCAACATCATATTTGGTGCGAACCTGCATGATGTATTGAGTGGTATGTACGTCGTTAGAGTCGAGAGCCTTAGGGATGCGGTGATGGAGATGGGTGGTTTTGGTGTTGAGACCGAGATTGCAGCCCACATGGTTAGTACTGGTAAGTTAGTTACTGAAGTACCCATTGAGTACAGGAGGAGGTTGGGGAGGAAGAAGTTGGGTGTTAGGCATGGTTTCTCGATCTTTGGGGACATGATTAGGCTCGCCGCGAGGTATAACCCAATGTTCCTACTGTTCCTAATGGGTGCACTGTTGATAATACCCGGGCTGGTCATGGGTGCCTACGTTGGCTATTGGTACATATTCTACGGCATTAAGTATTACCTCAAGGGCTTAATCGCCATAATGCTCTTCCTAATTGGTTTACAGTTCCTTGGGATGGCAGTACTATCGCTTTATTTAAAGAGGATGGAGTTCAGGTTGAGGAGGGCGATGGAGTCCCTACACAGATGATTGGGGTGTTGTCATGGGTTACCTACGATATGCTGTTGACTCATCGATTAGGGTTTTCATGAGGGAATTGAATTCATTGAGACTTCTCATTATTAATGCCGCAGTACCCATTATGGTGCTGTCTATATACAGGGCGTTAAGTGGTGTGTTCATGGGTTACGTAGTTGGTTTAGTACCGGAGGTTGGGTATTACATTAGGCCCATTGTGATTAATGCCGTGTCCTTTATGAACAACATAATGTACTTTATTGCCGTGTCCTCGGTGATTGCCTCGATAGTAGCTTCCGTATTCATAATAAATGGTTTGGTTAGGGGTTGGAGAGATGACTTGAGGGCTGTGTATAACCTATACCGTAGCAGGGCCGGGGTCTTTATCTACGTGATCACTGTACTTCTCCTATCATCGCTGTACTCCTACGTGATCGGGGTATCCATATCAGTGTCTCTAGCATTAATAGTTCTTAAGACCCTATCATCACTAAGGGTGCTACCTCTCGTGAGCTACAGCATCAACGTGGTTGGTACAGCCCTGGCAGTATTACCGTTACTCGCTATAATGGCGGTAACGTATGTGATTGTAGGGATCCTTGGGGTGGTTAGGCGTGATCTCACGCCCTAGGGGCTTATTGGTAATAACGGCATCCCTGGCCCTGGTCTCCCTAGCCCTTGGTTTCGTGGTTACGACAGCATTCGCCATATACAATGCACCCCAGTTATTCCTGCTGGGTATTGGTAACGTTACGATAAAGACCGCGTCCTCAATATCGATATTCACAAGCATAACTCCAATGAGCATTGCCTACTCACTGAGGGATATGGGGGTCAATGTCGTTCCGGAAGTCCTTGTTTTAGGCACGGCAAATGGGACGCCCGTGGTCATTAGGGGCATTACACAGGGCGGGTTGGGTTACTACTGTATCAATGCATCAATTAATCAATTGAACAGGGGGGCCCTAGTGGGTTACTCCCTAGCTAGGGAGTTGGGTATTGGTGTCGGTAGCGCGTTGGTGATTACCTCGTTTAAGGACAGGGGCATTAACGTCACTGTGGAGGGCATTGTATTCTCAAGACTATATCCACAACTTAATTATGAGGTTCTCGTGAACCTAAGCACCGCGCAGTACTTAGATGATTTACCACCCTACGCCGTTAGTGTGATATACGCCAACATGAGCCGTTCCTTTACCAACCTAATTAATAGAAATTATAGGTTGGGTATAATCACGGTGTTGCAGGGTTACGAACTAACAATACTAAACTCCATGAACAACACCGTGATTAATGAACCACTGAGCAACACAACCATTGCGCTACCCTTCGGGGCATACTACGTGCTTGTACACAATGGCTCACGCGTGGTTTGGTATGGTGAGGTGCTCCTCAATAGAGACACCACCATAATGATAACTAAGCCATTAATCACAAACGTCACAATCACGGTAACCGCACCGACCTCGTGGGTCTACGTGACCTGGCCCAACGGAACCCCTGTTAATGAATATTACCTAGGTGTCTACTCAATGAACGGTACCCAGGTGCTATACACACTGGCACATGGTGTGGTACCTATTGCGCTACCCCCTGGCGATTATAGGTTCGTGGTTTCAACACCCACCCTGACGTACTCAGTAGTTAGGTATGTTAGGGCTGGTGCTAACGTTACCATAGTCCTCACGCCATACACGACATTAATAAGTGGGTTATCAACATACGCGCCAAGTTACCTACCGAGACTTACATCACTGACCCCTTCCTCAGGCCCTGTGGCATTGTTGAGCATCCTTAGAGTTGGTGTTGGGGTTTTGGTTGGGTTAATTGCGGCACTCCTCGTCATTTTAATGCTGGGTGTTGTGGGTGTTGTTAGGTATTACTACGGTGCCAATGAAGACTTGATCAACTACTTAAAGCTTAATAGGGCTGGGGCTCTGGTTACCATGGCACTTATTGATTTGCCAATGGTCTATACAGCATTATCCGCAACGGCTCTGGGATTATTCCTAGCCTACCTGGCTTGGCCCCTAATCATAAACCTACTCCACATAGCCCTACTCAGTGAGCCACTCTCTATCGTTAAGGTTGGCTATACGCCATATGTCATGGCGTACATCGTGATCAACCTAGTAACACTCATTACGCAACTCGGTGTTAGGCGTGGGGTGGTTGGGCGTGATTGATCGGGGTATTGTTGCGAGGAATATTGTCAAGAAGCTTGGTGGTAATCCTGTGCTTAAGGGTATCTCCATAATGGCAATGCCAAACTCAGTAACGTGCCTGGCGGGACCTAGTGGTAGTGGTAAGTCTACGTTGCTTAGGATTATCGCGGGCTTCATCAAGCCTGACGATGGTGGGGTGTACATAAACGGTGTTGATGTTTACGGCGATGCCAAGGCGCATGGCATACTTAGGCTCGTCTCCTATGTGCCGCAGGATGATTTATTGATCAATGGGCTTACGGTTAGGGAGAACATGGAGCTTGCCCTGAGGGTTCAGGGTGTTGAGAAGCGGGAGAGGTTGAGGAGGATAAGGTACGTGAGTGGTTTATTGGGTATTGAGCATGTGCTGGATAGGAGACCCAATGAGATCAGTGGTGGTGAGAGGAGGAGGGTTAGTATTGCGATTGCCCTTGCTAGGGATCACGAGTTTCTGGTCCTTGATGAGCCTACGAATAGTCTCGATAGGGCTAGTATTGAGTTGTTAATGGGTGTTCTAAGGGATGAGGCTGGCCTTGGGCGTGTGGTTCTTGTGGCTACCCATGATCAATACCTAATTAGGAATTCGGATAGGCTTTACCTAATTAGGGCTGGGGAGTTGGTTAATGAGTTTTGAGTTATTGATTAATTGTTAACCAAGCCCTCACATTACTTGATGAGTAGACTAGGTCCTCATTGGAGAGTGTGTTTAGTAGGTATTTCCTGGGGATGCTCACCATCCCGTAACCACCACCGTAGAGGAAACCTACGTTTAAGTCCCTATTCCTTAATAACAATAGGCCAGGTGGTTGGGCGCCGTTTAGTAGGTACTGGGTTGGGTCTGAGGCGTTTATCCCAGTCATGTAGTATATCATGGTGTTTATCGCGGTTGGCGCATAGACGCCGCTCACGTTTACGAGGTGTAGTGGTATTGATAGTTCGTAGTAATCAGCCCACCTATAGACCACGAGGGTTGATGATGAGGGTATCGAGTATGTGAACAGCGTTAGTAATGCGAAGAGGGGTAATGAAACAAGCAATACGACCAGTAGCAGTGACCCAACCAGCTTACCTAACCTACCCCTACCAACTGCCAGTGCTATCAGGAGTGCTGTTGGTATTACGAGGAATGGCATTGCGTAGTCCAGGGTCTTCGAGAGGAAGAGAAGCTCGAGTGGTGTGTTGCCCATTAATAATACGTAGATTATCATGGCCAGGGAGAGGATCGATAATACGGTTACCACGGGTTTTTCGAAACCCTTAAGGGCTATGTAGAGCACGGAGGCGAGTATTGGTAGTACGTAGGGTATTGAGGTTAATACCACTGTTTCACTAAAGCCCTGAAGCACGTATGGTCTGAGGAGACCCACTGCGAATAGGGAGATCAGTGCTGTGGCGATTAACGTGAGGACCAGGTATATGGTTAGGCGCGTGCCTTTCCTCATTGTGGCGTAATCGAGAAGTAGTATCGTCATTAATATCGGTATTGAGACTAGACCTGGCGTTACAAACGATGTCACCTCAAAGGCCCTTAAGTAATCCATGTACCAGAGGTATGTGAGTAATCCAAGCCCGACGACTACGCCTGTTACCGTAAAGCCCCTAATTACCTTACCGAGCCTTAAGTAATCATGAGCGAGTACGGTTAGGGACATGAAGAATGAGTATGCCAGCGCCATGAGGAGTGTGAAGTGGTGGGCGAAGAGTATTGCGGTGAATGCCAATACCATGACCACGAGGTTCTCACCGAACCTCTCCCTACTCGTTAGGGCGATGTATGTGGCTAGTATAAATGCGTAGAATGGGTATTGGGCTGCTGTCTCCTTCATGACTGATGAATCCACGAGAATCTTAACACTCAACACCGCAAATAGTAAACCCGCTATAACACCGGCTTTCTCATTATTTGTCAATCTTATGGCTAATAACGTGAATGGTATTACTGAGAGCGATGCTAGGGCGCTCACTACGTAGAAGGACTGTAGTGGTTTTAGTCCTAGGATTAATTGGGACAGGGCTAGGAGTAGGTTAACCGTTGGCCACTGGTAATTATAACTAACCCTGCTCGGGTTTGGTGATGGCCCAAATAGGTAACCAGTGTTAAGCACCACGCGTGAGTGCTGTAGGTGGACCCAGGAGTCGGGTATGTAGGGTAGACCATTAATCAAGTAATTCATTGATACCAATATCAACAAAACAGCCAGCGGTATCGCGGCGTACCTGCTTCTCGCAATTAATCCTTCTCCTCCTTCCTCCATACCAACTCCTTATTCCACAGATTCCTAATTGCTGCGGCAACAAGTATTGCCTGGGTCGTGACCCACGTTCTGAAGAATTTACTAGTTATGAGCAGTATTGCCCCTAAAACTAGCAATGCCGTGGGTATTAGCATGCCGTGCAGCACTGCAGGGAGTATTAGTGCCAGGCCTATTAGGAGTAGCCAGGGATTGACTATGTGGAGGTAGGTCTCGGTGAGCAATACGGGCATGTAGTCTCTGGGTATGCGGGTATTACCAATGATCAAACCGGCAATGCTCACGAAGTGCTGAACCAGGTGCTGGGCCCTCCTCAATCTCCATGACCAATAACCCCTCCTGGGTACACTCTCGATGCATCTGACATCCTCAGGTATTATGGCCCTATAGCCCATTAGGGCTATGAGACTTGCCGTATGGCTATCATCAGCACCAATGCGTTCTGGGAAACCACCAATCTTTAGGAGTAGATCCTTCCTATACGCCGCTAATTCCCCGTGGAATATTGGTGATGAGTACTTCCTACTCTCGGCAATCCTTAATACACTATAATAACCCCTATACTCACCCTCAATTGCTACATCATCCTTGGGTAGTTTATTGCATGAAACAGCACCGACGCCATCAATCATCAACCACCTAACGGCATTTCTCAGGGAGTCCCTGGCCCACATGGAGTCCGCATCGGCTATTACAACGACATCCCCCACTGCATACCTAAGTGCCGTGTTTAATGCATGGGCCTTACCAAACCTACCTCCCTCCTCAATAACCTTAACCTTGACATCACCGTGCTCCCCAATCCACTTCTTAACTAAATCCGTAGTACCGTCAGTGCTACCGCCATCAACGACTATTATCTCAAGCCTATCTCTTGGGTAATCCTGCTCCGCAATATTATCAAGGCGTTGATAGATCACCCTAGCCTCATTGTATGTGGGTATAACCACGGATACCCTAGGGTAATCATCAATTGGATCATTATTAATACCATAATCTCTGCGTAACCATGACCTGGCGATTCCATAATATAGCGTGGGTATTAGGAAGTGTGCTATTAATAATGCCAACCCGATGTATAGCAGCCCCCGGATATATAGGCTTATACCCATTCTAAAGCACCCTGGTACTTAGTTTCATTTTACACCCCTGTAAAGTACCTATTTTTAATTTTTATGGTCATCATTAATGATTAATAATGATTAATTGTGTAATTAATCAGGCTATACCGAAATACATATCGCATTACTAACCGCCTCACATAGTGGCTTTACGAATACTCCTTGACCCACGATTAACAAGGCCTCCTTGGGTATGTCCTTAACCCTCAACCACGCTGCGTACTTAATGGTGTCGAAGATATTGGCAGCATCGGTACCGCCTAGAAGTTCCACTCCTAAACTCTCCAGCTTTCCCAATGCCTTATTCATGATTTCGAAGTAGTTAGTCCTACTTACGGAGTACGTCTCCAGGTTTCCATCCCTACCCAGTAGGTGCAATTCGATAATAGATTGTCTGGTGACTGCCTCGGCTGTGGTGTAAACCATGAACTCCCCAATCCTATCCAAAACCTCTGGGTTCGTTGTGTAGGTTAGCACGAGCATTGGCCCAATGGAGCCCCTCCACTCAAGGAGCTTAATCACGAGTCTCCTAACCTTGGCGCTTTTCTTCCAGTGTATCCTCCTAACGGGGTCTCCAGGCACGTACTCCCTAACCTCCCTAACATCCTCACCACCTGTCGCTGAGGCTTGTGCTAATAATCCCCTGGCAACCTCAAGCGCTGCCCTGGCCCTTGGTATCACTGTTATCTCTGGGTGTATCACAACCCTTGTGGTACTGATGAGCCCTAACTCATCGGTTAAGGTAAGCCTTATTCTCGGCCTTTTAACACCACCAAGCCTATACCTAGCACTTGCGTTTAGTATTGCCTCGCCATCAATGCGGAGTGTGTTGGGTGTTATCTTGATGCTTCTTGGCGTCGTAATCCTAATTAATGCCCTAAGTCTTGGTCTCGTGGTTATCGTTAATCGATAATTAATTATGGAGCCTGCGGTAATGCTTAACTCCCTGTCTGGTGTTAGGGTGATGCGCACCGTGTAGAATCTGGCTATGGAGAACATGGTCATGAGGGCTATGTATACCCCAGGTGTTGCCAGGTAGAGTGCTATGTAGGGTTTCTGGAGGAGTAGGGCTATGAGTGCTGACGTCATTATTGACGTTAAGTAGAACCACCATGGCTTATCATTACCCAATCTCAATGACCTATCAAGGAGTACCGTAGACAATACCACCAGGGGCAAGCCCATCGGCCACGCAGCCAATGAGGTTAGGGCTATGATTAATAGAGACAGTGGGGTTGGGTACCGGTTCCAATAAATCCACGTAATCAAAACCATGATTAGAGCTATTGTGAATAGGGCGAGGTTTCCTACGTACATCACTGCGCAGGCAATGGTTAGTGCTAATGCGAGGAGGCGTGGCCAATAAATTCCCCGTAATTGTTTCGTGAACCAACTAAACATTGCTTGTTACGTAATGGGGTACGGGGACTTTATTGAGGACTTCGTTGATCACATCTACCACAGTGACTGAGCCCCTATACTCAGGCCTAATGGCTATCCTATGCATAAGCGTTGGGTAGGTTGCGGCCTTAATATCGTCGGGTAATACGTAGTCCCTACCATTAAGGAGGGCTAGGGCCCTTGATAACTTGAATATGGCTATTGGAGCCCTGGTGCTTAGTGGCATTAGGAGTCTTGGGTCTCGTCTTAACTCCCTAACAATACCCATCATGTAGTTAAGTACAGAGCCATCAACGTACACATTCCTAACAGTGCCTATTATGCCCATAACATCATCAATCCTAACAGTGCTCATAGCTGACGCGAGCTCGCTCTCTATCTTATCAATACTTCCAACCACAATCGGCTCCTCCTCATCACCCACGTAACCAACGTAGATGCTTGTCATGAATCTATCGATTATAGCCGGAGGCAATTGCTGGGTGTAGCCGATCTCAACCTCGGTTATGTTCATTGTTGCAATGACCATGTGGGGTTTGGGTAGTTCGAGGGGTACACCATCTATCGTCACCTGCCTCTCCTGCATCGCCTCTAGGAGAGCCGAGAGTGTCCTTGGCGGTGCCCTATTTATCTCATCGAGTAGGACGATGTTTGCGAACACAGGGCCTCTAACTAGCTTTGACTCACCGGTTGGTGTGTATATGGCGAAGCCTATTATGTCTGATGGTAAGGTCTCGTTCGTTACCTGGACCCTCTTGAATGTACCCCCTATGGTTATGGCGAGTGATCTAGCTAGGGTCGTCTTTCCCGAACCTATTGGGCCTAGGAGTAATGCGTGTCCTTCTGCCAGTAACGTGGCTAGTAGCACCTGGACTGCCCAGTCATTGCCTACGAATACCCTGCTGATTCCATCCCTAATGCGCTTTATGACGTTAAATACCGCCTGGCCCATACGCGTAGCCCTACTTCTTACTCCTTATTAATAGTACTATTGATGAGATTAGTAGCGGTAGTGTGATTAATAGGTAATTGAGTGGGTATGTGAGCATCACGGAATACGCCGTATATAAGTATGACCTGGTCAGTAGTTGGGCATTGTTCATGGCTAGGGTGTTCTCCAGGTAAAGTGCTGTCCCGTTACATAGATCCCTAAGTAATTCTGAATTGCCTGCCTCATTGATTAGGGAGTTCATAAATACTGATGGTGTTGATATGAGGATCACGTAGCCCCTACCCAATGGGATTGCGACTATTACGGGGAACGGACCACTTTCATTACCAGCCCTACTGAAGGGGCTTGTCTCAGCCAGTATTACTGCCCCTGGGTCCTCAATCATTATTGGGGTTGCGTTATCAAGAACTATTACTGACGCGTTTATTGGGATTGCGGGGTTACTTATGGCGAAGGCCAGTGGGAACTTGTTATTTACGTAATTAAGTGTTTGGTCCTGAATCACTGTATTTAGGAACCTGCTACTGAGCCCCAATTCCCTCAGTAGCTCATTACTCCATGGTCCACCATTAATCACAACAAGCCTTCCGCCACCTTCCACGTAATTGAGGAGTAAATCAGCTTGTGATCTTGGTATCCTTATTTCGGGTATTACGAATACTGCGCTTGCGTTTATCGGACCGTTGAGTGCATATGCTGGTTTTAGGCATATTGAGGCTGCGGTTGAGTATCCGTCCCAGTAGGTATTGTTTACATCGAATGGTGCTAATGATGGGCCTAGCGCCACCGCGATAATCAACACGACCACGGCAATTATTGATAGCAATATCCACCTCATTGTGATAGCACCTTAGCCAGTTCCCAAGCCCTTGCTACATCAATTGGTGTTGGTACTCGCGGTGAGTACAGGGCGTACTCGGCAATACCCACCAACTCAGACAGTGCTGAGTATGCCTGGGGATCCAACTTTTCCCTGATGGCGGTTAGGTACTCCCTGAGGGTTTGTGTTGGCTTTAATTTAACCTCGGTCTTCATGCTTACCGTGGCTATTGCCTGGGATAGTGCCATAACCACCTCCTTGACACTTGGTATGTTTATCTTACCACTCGGTGCTAACTTAATTATTCTCTCCTCAATAGCCTTAACCTCAGCTGGACGTGGCGTCGTTATCGTTGCTGTCATAGGTAGGGTTGGTAATGCCTGCGTTTCCTGCTGGGGAGACCGTCTCAATCTGACTATGCCGAATCTTGCTAGGAACATCACCATAATTAGGGCTATGGCGGGTAGCGCAATCTCCAGTGGGTTTACCACAAATATACCGCGGGCATAGTAACCACCACCTATTGGTGGCCTTTGCCCAACATTTACAACTAGATCATGTACTCCCATACCGAGGAGTAATGGTGTTGCTAGGGTAATGGTTATGTTGGGACTTGTTAAATTCAGCGATATTGCGCTACCCCCCAGGGACACCGTAATTGGTAGCCCAGAAACCCAGGGACTCACATTGATGGAAGCCCTCACGGGCAACCCTGCAATGGCCACATTGCTGACGCTTACGTTAGGTTTAGCAATAAGTGCGTATATCATTAAGGCTCCAACATAGGTCGTGGGTGCGTATGTCCCATTGGGTGTTACGTAAATGGATAATGAGTAATTACCTGGCAATAAATCGCTAGTTGGTATGGAGATGTTGAAGGCGTTGTTTACAGTGGTTATACTCATGTTGAGGTTACCAATGGACAGTGTGATCAACCTATTGGGTGGACCGCTTATAAACCCACTTACGTTAATTTGCCCGCCCCATAGTACTGCCCCTGTGTAATTAATTGCTATATATGTGGAGTTGTAGATAACCGTTATGTTAGTCACGGCTTGTGTTGGGAGGTACTTACTCGTTGGCGGTGGGTTGTACAACGCCTTTATGGGTAGTATTGGTTTATAGATGGGAGGTACTGTTACGTTAACTATGTAATACCCGGTGGAGTTCGTTATTGCGCTACCCGTGGGCACACCATCGACGTAGATCGTTATTGTTGCGTTGGGTATTGCCGTGCCATTAGACGTAGTCAACCTCCCAAACACAGTCACTGAACCACCAACAACCACGATGTTTGGTATTGCCATTATTGTCATGTTCGTGGTTATTGGGCTGTATAATATCTTTATCAACGTCTCATTAATACTGATGAGTCTTACCCTCATTGCAGCTGCCATACTCATAACCTGCCCAGTGGCGTTTGGGTAGATTGTGGTGAGCAGGTTGGTTACGGTATTCAACTCACCGTAGGCTTCACTATCGAGAACCAAGCCCTCCACCGCTAAGTACCTGGCACCACTTACGTTACCCATGAGCACTTGGGACAGGGCATCCTCATAAACCCCCTCAAGCTCCGCCATTAAGCTTGCCAACCTCTCCTCGTGAGTGTGCAGCGCGGCTAACGTCGGTAATGACCTCACAGCACCAGTCACACCTAGGGCCTTGAGTAAATGCATGGCCATGGTGTAGTTGCCGGTCGAGGTTAGCCCAAGGGCCGTTATATAGAGCTCCACAACCCCGGTCACATTAACACTAAGTCTCTCATTGAGTGGGTTAAGCACGGGCATGGTCTGAATAACCACCGCGTGGCTTATGTACGCGAGGACCGCGATTACCGCCAGGGCGGCTAGGGCTAGGTAAATAGTCCTCACAATGGTATCCCCAGTATCTGGAGTATCCTGATTATTGCGAAGTAGAGGAAAACCGCCACCAGGATTGCGGATACCACATTGGCCACGCCGCGGGCGCCAGGTGGTAATGGGTTGTAGGCTAGGATCGTGGTTAGGTAGGCCAGGGTTACTAGCGATATGTATATTGCGAAGTCGCCAACCCCTAGGTAGGCTAGGAACGCTATTACCACGGTGTAGATTATCAATTGCGTAAGGAGTAGTCTCTTAAGGACCATGGGCCAGGACCCTTAATCTAATGACTAGGTCGTTGCCCCTCAACTCCTCGCTATCTACCATGATTGGCGAGCCCAGGGCTTCGGCAGCTATTGATGCTATTATGGAGGCTGTGGGTGAGCCTAGTATGGACTTTACCAGGGTTTTACCGTAGAGCTCATTTACCCTCGATCCCCTCACAGCTATTGTATAACCTCCCTCGGTCGGTGTTACCATAATTCCCCTGGCTATGGCTAGGTGATTCACCACACAGTTTGTTAGGCTGGCGCCTAAATCACTGCCTAATGCCCCCACACTTGAGCACTTTATGGCCGCTATGGTGCCTGGTGTATGGAGTATAAGCCCAGTCTCCCCCTCCCTTCCATACCTTATTGTGAAGCCCCTTGGCAACCTAATCTCGGGTGGTGTGGGTTTTACGAGCGGTACAAGGGCTACTGGCGCCTTGAACTCGGTGTAATTGCTCGGTAGGTACATTGCCCTACCAGCCGCTCCCAGGCTCTCGAGAAGCATCGAGACGTTATCCCAACCAGGCTTGGAAAGCTCCAGTTGCGTCCTCTCCAGCGAGCCTTCTCCCCACGCCGCTATAACACCCATTATCATCACTGATATGCCAAGTACGAGTATGGGCGTTGATTCTAGAACTAGGTAACCAATTGCCGAGAGTCCAATCCCAAGTATCAACAGCGATATCCCGAGTTCCCCTATCCTCGGCACCTCTCATCACCCATCGCGAACAACCTCGCCTTCCTAACCAGGGCTGTGGTTAGTAGGGCTATGGTTAACGCATTCGTGGATATTAATATTGGGACTAACCTTATACCCCACGGCGTGTAATTAAGGATTAAGCCCACCAACGGGACCACCGCAAGGCTAAGCCCTATTGATAGGGCTAGCCTCTCGAGTGGACCTAGTTCATCACCCCTTGGGTACAGTGCCTCCACTAGGGCGTAACCTGGCATGAATAGTATCATTAGGGCTCCCAATCCGTATCTAATGTAGATTAGGGGTGCGGTGTTTATTAAAACGACCGAGAGTATCGAAGCTAGCACCAAGGCTAGGGAGACCCAGTACCAAAGACCCTCAATACTAAAGACGTAGGCCACCGGGTTCCTGGGTACGCTCTCTAGCTCCACCTCACCATTCTTCCACATCATCATTAATTCGTAGGCCACAACACCCCTGGGGATCCTCAATTGATTGGCTACGGCATTAACGATCTCATTCACTGTGGAGCACTGTCCCGTATTCACGACTCTCCTAATTGCCTCCCTAACCTCACTAGCCAGTGGGCATCACCTGTGTTGCGTTTATCCACAGCTGTACATAGTTGCCTGTGTACGTCAGCGTTAGGTTGCTCGGGCTGTACATCCAAAGCTCCCCAATCAACCTGTACGTCCCCGTCGAGTTTAGCGTGATCGTTATTGGTATGAGCCAGGACTCATTATTGAGCAGGACCCTTTGGTAAATAGCGATCGGCGTGGCGTTGAGTGGTGGCTCGAGGCTGGTGTTGTTCGTAACGTAGAGCCTCACCACCAACCACGTGGGCACACCCATGTGGTTGTAGGCATATATGTATAGGTTGATTGGTTGACCAACAAGCACCGTGCTTGGGTAACCACCGATCTTACCACTGGGTCCCAGGATGGCTATTGCCGTGAATGGTTGGGTATTCGCGCCCACGAATGACTGCGCCGCCACGAAAGTGACCAGGACTATGACGAGGGCTAGGACTACCGAGAGAACCTCGGCATTAAATAGGAAGGTCCTTGGCTTACCAGACCCACCACCCCTGACCCTATTGCTGCCTCTAACCCTGAGCCACAACCCACCAACTAACTCGCGCCTCTTGACGTAGATTATGGCGATTACCATAACTGCCATGGCTAGGGATGCGTAATCACCAATCATAATCAGGAGATGCGCCTCCTCAGCTCCTGGCAACTCAGAGGTTGCTTTCTCAATGACGTTGCCTATTATTAACGAGGCGTTGGCGCCATAGCCCTGGCTCTCCAGGTAAATTGCCCTGTTCAGTTCATCAACGAGCGATGAAACGTTGGCGCCAAGCCTGCTCAGCTTAACTATGTATTGGTAGGCCTCCAACGCGCCGTACTGCTGGGCCTGGGCTAGGGTTATCCAGGCTGTAAGCGTTATCGCCAGGGCCAGGGCTAGTAACCAGCGGTTCACTGTGGGAGCCACCTATACTGCAGCGGTGTGTTGAGTAACTGCAGGCCAAGTATTACCGGGTTAACGCCGCGGGCTGTAGCCCTCATGGAGCCTAGAACGTAGGCTATGAAGGACAACCTCCTGGTGTTAATTATCGCCAGGACCTCAACGAGCACGTCCCTAATCATGCCCAATAGGCTCCTCGACCTAATAACAAAACCGCTCCTTAGGTAGGCTATGGCTGAGTCAATAAGGGCCCTCCTGAGTGGGTTAACCCTCCACCAAACCCCGGACCTAACGGCAATCCCCTTAATGTGGGTTAGTAAATGAACGTTAATACGCACCACATGGCTTGCGAGGAACCTCCTCACGATATTAATGATGGTATCATCAATCATTAGGCAACATGAATTATTAAACAAATAAAGCTTTACTCACCAATCATGACGTGAAGGGCTCCAGGACAGGCCTTAATGGTCTTGGTAATTGATCAAGGACTGGCCTGGGTATCGGTCTCATTATGTAGATCACGAGCACCGTAACCATGAATATGGCGAGTTGATATAGGGGCCAGGAGTTCTGTATCAAAATGTACGAAACCGCGGAAACCAGGGCCAGTAGTAGGAACACTACCATGTTCACGGCAATGTCCATAGTCCCATACCTGCCCATGGATAGGTAAACTACGTCAGTCACCGTTGAGCCTAAGTATGTCGATATTATCACGGCATAAAGCCCAAGCCACCTGAAGAGGCTTAGTAACGTGAAGAGGGAGGCCACGCTGACTAAAATACCTACTGAGGAGATCTCGAGGGCTAACCAACCCCTACCCGAGATCCAGTAATACGTTGTGTACATACCACCCACCGGCCCCAGTACGGCTGTTCCGAAGAGGAGTATTCCGTAGGGTATTGCCTGCACGTAATCGCCATGCACAATACCGAGTATTGGCAGGAGTGGTGCAGCGAGTGCTGCGCCTACGGCTAGGATACCGCTTACCGACGTTGCGGCAACCACGTAATCCCTAATCACGCGCTCCACGTCCGAGCCACTGCCTATCGCGTGGGCTACCCTACTGCCGAACACATTACCTACGGAACCTCCAAGGGCTGTTACCGCGCCTAGCATGTAATTCGCCATGTTATACAGCGCCACAGGGTCTGCGCCAACGAATGAATAAAGCATGTACGTGATTGCATAACCACCCACGGAGCCTAGGTAACCGAGGAGCCAGTTCTGGAATCCGTAGTTTAGGTAGTTACGGAAGCCACGCCTTATTAGGGAAACGCCCCTGGTTGGGTTTGGTATATGCCTTACCCTGGCTGTGAAGTACATTGCCGTTACCGCCTGCCCGAATACCATGCCAATCAGTATTGCGTAGACGCTGTGCATAATAATGAGCAATGCTATCTCGAGGGATCTGAAGAGCATGTTGCCAATTAAGTAGCCCAAGCCCTGGGTTGCCAACCTACCAGTCATCCATAGGTATGAGGACATGGCGCCGTTGATTGCCGAGAGGACTATGTATGTT
>JGI20129J51889_1000204_pt1 | contig 15266 bp, 13 predicted proteins | sample MonGeyMetagenome_FD_51889 | JGI IMG/M metagenome (IMG submission 51889)
CCTGAAACTTCGCCAACTCCAGCACTGGTTGTGATATCTTGCGAGCTTTCCATAGTATTCTACCTTCTTGGTCAATCTCTAGAATATTTTTACATATCTAGCTTTTAGCTCTTTCCCATCTACGATGTTTAAGATGCTCGGCATAGTTCTCTTTTTGATTCGGATCCCTGTACACCTCTATCATCTGTTGTATCTTATGCTTCAGTATTTTCTTGCCGGGCTCGTTTTGGATTGTCAGGAGGAGACCCTCAAGCTCACCTACATCCTTAGGAACCCAAACCTCCTCCAACTCATCCCTAAAGTTTGACTCACCCACTTGACCCATCAACTATAATGCAACAACGGTTTTTTAAGCTTTACCCTCATGGTTAAACATGGCAGGAATTGGAATAATACACACCAGCAGCCGTATCTCCTCCTCCACTCCGCCGCTATCCTCCTGGCGGCCTCCTCGGCGCTCGGCCTTTTCCAGGGCTCCAACGTCTGAGAGGCCCAGCCAGCTTCCTATACTCCTCGAAAAATACGGCTAGCAGCGGCAGGCCAGCTCCTCCCTCAGCTTGTTGAACCTGTCGCGCATGGACGTTATGGCTACGGCGTCCAGATCTCCCCGCTCCAGGTGGGGCAGCAGGAGCTCTACGTAGTCTCTGAAGCTCCTCAGCTCCTCCACGGCGTCCGGCCTCGCCGTCATGCGCTCAAGCGCCTCGACGTGTCCCTTAAAGACGTGGAAGAGCCCTTCGAGGTCCTCGCGCTCTTTCGCCGTCATCGCGCGGGCTTCCTTCACGAAGTCGTAGACCTGGCTGATGATGCGCCAGGCCTCGCAGACGGCCTCGCAGACGGCGACCGACGCAGACCGCACGGGCGCCGCGCCCGGCCGAGACGGCTCCCTTCTGCGCCTCAGCCACTCCTCGATGAGGGAAACGACCTCGCGATGGCCCTCCTCTCTGGCTAAGTCGAGAGGAGTATCCCATCCTTGTTCTTTACGGTCGGATCCGCCCCATGCTCCAAGAGAAGCCTTGCAACGTCGACATGGCCCTCAGACGCCGCCTTGTGTAGCGGCGTGTCGCCGAATATATTTCGAATATTTGGGTCTGCGCCGTGCTCCAGGAGAAGCTTCACAACGTCGACATGGCCCTCATACGCCGCCTTGTGTAGCGGCGTCTCGCCGAATATATTTCGAATATTTGGGTCCGCCCCGTGCTCCAAGAGTAGTCTCACAACGTCGACATGGCCCACAGACGCCGCCTTGTGTAGCGGCGTGTTGCCGTATTCGTCTTGGACGTTTGGGTTTGCGCCTTTTTCCAGCAGCTTCTTCACGCGCTTCACATCGCCAGCGGAAGCGGCTGAGTGGAGGTCGGTCCAGCCCACGTGGCGCTTGGGCCGCAAGTTTTTAAGTCTTCTCGGCGCCGCCGACTGGGAGAGGCGCAGTCGGCAGTTGCGGGCCGTCTGGCCTAGGCGCGCCTGCGGCGAACAGGCGCCGCGCCGGGCGTATGACTCCGCCGATAGGCGGCCTCCATAAGGCCCTCGAGGCCGTGGAGCGGGCGGGCCCCGTCGAGCGGCCCCCGTCTTTCGGACGTGTCGGGGCCCGGACGTCTTGGCGGCTGGGGGGACGGCCGTGGACTTCTCCGTATAGCCTATCGCGTGAGGTCGGCTACGGCGTATGGTGGCCGCAGGAGCTTCCCGGACCTGCGGAGCCGCGCCTCGAGAGGTAGCGAGGTTGTGGAGGCCTCGGAGCCGCGGCGCAAACGGCTCGATCCGCTCCGGCGGAGGCGGCATACCGCCGGGAGGGCTCAGAGGGGCCGCGTCGAGAGCGGGAGCCGTGGACCTCTTTGCGATGCGCTGACCCCTCCATCTGCCCGGAGCTGGAGGTCGGCGGGGCTGATGGCGCGGGCGCTTGGGCGGATGGCCGAGGCCCCACCTCGGTAGCCACGTGAGGAGGGGTTGCTACACGTGCCGCGACTCCGGCCGGGGTAACTACGCCTCGGCCCGCCGCAGGCCGTACCGACGGGGAGGATTGTGGCGGCATACCGAAGGGCGGGGGAGCGCTCTCGTCGAACTTGTAGGGTTCTCGGCGGAGGGCCTTGTTGCGTGCGTCTGGTCGTGCCGGCTTCGGCGGGGCGGCTGTAGTCTAGCCGTTGCTAGCTGTTGGGCGTTCGCAGTTGCAGTTGAAGAGTTGTCTAAGTAGGTTGAGCTGGTGCCGCATGGAGGCGATCTTACTGACCGCCTTTCCGGGAATCTCCCCCTTTTCAAAGGAACCTTCAAGTAGCCCTACAACATCCTCTAACGGTTTCACTTCTTTTACCAGCTCGCGTCCGGCGGCTATTACTCCATCTAGGTGTCCTTTGGGAAGGTTTAATTTGCGCTCGAGGTCTTCTGTCTCTTTTCCCGTGAGTCTTAGATAGCCCCTTTTGACGCGGTAGTAGAGCTCCTCTATGATGTCCCACGCCTCGCATGCCGCCTGGCAGGTCTTTGGGTCTGGTGTTGCGTAGCGGATTATTAGGTTGCCTCCCGGCGGCGTCCCTGACTCCGCTTATCCAGAGGTAGAGGCGCTGACCTGGCGTGAGGAGGATTTCTTCCAGTTTCTCTCTGTCTCGGCGCGTCCGTAGTATACTGGGTGGGTTGCGCCCGGCGCTGTCTGCACGGCGACTCGGTCGCCCAATGCGGTTATTTCCACGTGTTCGCGGTGGGCGCAGTCGGTATCGCCGGGCCCGCACCCTCGGCGACACTTCACGTTTTTGAATACATATATTCCGTCGCTCCATCTTATCTTTAGGCCGTCTTCCCCGGCATTAGGTACTTCGGGATCTTTCCCTCCTGGGTCATAGCGGCCTACGACAAGGCGTGCGATTTTGCGGGTGTCTATCTCCACGCAGTATTCCTCACCTGCTATCTGGAAGCACAACAGCATGGTGCGCTCTACGTGTCCTTTTAATCCTTTAAAATTTTAAGTGGGATGTGATGCGAAATATGAGTCTATCTAGCGAGTGCGAGACCGTTTTGGGGAAGGTTGATGCGGTATATGGTGCAGTTAATGCGCTTCGGCGGGAGCTGAAGGAGCTGAGGGGCTTGGTGGAGGATGAGGCGGAGAAGTCGGCTGAGCTCTCGGAGCGCCTCAGATCCATAGAGGAGCAGGTTTCCTCGGCGAGGAACGAGCTGGGCAACAGCAGAGATGCCTTGCAAAAAATCTTTGAGTTGGACAAGGAGCTTGGGGCGGAGGTGAGGGGTGTCAGGAACGCTGTGCGTAATCTATCTACGTCTCTCTCGACGGTCGAGGAGAATCTTCGGCGGGGGCTCGAGTTCTCGCAACAGTTCTCTAAACAGTTGGAGGATTCCATGGCTGAGGTCAGGCGTGGGTTAAAAGAGGTGAGGGACGGCGTGTCGCAGATCTCATCTTCGTTGAAGACGGACGTCGGCCTGATCAGCCGCTCTCTTGAGGAGCTGCAACGTAGAGTTAACGAAGGTGTGGCTAGTGCGGAGGATGTCCAGAAGCGGCTTGAGGCCGTGAGCGTGTTGCTCGGCGAGCTGAGGAATCTCTTGGAGAAGAGCTTCGAGGGTTTGCGCCGGAGGCTTGAGGAGCTAGGCGAGGGTGTTAAGGAGCTCCAGGACGCCCTAGATAAGTGGGGGGAGTCTCTGGAGAAGTTTGTAGATGCAAGGAGCAAGTCTTTAGTCGATGTGGTGGAGAGACACTCCAGCGTCTTGCTCGGTAGGGTGGATTCCGTCGCTGGCTCTGTGGAGAAGAGCCGGGAGGAGCTGGCGAGAGACGTCGCCGACGTCAGCATGGAGCTTGCGAGGAGGTTTGAGGCGCTGGGGGGCGAGGTGTATGCGCTGTATGTGAAGCTGGGCGATTTAATCACGTCCTTGGAGGAGGCTAAGCTGGAGCTTCTGAACGCCGTGGATGCAGTTGCGCATCAGGTTGATACGTACAGGGAGGAGGCTGTGGAGAGGGCTATCGCGGGCCATGTCTGAGCTCGGCGTGTCGGAGGTTCTCGCGCGGGCGGAGAAGGAGCTGGAGAACCTCCGCAGGAAGATCTCCGAGGGGAAGGACCTCAAGCGCGACGAGGCCGTTCTCGCCTTGGTCTCCGCGCTGGTTCCGTATATAGGCAGGGGGTTTGCTGAGGTGAGCTCCGGCGTCGAGACGTTGCGGGGCGACGTGAAGGGGCTGTCCTCCTCTGTTGACAGGCTCCTGGCCGAGTACTCCAGAAAGGGCGAGGAGCAACTTCAGGCGATGAAGAACTTGGCCGATGAGTTTTCTAGGGAGGGGCAGAGAGCCATCGCCTCTCTTGAGGAGAGGCTTCGGCAGCTGAAAAAATACGAGGAGGAGCTCTACAACACGGCGAGGCGGATACAGGACCTCGAGACGCGGGAGGGGCAGGTGAAAAAGTTGCTGGAGGAGTCCGCGTCGTTGCGGAGGTTGCTTGAATCCTCCGAGGAGGAGCTGAAGAGGAGGCTGGACGACTTCTCTCAGCACCTCTCGGCGGTTAAGTCGCAACTGGAGGGCTCCAGAGCTACCCTTGACGGATTTTCTGCTAAGGCTCAAGGCGTGTTAGATGAGGTCGTGAAAAGAGTCGATGAGCTAAGGAGCGTGCTCGGCGAGCTAGAGGCCGAGAGGAGAAAGCTAGCGGATTTCAGCCGCCAGCTGGCTCAGCGGGAGGCCGAAGTTGCGAAGCGAGAGAAGGAGGTTGAGGTTCTCTCGGCCGAGATGGGGAAGATGCAGAGCCGCATAGAGGAGCTGAAGGCGGAGATCGCCAAGCTCGAGGAGCAACGGAAAGCGCTGGGGGAGCAGGTGAGCAGTCTCGAGAGGAACATCGCGGAGCGTCTGCCGTGGATCAACCAGCGGGAGAACTACCTCGCCGAGAGGGAAAAACAGCTGGAGGCCCGCGCGGCGGAGCTCGAGAGCCGCGAGAAAAAGTTAAAGAGGCGGGAGGAGGAGCTGGAGAAAAGAGGCTCAGAGCTGTCGCAGCGGGAGGCTGTGATCGCAAGGCGCGAGAGGGAGGTGGAGGAGGTGGAGCAGAGACTTAAGCAACGCGAAGATGAGCTACGCAGAAGGGAGGCGGCGCTGGAGGAGCGCGAGAAGAAGGTCGCCGGCGACGAGGAGAGGATCAAGGGGCTCATGGAGGAGCTAAACGCAAGGTTCAAACATCTGCAGACGCGGGAGGAGGAGCTCAAGAAATGGGAGGAGGCGCTGAGAGGCCGAGAGGCGGCGCTGGGGGAGAGGGAGGCCAAGCTACAAGATTGGAGAGAGGAGCTGGAGAGGGAGAGCGTTTCCCTCGCGGAGAGGGAAAAGAGGCTGGAGGAGAGGGAGAAGCTTCTGGCGGCTAGAGAGGCCAAGATTAGGGGGGATGAGGAGGCTCTGGCGCGGAAAAGATCCGAGATCGAGCAAGAGGGGCAGAATCTGGAAAAGGAGCGGGAAGAGCTGAGGAAGATGAGGGCTGGTCTAGATAGAATGGGGCGGGAGGTGGCTGAGCTCCGCGCCAGGGTTCTGGAGAGGGAGAAGGAGCTGAGGGAGAGGGAGGAGGAGCTCAGGAGGCGGGAGGAGAGGCTCCGGGCCAGAGAGGCGGCGCTTGACGAGCTTGAGAGGGCGCTGAAAACTGCGCAGGATGAGCGGGAGAGGCTGGCGCAGGAGCTGAGGGAGTGCAGGAAGAGGGTGGAGGAGTCCGCTAAGGCGTAAGCTCGCCCAGGAGGTCCTCGGCCCTTTTTAGGAATGTGTGCATGTAGGGCGGGTTCTCGGAGCGGGCGGCGGCGATCAGCTCCTGCAACTGCCTGGGGGCCTTGTCCTCAGCCGCGTTCAGACCTGCGGTGAGGTCCACGAGTATCCGCCCCAGCGCGTATACGTCCGCCCTGTCGTCCTCAGCTCTGTGGGCATACATGGCGGTCGAGGGCGCCGGGGACTGCGTGCGTCTTTCCCCGGCTGTCGGCGCCTTCGCCGTCTGGAAGTCAGTAACAGCCACGATTCCGTCGCGGTCTATTAGCAGATTTTCCGGCTTCAAGTCGCCGTGTTTCGAGAACACGCCCCTTTCGTAGCACGCCAGCAGAGCGCGCCCTACCTGCGCCGCTATCAGTAGCGCCTCACTTGCGGCAAGCCTCCCGGCGGCTCTGCCGACGTTGCCCTTGGGGTAGTACCGAAGCGCGATGAAGGGAACCGTCGCCCCCCAAACCGTCGCCTCGCCGGCTTCGAGGAAATCCACAAGGTGTTTGATGCCCGTCTCGGCCTTCACCCTCTTCACATTCTGCAGGATCTCAACCTCCTTCTGCACCTGTCTCTTCGCCTCCTCCGAGTCGGCTTGTTGCGCCTCGATGGCCTTTACGGCGCTACGCCCTCTTTCAACTTTAAGAAGCGCCTTGGGGATTTTCAAAACAGCCTCCTCGCCTCCTTTGAGTGCTAAAAAGGCGTGGTAAAAGCCGCCCTCGCCTAAATATGCGCTTAGCCTCCAGCCGCCGATGGAGATGTCGGTCGTGTAGCGGATGGCCATTACCTTCTCGTCGTCGAGCCTCCCCAGCGTCTGTATGGGGACGTTTACATACTTAGGCGTCCCGGCCGGCCTAAGGACCGCCGTCCTCTCGACGGTGCCTCCCCGCTCCACGCCGAGGGATCTATAGGCTATCCTCACCGTGATCCCCTGCCCCTCCACGATGACAGGGGCCCTCCAGCTCTCCGAAGAGTGCGGCCTTAGCCTGGCTCTTTTGAGCGGTCTCAGCGGCGTAGCCCCCTCCACCCCGACCTCCACGGCGAGGGGAAGGGGGGACTTGTTTTTAATAAACACCTCCAACACGCCGTCGCGACCCTCGCCCCACACGCCGAGCGAGACCTCGGGCGCCGGGATCTCCAGCGTCTCAATCTTCCTCTTCAGCTCCTCAAGAGACTTCGAGGGGGACAGAATTTCTACGGCAATTCCGTGCCTTTCCCATATGGATTCAGCCTCCTTAATCACGTCGTCGATATATCTAGCGATCTCATCCCAGCTCTTTCCTCTCCTCATCATCTCTAGCACCGCCTCTTCGTACCGCCTATGGTCCACCAGAACCTTATCGAGCGCCTGCCGCATCCTCCAGACCTTTAAGGCCAACAGATAGGGATTCCCTCTCCATCTGTGCAATTCCGCCAGCTTCCTATACTCCTCGAAGAGGTCGCCGAGCCCGCCCATCGTAGATACTAGTGCGCAAGCGCCTTCAGCAGCTTCTCGACCTCTCTGCTGTCGAGGTCCCGCAGTATCAGGCGCACAATCCCGTCCGCCGGGGTCTGCGTCAGCACAGCCACGGCGAGCGCATCCAGGGGGTTGTATCCTCCCTTTTTCTTTTCGCATTCCTCTTGGCATTTATCTTGTGGCGATTCTGTGGTCTTTTTGCCTTCTTCTACAGCCGTCGCTAGGAGGTCGACGAGCTCTTTAGGTGCTCCGCTTCTCTTGAGTTCTTCTATGTAGGGGCTGTCCTTGGTGAGCTTTATGTTTTCTATTTTTTCGTGGGCTTCATGGAGATGTAGTAGATAGGGCTCTAGGCTCTCCTCCCTATCTCCGGCCTTTATCCAAAGCGGCAGTAGCTCTTGCTGCAACACCTTCCTAGCGGCGTCGTAGTCTTCGTAGATGTTTCTGCCGACTTCGAACAGGAGGAAGCCGAGGAGCTCGGCCTCACCTCTGCCGGGCCCAACGTCGAGCACGATCCTCCGTTTTTCCTCCTTGTCGATCTTGACGCCCATATCCCAATACCTTACGTCTCTTGTCTTTTTTACTATCTTGAAGGCTCTGTGGGCGGCTTGGCTTATGTCGCCTCTCAACACGTCGGCGATGTAGCCGAGCTCTAGCACGGCTCTGTCCTCTGTGGCGTCTAGGGCGTCTGCAAGCCTAATCACTGCACCCCAGAAGCGGAAGTCGAGACTATACCCTTCAAACTCCGTCGGTGGGAGGTCCAGCCGTGTATGCTCCCAGTGCAGAAGCGCGACAAGCCCGACGTACCTCGCAAACTCCTCCGCCTTCCCCTTACTGCCAAACACATCACGCAGACTATCCGCCAGCTCTCTCTTTGCCAGCTCGTAGCTAATCCAAGGGTGTATATCCCTTATAAACTGGGCAAAGACAGGATCACATAAATTTATATTTTCTTTGTTTAAAATCTGTATCTTTCCCCATTCTAGAAAGCTTCTGCACCTTTCGTAGCTTGTAAAACAGGTGGAATATTTATACATTTTACATGTCAAACGTCCTCCCACTGAGACGTCCTCGGCCTTGAGGTAGTCCCTCAGCGCCGACGTGTGGAGCCCCAATGCGTCCAGCTCCCTAGGGCCGACGGCCATGCCCAAGTCGTGAGTATAGGCGGAGCAGTCCCAAAACGCCTCATAAAACGTATACCTCAAATCTCTGGGGCCTAGAGTCAAATAGAGCTCCCTCCCTATGTGCCTCACGTTCTCCAGATGCGGCACGTCGTGTAGGGCATAATACGGGAAGTTTGTGCGGGCGTATCCGCTCCTCCTCTCCATGTAATCTCTACACACCTTCGAAACCTCGCTCCACGCGACCATAAAGACTAACGCCACCTAGTATATATATTTTATGCACTACATAATCGCATCATCACTAGCGGGTTTGAAACGATTATGTAGTGCATAAAATATATATACTATGCACTACATAATCGCATCATCACTAGCGGGTTTGAAAACATCCCTCCAGGTCGCGTGGTCATAGAGGCCGGCTAGGTGTCCGGAGCGTTCTGAGCCGGTGATCGTCTTCAAGCTCGGGTCAGCTCGATAGCAGAGAGATAACTTTTAATTCCGGCGCGGGAGGAGGGGCGTGGGCTGTGGCGCGGATGCGGTGAGGGTGATTAGGGGGGCCTGCGAGGAGGCGGAGAGCCTGGATTCTCTCATCAAGGCTGTGGGGGCTTACGGCGTGGCCTTTCTCGATAGGTGCGAGGAGGAGCTGAGGAGGGCGAGGGAGTGTCTCGACGACGTCGTCGGGGGTTTGAGGGGCGCGATGCGTGATGAGCTCGAGAGGAAGGCGGATGTCTTGAAGGCGGCGAGGGAGCTGGCCGAATCGCCGAGGGCGGAGGTGGAGGTTGCGGCGGTCGGAGACGCCGTAGCGGTCATCGTCAGGAACAGGGCCGTAGTCGAGGCGGAGGCGGAGGTGAGGGCGAGGGGGGCGGGCATCGACAAGAGGGAGACTCTGCGCGTGGCGCCTAACAGATCCGAGGAGGTTAAGTTCAGGGCGAAGAAAGACGGGGAGGTGGAGGTGGAGTGGAGCGTCTCCTGGCCCGGCGCGAGGCAGCGGGCCGAGGGCTCTAAAAAGGTGGAGGTGGCGGTTAAGCAACCAGACAAGCCCCCTCAGCAGCCTGCGGCTTCACCCAGCCAGGCGGAGCGCCGCGTCGAGACCCCGCCGCAACCCCAGCGGGCGGCTGAGGCGGTGGGCGAACCTCCTCCTCGGCCCCGGCCCGCCCCTCAGCCCGTCCCCCAGTCCCCCCAGCAACCGCCGGGCCAGGTGGACTGGGGGGAGGTGCTGTCCGCGGCGTCTAAACACGCCTTGGCCTCCCTCGCGGGGGTGCTGGTGGGCATGGCCGTGCCCGAGACCAGGACCTACCCCAAGCGGGTGTTCGTGGAGGGCCTTCCGTATGTTGAGGGGAGGGACGTCACGTACGTCCTGGAGGATCCGTCTGCGGTTGTGGCCGACGACAGGGGGGATTACGTGCTGGTGAGGAGGGCTAGGGTCGTGGAGCTCGTCTCCCAGACCACGAGGAAGCTGGCGAAGGTCCTCATAGACGACTTCAGGTCTAGGGCCAGGGAGGGGCTCGCCCGGTGGAGGGAGGGGGGTAAGGTGAGGGAGAGGGACGTAGGCGAGGGGGCTCTTGAGAAGATCGCCGAGGAGGCCAAGAGGAGGGCTGAGGAGGTGGCCGAGGCGCTTCCCCGCCTCTTCCTCCTGGAGGCTTCCTACGGCGGGGGCCTCTTCAGGCGGCCTCAGCTGAGGGTCTACGTGGGCGCGTTCTGCCGGCTCGACAGGCTGTTTTTCCACGGCGTCGACCACGAGCCTGCCCGGCTTGGGGAGGCCCTTGCGGCCCTCGGGCTGGAGGAGGTTGAGGACGCGGTGGTGGTGCTGGGGTCGCCCACTGGCTGGGACGAGGAGTCCAAGAGGAGGGCGCTCGGCGGGGGGCGGCTCGCGCTGATCGACCTCAAGGCCGGCGTCGCGTACTGCCCGCCGGAGCTGGCTGATCTGGTTGCGGCGCTGGGGTTCGGCGCCGTGCCCCTCGTGCCCTACGGCGAGGAGGTGGCTAAGCTTGACGAGCTCCTGCTGGAGGGGAAGATAAGCCAGGAGGTGTACCTGCAGCAGATAAAAGCCGTTTTAAAACCTCCGCAACAGCGCTCCTAGCCTCCTCCTCCACCTTCTCCGCATCTCTCTCGGCCTCCGCCAGGAGGGTCATGTAGCGCCTCACCATCTGGTGGTAGACGTCCACCGAGATGCGTCCCTCCTCCAGCGCCTTGTTCGCCAGCGCAAGGAGCCTGTACGCCCGCTCCCTCGTCCTCCAGAGCCTCACGGCCTCCCTCACCGCGGGGAGGCTGGAAAGCTCGGCGTATAGGGCCTGGGCGAGCGGCTGGGGGACCCCGGCCTCCACCAGCGTCTTTATAAACACGCCGCTTGGGTCGGCCCCCTCAAGGCTTGAGGCGGGGAGAAACGCGAGCTTCGGCGGCACCTCCACCGCCCTAGCCCCCACCTTCCTGCCCAGGAGGAGGCCCAGCGCGAAGGCCCCGAGGTAGGACACATATCCTAGAAGCAACCTAGTTTAAAGCTTTCCCCCATCCCGAGCGCGGTCTTGTGCGGGCGGCTCCGAAAAGAGCAGGTGTCGCGCGCTTCTCAGCTCTGCATGGAGGGGCTCCCAACCGCAGACGCAATGGTTTAACAGCTACAGCCGAGCTTATCCCTCCCTATTATTTCAAGACGGCCCAATACGAACTGCAGATCTTCGTGTACGTTTCCTGTGAGGCCTATATGTTCTATTCTTTCAATAATGGTCTCCACCTCTCTCCGGATATGATCCAGCTCATAGGCGATGGGCGGTTCCAGCTCGGATTTTACACTATCTAGTTTTCCGAGGAATCCTCGCAGTAATCCTATGAGTCTTTCACGCATCGCTTCGTTTATCGTGCTCCTGCCCTCCACGTATGTGGCGAGTTGCTTCGCCTCATACAACGCTTTGCAGAAGATATCGCAGACGGCGTGTGTTTGCTTCTTTTCGCGCCCCCGTGGTCTCCCTATGGCTATTATCGCCACTATTGCCAATATGGCCACAGCGATTACGGCCAACACCACTTCGCCAATGGCCATCTTTCTTCTCCCGCACCCTTTTCCTGACGGATCGCGACAACCAACATTTCTTCTCATGGCTATTATCGCCACTATTGCCAATATGGCCACAGCGATTACGGCCAACACCACTTCGCCAATGGCCATCAACATACGCAATTCGCTTATCTCGATGCTTATAACTGTTAATGCCGGCTATTCGTACTTAAAGGCCTTGTAACTGTAGCCTTCCACTGCCAATAGTAAAGCGGCACGCGGCTCGTGCTTGTTCATAAGTAGGTTTAAATTCTATAATTGATTTATGGCACCTTGTCCTTGGTACGTCGATGTTTCTAAGGTTGAGGCCGTTGTCGTCAAGACCCTAGAGGAGGCTGGGAAATCGCTCGAGGGGTGGAGAATCGATGAATTGATCCGGAGGGCGCTCGGCCGGAGGGAGGGCGCGGGCGAAGATGGAGGGACCGAGCTCCACGAGGCCGTCAATAAAGGCGATGTTGAAGCAGCAAAGCGCCTGCTTGAGGCCGGGATAGATCCCAACGCTAGGAACGCCGCGGGCGAAACGCCGCTCCATATAATAGCTGAGTTTGGTGGACGGAGGGCGGAAGAGGTGGTTAAGCTCCTGCTGGAAGCTGGCTCGGACGTGAACGCGAGGGACAGCCTAGGTATGACCCCTCTGCACAGGGCCGCGCTCGTAGGCTCTGCCGACATAGTCAAGCTGTTGCTCTTGAACGGAGCGGACGTCGACAGTCGAGACAACATGGGCAGAACGCCGCTCCATATGGTTCCGCTCATGGCCGTATTGATCGGAGACAGTCGGCTTCCCGAGCTCGCCCTGCTTCAGCTCAACAAAGCCGAGGTTTTAGCAAACTCTGGCGCTAACGTGAACGCCAAGGACGGCGTCTCCTGGACCCCGTTGCATTATGCCTCCTGCTTCGGACTTACGGATATCGTTAAACTGCTTCTGGAGAGGGGAGCAGATCCCAACGCTAAAGGCAGTATAGGCGAGACGCCGCTTCACTTAGCCTCGCTGAAAGACCACCCCGACGTAGTTGGGATGTTGCTGGGTGCCGGGGCTGACCCCAGCGCAAAGACGGTCGAGGGCGAGACCCCGCTACACACCGCCGCGGCTGAAGGCAACGTGTATGTTGCCGAGCTCCTCCTCGCCGCGCGGGCCGACCCCAATATAAAGGACAACATGGGCAGAACGCCGCTCCACTTGGCCTCCTGTAAGGGATACAGGGACTTCGTTAGGCTACTCCTCAAGATGGGAGCCGACCCCACTGTTAGGGACAACAAAGGGAATAGCCCGCTTGACGTGGCGGCAAACGACGAATTAAAAAGGCTCATCAAGCTGGGCATCGGCTATCAAGCCCTTAGAAACGGGGGAAAGAACCGCGAGAGAGGCTCCTTTACGCTCTATGTATAAAATTAAAATGATATATTCAAATTTTTCATATATTATAATTTAAAACTAAATAAATAGATTTCCTAGATACGTCCACTTATTTATAATATAAACTTTATAACTAAGCCACAAAGTATAATATGCGGGTCGGTATACGGCGCATCTTGAGCGCGCTCGCGCTAATACTGCTGTTTCTGGCTACCACTTCGGCGGCGGGCGTAGCGGCCTACTCACCTACTGGAGACCCGACTTTGCTCCTCTGGCTTGTTCCCTGGGGGCCTTCAAACGGCACATACACCAACCTTCTGCCGTATCTGCCGAAGGTAACGATAGGCGTGGTGTTTGCGTTCCATACGGAGGGGCTGGGGAACGGCGCCACCCTGCAGGAAGCCTTGGCCTACAACGGCAACGGCTACTGGATCTCGGAACAGCTCTCGAAGCTCCGAGCGGTATACAGCTCCTCCAGCGTGGTTTTCGTGAACTTCTTCTTGACTACAGACACGTGGAGGGGCTATCTGACCAGCGTCACCCAGCCGCAGCTACTCCTCCTGAACTACACCCTCATGCAGATCGCCAGCCTCACCAACGGAGGAGAGAAGCTGATCGTCGGGATTTCCGAGATGAACGATCTTAGCTATTACGGGTACTATCAAGTTTACTCGCTCATCAGGCAAGATCTCCCGAACGCCCAGCTCTTCTACTACACCGACCTCGGCCAGAGCGTCGGCTCCGTGGAGAGCGTGTTCACGTACCTCCGGTCCAACGGGATAACTCTGAACTACTTGGGCTACGATGTCTACCCATATCCGTCCTACGACTACTTCAACGGCCATATCCAAATCCCCAGCAATTACGTCAGCCAGATCTCCGAGCTCCAGAGCTTCGCCCGGCAAAACGGGGTCAGCTTCTTCATAGGGGAGGTCGGCTTGAGGAACGGGGACGTGATGGGCTACCAAAAGCCCTACGCGATGAACTATATCGACTTCAGCGCCCCGGCGGGCTACCAAGTCACGATAAACTACTACGAGGACGTAATATCCCAGCTGTCCCCGATGGGAATAAACATTATAGGGATTTGGGACTACGACGGCTGGAACGGCGATCCGTTCGGTATTTGGAACAACCCGTACTTCGACCAGCTCCTCGAGTTCGTCGGGATAGAGCCGGTCGAGACGGCGAAGATAGAGGTGGTCTCGCCCGTCCCGTTCTTCTACATCAACGGGGCTAAATATTACACCAACGGAACCTACACGGTGACCCTCCCGGTGAACATAAGCTTCGACAGCCTGTACTACGTCAACGGCTCGGCGAGGATGGTTCTCGAGGGCGTTAAGGTCGACGGGATGCGGCTCGGGAGCAGCTTCGCGATAAGCGAGCCCGGCACCTATCAGATAACCGCCAGCTACATCACGCAGTACTACGTGACCGTGAACCTAAACGTCTCGGCCTACGTGAACGGGGTCGAGGAGGCGCTGACCTCTGGGTGGTACGACGCGGGTACCATGATCCAGATCTACCCGCAGATCGTCCAGGTGGGCCAGTACGAGATCTACAACATAACTACACCCTACAGCTTCGTAGTGAACGGCCCGGGGTCGATCCAAGTTCCCTATACTGTAGAGTACTACGTCAGCATAGTGCTGCCCAACGGGACGATAGCAGGTTGGTACGCAAACGGGTCATTCATAAAACTGCCCAGAACCGTCTACGTGAGCGGCGTGGAGTACGAGCTCGGCGGGCCTGACCAGGTTGTGGTGAACGGCCCCATCGTGTCTGCACGGCCGATGTACGTGCAAGTCTCCACGACCGGTACCACTACGGCAACGGCCCCAACTACCAGCACGACCACCACTTCTTCCACGGCCTCCGCGAGAGCCGGCCATCAAGCTCCTCAGACGACTACGGCGGAAACCGTAGAAAGGGCCCCGACAGGCACGACGACCTCCGAGGGCGAATTCGTATGGCTAGTTAAGGTATCGGGTAACGCCTTTTTCTGGATATTCATGATGGTAGTCGTCGTAGCGATAGTCATAATGACCAGGCGGAGATGAGGGCATGGCGGTTATGCTCGACGGAGGTTTAAACCTAGTGGCCGCAATCAGAGAAAGTGAAAAGGGGATCCCAGCGCCGTAGTTTTCGACGAGGTGGTTTTAATAAGCTATCGGCGCTTGAGAGGGCCCCTCAGGCACCTCGAAGACCACGCGACCTGGAGGGATGTTTCCAAACCTGCTAGACGTGATGATGCGATTATGTAGTGCAAAATATTTATTCTAGGTGGCGTTAGTCTTTATGGTCGCGTGGAGCGAGGTTTCGAAGGTGTGTAGAGATTACATGGAGAGGAGGAGCGGATACGCCCGCACAAACTTCCCGTATTATGCCCTACACGACGTGCCGCATCTGGAGAACGTGAGGCACATAGGGAGGGAGCTCTATTTGACTCTAGGCCCCAGAGATTTGAGGTATACGTTTTATGAGGCGTTTTGGGACTGCTCCGCCTATACTCACGACTTGGGCATGGCCGTCGGCCCTAGGGAGCTGGACGCATTGGGGCTCCACACGTCGGCGCTGAGGGACTACCTCAAGGCCGAGGA
>JGI20129J51889_1000205_pt1 | contig 15262 bp, 16 predicted proteins | sample MonGeyMetagenome_FD_51889 | JGI IMG/M metagenome (IMG submission 51889)
CCGACTGCGAGATCAGGGACTTCGAGGCCTTTTCGTCTCTAGTGCCGCCGAGCCTCCAGGCGGCTGTCCTCGAGACGATCCGCGCGGGCTCCGTGCCGCCGAGCCTCCAGCCGCTCTTCAGAAGGCTGAGGGACGCGGGGGTCCTGGTCTGCCTATGAGCTTTTCTTGGGACGACGTCAACGCGTTGAGGCACTACGGCAAGTTCATCAAGGCGGGGGGAGGCATCGGCGAGGTCAGAAAGGCCCTGGCCTGGAGCACTTGGTACGCCGTCAAGTGGTGGAGCGAGCTGAAGCACGAACTGGGCATAGACGCCGACAGGAACATCTTGGGCAAGGCCCTCTTCATGTCCCTGAGGGCCCGCGGCATCATCGACGACGGCGGCAGGCTGGTCAAGAGGGTCGAGACGCCGCCGAGGCCCGTCAACCCGTACTCGGCCGAGTTCGTGGAGCTGCACGACTCCTTCGACGCGCTCGGCGCGGTCGAGGTGGCCAAGGGCGCCGTCGATAGGGACAAGCTGAGGATCCTCTACTCCTCCATGCTGGCGCAGGGGTGGTACGACAACATGAGGGAGACCTTCCTCGACCTGGTCGAGATAGGGCGGTACCTCAACATAGTGGAGCCCCACTGCAAGGAGGGCCAGCTGGCCTACGCCGTGCTCAGGAGGCATCAGCCCGAGAGGTACCTCGCCTACGATCCGGATCCCGACGACGTGGAGGCGACAGCCTCGTTGCTGGGCGCCTCCCCGAACGTCTGCGCCGGCAAGGTCTGCGTGCTGCAGACCCCGACCATCTGCGGCCCGGCGGCCCGCGAGGTCGCGTCGAAGTTCGCGGGCGCCTTCGACGCGGTGCTGCTCTTCCACACGCTCTATTGGATGGCCGACCCGCTGGCGGAGCTCAGATGCCTCAAGGCCCTCCTGAGGCCGGGCGGGCGCCTGCTGGTCGGGCAGCAGGTGGTCGAGTCGACGCCGGGGCTGCTCGCCGTTGTCGTGTCCTTCGGCGCGAAGCACGTCTTCCGCTGGAGGGACGTAGAGGCGCTCCTGGACGCCGCCGGCTTCGAAAAGGAGAGGAGGTACACGCGCTACTCGCCGTATTACATCGCCGTCTGGAGGGCCGCTCAGTAAAGCCCGTCGTCCGCCAGGCGGTACTGCATCTTCACGTCGGGCGCCATGCCCGGCACGTCGAGAGGCCACATGTGGCCCTCGGGCTTCTGCTTAGAGGGCCTCGACATCATGAACCGGGCGTTGACGCTGTGGGCCAGGACGTTGCCTCCCGCAGGCCTCTTGAGGCCGGTCATGAAGGCCTCCGGCACGTCCATGACCTGGTTCGTGAACACGACGAGGGCGTTGAAGACCCTCGCGTGGCGTCTGAACCAGTCGACCAGGTAGTGGAGCCTCTGCTGCCTCTCGGAGAGGCTCTCCCTCCCCACGAACTCGGCCCTGTAGAGGGCCGTGATCGTGTCCACGACGACGGCCCGCGCCCCCTCCCTCAAGTGGCCGGGCAACTCGGACTTCACGAAGGCCTCCAGCGCCGAGACGTTGTCGGGGACGTAGACCGATATCTTGTCCAACACGGCCTCGGGCTCGGCCCCGAACCTCCTCGCGATCCTCTCGACGAGCCCCGGGCTGAAGGTGCCCTCGGTGTCTATATAGACGGCGCCGCCGAAGCCCTCCGCGACCGACCTCACAGCTATTTGGTGGGCCAGCATGGACTTGCCGGCGCCGAACTCGCCGGCGAACTCGTATATGAAGGCCTCCCGCAGCCCTCCCCACGGCGTCTTCTCGTCGAGCTCCGCCACGCCCGTCTTGACGGCCCTGTGCTGCGCCTTAAGGAGCTCCGATGCCTTCACGGCCCTGGGCCTTCTGCCCAGCGCCTCCCTGGCCCTGGCCAGAAGCCTCTCGGCCGTCGACGGCTCTATGCCGGCGTCCACCAGCTCGTCCACGGTGAACTCCACCAGGTGCTCCAGGGAGATGACGCCGAGCTCCTCCAGCTTCCTCCTGGTCGCCGGGCCCGCCTCGAGCTCGTCGAGCCAGCTCTCCCCCTCCCTCTTCCTAGACATGTGCTGTAGGGCGCCGCTATTTAAAGGAATTTCTCCAGGAACTTATAGACCGTGTTGAGTATCACCTCGTTGGCGCCCTCGTATATCTCGGTGGCCTTGGCGTCGCGGTACAGCATCTCGACCTTGGAGTCCGTCGAGTAGCCGAAGCCCCCCATCACCTGCATGGCGGTCCTCGCCGCGTCGACGGCGAGGCGGGACGCGAGGACCTTCGCGAGCTGGGCGTACATGGGGAAGGCCGGGTCCTTCAGGTCCCTGTAGAGCGCCGCCGTGTAGACCACGTGCCTCACGGCCTCCGTCTGCGCGTGCACGTTGGCGAGGTAGTGCTGCACTATCTGGAGGTCCGCGAGAGGCCTCCCGAAGGCCGTCCGCCTCTTGGTGTAGGCGTAGGCCTCCTCGAAGGCCGCCTGGGCTATGCCCAGCCCTATGGCGCCGACGCAGGTCCTGCCGTTGTTGAGGTCGTCGAGCACCACCTGGAACCCCTCGTTGAGCCTCCCCACGAGCGCCTCCTCGCCGACGCGGCAGTCGTTGAGCCTCACCTCGGCCGTGCCCGTCCCGTGGACCCCCATGACCCTCACGGGCGAGACCTCCACGCACTGGGACCGCTCCACCAGGAAGAGGCTTATCGACCTATGTCTGAGCTCCGGGGGGCCGGTCCTCGCGGCGACCAGATAGGCGTCCGCGTAGAGGCCGGAGGTTATCCACAGCTTCACCCCGCTTATGGCCCACTCGCCGCCTCTCCTCTCGGCCCTCGTCTGTATGGCGGCGGCGTCCGAGCCGCAGCAGGGCTCCGATAGGGCGAAGGCGACTATCCTCCTGCCCTTCGCCGCGTCCTCGAGCCACTTCTCCCTCACGGCCTCCGTGGCGTAGTGGTAGAGGTTGTAGGCTATCATGGAGCCCTGGACCTCCATCACGGTGGCCAGCGCCGGGCTGGCCTTCGCTATCTCCTCGACCGCCACCACCATGCTCCTGAAGTCGAGGCCGGCGCCGCCGTATTCCTGCGGTATGTGGGGCGCCAATAGGCCGAGGTCTCCCATCTCCCGCAGAAGGTCGCGGGGGTACTCGCCCTCGTCTATCCTCCTCGCGGCCGGCGCCACCCTCCTCTCGGCGAACTCCCTCGCCGTCTTCCTGACGAGGGAGTGCTCCTCCGAGAGCTGGGGGTAGCTATACATAGTCCTTCCCGACCACGTTCCTCGCTATTATCAGCTTCATTATGTTCTCGGCGCCCTCGGCCCCCACGTAGTACGAGAGGGCCCCCAGGAGGACCCTCGCCACGTTGGTCTCCTTGAAGTAGGACGCGCCGCCGAACCACTTCATGACCTCCAGCGCGGTCTCCACGGCGAGACCTACGGCGAGGTATTTGGCCACGGCGCCGGCCGTCGCGATGTCCCCTATGGAGAGGGCCGGGTCGCCTCTGTACAGCCTGTCGGCTATCCAGGCGGCTTTATACACGGCGAGCCTCGCGGCCTCCAGGCGGGCGTAGAGCTCGGCGAGCTTGAAGGAGACCGCTTGATACGACGCGATGGGCCTGCCGAACACCGCCCTCTGCCTGATCCACTCGAGCCCGCGGTCCAGGAGCCATCTGGCCGCCCCGACGGACGCCGCGCCGATGACCGTCCTGGCCAGGTTGAAGCCCTCCATGGCTATCTTGAAGCCTCCGTTGAGCTCGCCGAGCATGAAGCGGTCCTCCACGGGCAGCCCCTCGAGCCTCAAGTAGCCGGTGGGCAGGCCGTGGCGCCCTATCTCCTCCCAGTCCCTGTGCTCGAACCCCTCGACGCGCGTCCCCCTCCTCTTGAGGGGCGCCAGGAAGGTAGATATGCCCCTGTGTTTATCCTCGGGCCGGCCCGTCCTCGTTATGGCCACGAGCCCCCCGCCGTAGGGCAGATTGAGTATCGTGGTGACGCCGGTGACCATGTTCTTCTCGCCGTACAGCCTCCAGACGCCGCCGTCCCTCACGGCCTTGGTCTGGAAGGAGGCCACGTCGCTGCCGCCCTGGGGCTCCGTGGAGCCTATCCCTATGAACGCCCTGCCCTTGGTCACCTCGGGCAGGACCTCCTCCTTCACGTCGTCTCTGGCGTACCTCTGGACGATGAAGGGCCAGGCCGTTTCGAGCAAGACGTAGACGGGCGTGGCGAGGGAGGGGTCTGCGTAGGCAAGCTCCTCCACGGCTAGGGCGGCCTGCAGGAACGTGCCGTCCTGCCCGCCGTATCTGGAGCTCAGCGGTATCCCGATGAGCCCGGCGTCGCCGAGCCTAGCCGCGACCTCCTCAATGGGCCACTTCCTCTCGTCTATCTCGACCCACCTCGGCGCTATTTCCCTCTCGGCGAACGATCTGACGGACTCCAGGAACATCTTGTCCTCCCCAGATATAGAGAACTCCATAGACTACAGATTGCGGAATTTAATAAACGTTGGCCTGCCTTCCCGAGGGCCGACGGCCGGCGCGCCGTGCATCATCCGGCGTCCATGGACCCCCCTGCCGGGGCCTCGCGTGGGCAGCCCATGCGGGATGGGGCCGCTACGTCGAGCGCCTCTCTGAAGGCCCTGGCGGCCGGCCTCCCGCGACGGCTCTCCCTGCCTGGCATGCCCGCCACAGATGGCGGGGATCGCCGAGGGCCGGCCCGCCTCCTATTGGGACCTGCAGAGCGATTTGAGCGACTCCGGCCTCAGGAGATCCCTTATGGAGATGACGCCGTACAGCCTACCCCCCTTGGTCACCACGAGGTGCCTGATGTTGTATCTCCACATGAGCTCCGCCGCCCTGGAGACGGGCTCGCTTGCCTCCACCGAGATCACGCCGGGGGACATGAAGGCCTCCACCGGCGACGATAGGGCCATCCTCATGTTGAGCGCCTTCACCACGTCCCTCTCTGATATGACGGCCAGGGCCGCGTCGGGCTCCTCGGGCCTCACCACCACGAGCGCGCCTATGTTGTGCTCCACGAGCCTATCGACGGCCTCCAGCAGGGTGGCCTGCGGCGTTATGGTCACGGGCGGCCTCCTCACCAGGTCGCCTGCCTTCAGTCCTCCGGCGGGGGCCACCATACCCTCTCGCCCAGGCGCTTTATCACGAAATCCTCCAGGAGGTCGCGCATGGAGATGACGCCCCTCAACGCGCCGGCCTCGTCCACCACCACGAGATGCCTAATGCCCCTATTCCTCATCTTCCTCAGGGCCGAGTAGACGTCCTCCTTGACGCCGGCCGTGACCAAAGACCCCATGGTGGCTATGGACTCCACGGGGTCCTCGAGCCTCGCCCCGCGCGCGAGCCCCCTTATCACGTCCCTCTCGGTCACGATCCCCACCGGCCTGCCGGAGCCGTCAACGAGGACCGCCGAGCCCACGTTGTTGTCCGCCATGAGCCTGACCGCCTTTATTATCGGGTCGGCCGGGCTCGCCACCACGGGGCTTCTCTTGATCAAATCGCCGACGGAGGACATCAGCCCAGGAACTTCCTGTACTTGCCGAGGGCTATTATGTTGGGCTCGCTGCGGGGCATCCTCAGCAGGGCCCTGTACGCCACGCTCCCTCTGGGGCTCACGCCCATGTAGTCCATGGCCTCCCTCACCACCTTCACGAACTCCTCGCCGAGATATTTAGCGGCCACCTCCTCGTCGAAGAACTCCGAGTCGTACTCCCACTCCTTCTTGAGCGTGGGCAACGCCTTGAGCACCTCGTCCAGTTTGTCCTCCCTGGCCAGCTTGACCACGTAGGGCGCATCTAGGAATATGGGCGGGGCCCCCATGGCGTACCAAGCCGCCGTGTAGACTATGGCGCGGGGCATGTTGACCGCGCCGTCTTGCGTCAAGAACTGGCGCCCATAGGCCTTCCAGCTCACCCTATCCCTGGTGGAGGGAACCAGCCTGGCCACCTCCAGCAACACGTCGATGTATTTGGCGACGAGCGCCTTGTAGCTGGCGGCCGCCTCGCCTATATGGCTCTCCACGCCCTCGACGCGGCGCGGCGAAACGCAACAGGCGTTAAGTATCGAGTCCCTCACCTTCGCGTAGTCGTCGTAGGACACGTCGTATCTGACCGCCGACTGTATCGTGGCCGTGTGGTAGCCGGAGTACTGGAGCACCTCCAGATGCGCCAGCGCGTAGTTGTTGAGGGCGCCCCTGAAGGGCGGGGAGCCCATGCCCAATATGGGGTGTATCTTGACCCCGAGCTCCTCCTCGGCCCTCTTGACGCTTGAAAGCACCGCCGCTATCGCGAGCGCCGAGGCGATATGGCCGTACTTAACCGCCGAGTCCGACTTGCCGAGAAAAAGCCTTATGGGCCTCTTCCCCCTCTCCTTGGCTATCTCGGCTATGAGCGCCATGAACTTCAGCTGGGCGTAGGCGTCCTCTATCAGCGGTATGACGTCGATGTCGGACATGTCGAGCCCAGTCTCCTCGCGGTATATCTGCACCTTCTTTCTGAGCATGCGGCCCACCAGCAGCACCGTATCTAGGTCCTCCACCATGGGCAACACCACCCACCTCACCGCCTGGGTCCCCATGTATTTTATCGAGAAGTAGTTGGCCACTATGGCGGCCTCGAGGACCAGCATGGCGCGGTCGAAATCCTCCAGCTTGGGGTTGGGCAGGCGGGGCGTCACGAAGAACCTCTCGCCGATCTTGAGGCCCGCGGCGTAGGCCTTCATCACGATCTCCTTGGGCTGGCTATACGGCGTCGTCTTGCCCTCGTAGTCCACCATGACCTCCTCGCATCCATACGCTGTGTAGTCCACCAGCGCCTCGTCCACCTCCTCCCCCGCCGTTATCTTCACCGTCGTGTCGGGATGTTGCGTGCACATCATGCGCGGAACCATATGCGGAGGATTTACCAGAAATATAAACTTTTTATCTTTACTAATCTATTTCATAAAATATAATTATAAATATTGATTAAGTATTGACTTGTTGAAAAAGTTTAAAAATAGGGTGCAACGGCCGCCGCATGAGGGCAGCCGTCCTGGCTAGGTACAACGAGCCGCTCGCGGTGGAGGACGTCGACGTGGAGAGGCCCAGAGACGGCGAGGTCAAGCTGGCCGTCAGATCCGCGGGCGTGTGCCACAGCGATCTCTACGTGCTGGAGGGAGCCACGCCCGTGCCTCCCCCTCTGGTGCCGGGCCACGAGGCCGTCGCCGAGGTGGCAGAGGTGGGGCCGGGGGTCTCGGGGCTGGAGCCGGGCGACGTGGTCGTGACCAGCTTCATATGGCCCTGCGGCAGGTGCAGAAACTGCGCCCGAGGCCGCGAAAACCTCTGCGAGAGGTTCTCCGAGGTGAGGCTGAAGGGGGTTCTCCTCGACGGCACGTCCAGGCTGAGGCTGAGGAGGACCGGCGAAGCCCTCAGGGTATTTCTGGGCGGGCTTTGGGCGGAGGAGGCGGTGGTCCCGGCATCCGCCGTAGCCAAGTTGCCCGAGAGGCTACGGGGGAGGCCGGAGATGGCCATGTTGGGCTGCGCCTATCTGACCGCATACGGCGCCGTTGTCAACTCGGCCTCAGTCCAGCCCGGCGACGTCGTCGTGGTGGTCGGCACGGGCGGCGTTGGGCTGGCGGCGGTGCAGATGGCGAAGGCGGTGGGGGCCGAGGTCGTCGCCGTCGGCAGGAACCCCGAAAAGCTGAAGCTGGCCAGGGAGATGGGGGCCCGCGCGGTCGACGTGCGCGACGGAGCCGTCGAGGCGGTGAAGGAGTTGACGGGCGGCAGGGGGGCCGACGTGGTCATAGAGGCCGTCGGGTCTGACTCCACGGTGGACCTCTCGGTGGAGCTCGCGGGGCCCGGGGGGAGGGTGGTGCTGGTGGGGCTGGCCCCCGTGGGCCACAGGGCGCCGCTACACCTCGCGAAGGTGGTCAGAGGCGGCATCGCGGTGGTGGGGAGCTACGGGGCGAGGCCCCGCGTGGATCTGCCCAAGGTGATCTCGCTGGTCGAGAGGGGTATGTTGAGGCCGGAGCTCCTGGCCGGCGGCTTCTACAAGCTCGAGCAGATAAACGAGGCCGTGGAGGCCCTCAGGAGCGGCAGATCCATAAGGCCCATAGTGGTGCCGTGATAGTTACGCTCAAGGTCAGGAGGTTCCGCGGCGGCGAGTCCTATGTGCAGGAATACAGAGTGGACGTGCGGGATCTGAGGACCACGGTGCTCGACCTATTGATAAAAGTCAAGGATAATTTGGACGGCTCCCTGGCATTCAGATACGCCTGTAGGATGGGCCTATGCGGCGCCTGCACCGTCAAGATAAACGGCAGGCCTAGGCTCGCCTGCGCCACCAAGCTGGTAGACCTCGGGACGGACACCATCGTCGTGGAGCCTGTGGCCGACCGCGTCGTGAAGGACCTCGTCGTCGACGGCTGACGACTCGACACCAGATCGGGGACTTTCGGCCCCGCGCCAGGACGACGCACGCCCGCCGCCACGCGCCAGATGTCCGGCCCCATCCGAGGCGGCCCACCCTCCCCCTCAGCCTCGTTGTGCCACTCCTACCAACCCCCGTAGAGGGTCCCCAGCGGATTCACCGCGGCCGTCGGCCCATCGCGGAGGGCCTCCCACGGGCAGGCCCGGGGCCGCCGTGGGCCGTGGAGCCGGCCTGCGTCGGTCTTGAGGGTCGAGCGATCGACGTTGTGAGCCCTCGGCGCCATCTCGTCGGCCAGGGCCTCCCGCCGGCCATCTCGAGGGGCCCGAGGGCGCCGGCTTACTCGCATTGCCGCCGCTCCGAGACCTTCCGGACGTGCCCGTGGGCCCCTCGGGCGCCAGGCCCGCCGATATCTCCGAACCCGCGGCCCCGCGTCTCGCTGACAATGTTTTAATTTGGCTGGAGGTATGACCCCGTGAAGGCCTTGATACACGTGGATAGGGAAGATCAGGTGGCCATGTCGATAGCGCTCTCCAACGCGGAGAACCTCCTGGAGGCGGTGCCGGGGGCCGAGGTGGCCGTGGTCGCCAATGGAGATGCCGTGTTGTTCTTCGTCAAGCAGGCGCCGGCCAGCCTGAGGGACAGGCTTTCCGCCCTGGCCGCCAGGGGCGTCAAGTTCTACGTCTGTAGCAACTCCCTCAGGGCTCACGGTATAAGCCGCGACGAGCTTCTCCCCCTCGCCGAGGTCGTCCCGGCGGGGATAGTCAAGATATTGGAGCTACAGGAGGCCGGATATCGCTACGTCAAGCCGTAGCCCATGTTGCACGAGCTGCTTCTGGCGGTCCACATAACGGGCGTCGTCGGGTGGGCGGGCTTGACGGCCGGCGGCTACTTCGTGTTGGCCGGATGCGGGGAGGCCGGGTTCCCCAGATACGCCAAGTTGGTCTACCTCCAGCTCCTCTCGGCCCTGTCGATATTCGCCACGGGCCTCGCCATGGCCGCGCAGGCCCACGGGCTCCTCCGCCCCCCGCTCTGGATATCGGCCGCCCTGGCCGTCGCCGCCGTCATGGGCGCGCTCGAGGCCGTGCACGTGGCCGCGGCGCGGAGGGGATATCGGGCCTACATGAGGGCCGTGAGGCCTCTGATACCTCTGTGGGCGGTCGGCTACGTCGCCATGCTCTACCTGATGGTCTTCAAACCCGGGTGACGCCGCCGTCCGCGGGGCCGGGCGCTACGCCTCCCCGGGCGCGAGCGGCCTTAGGCCGAACAGGCTGGCGTGGGTCTCCATCATGCACATGTCCTCGAAGAGGGCGATGCCATCCGCCTCCAGGGCCTCGCGGACGCCGGGCGGCGCCCTTATGCCCAGCTGGAGCCACACGGCCTTGACGTCGCCTTTCTCCCGCCGCCTCCTCAAGACCTCCTCCGCTATCTTGGGCACCTCCTCCGACGGCCGGAAGACCTGCACCACGTCTATGGGCTCGGGCACCTCGAGTATGGACCGATAGGCCTTCTCGCCCAATATCTCGCCCGCAGATGGGTTGATGGGGACTATCCTGTAGCCAGCCCTCTTGAGGTAGAGAGGCACCACGTGGGCCCACTTGGAGGGATCCCTCGAGGCGCCCACGACCGCGATCGTCCGCAGCTTGAACACATCCCTTACGTCCACGTACGTCCCGATCTCCCCATTTATCTCTTATCTTAAGACCACCTGCCGCAGCGGCCCAGCTTGGCGGTGTCTGCGTAGAGGGCCAAGGCAGACAGCCCGCGGCTTCGCCCATTGAGGAGGGCTCGGCACCAGCTCCGACTGATCGTCGGCCGCCAGCCCCAGTTGGAAAACCAGCGCGAAGGGGGTTGCCGCCTCCCTCTGGAGCAACGACGGGGGCCCCGCGATCTCGCCCGCCTCGCCGACGCCCCCGACTGGGTAGGCGTCGATCCCTATGAAGGCCCTCAGCCGTCCCTCGGTCCGCGCGGCGGCCGAGGCGTCTACGGGCCCGCTGATTCCGTAACGCAACCCTTCTGGCCCTACGGGGACGGCCTCGCCGACGGGCGGCATCGGCGTTGGGACTCGCTGGGGGTGCCGCCGTTGTCCGCGCCCCGGCGTGCCACGGCCTGGGGCCGTCACCTTTTGACTATCTTTAGGGCCTCCTCCCTGAGGCCCATCTTGCCCTCGCAGAAGATCCTTCTGTCCATCTCCTCGACGCGCCGCACCGTAGGCCTAAACTCCATCTTAGCCAAGACGTCTCTCTCCAGGTCTATCCCGGGCGCGATCTCGACGAGCTCCACACCGTCTTGGGTCAGCCTGAAGACGGCCCTCTCCGTGACGTAGAGGACCTCCTTGCCCTCCTCCACGGCGTATCTACCGCTGAACACTATCTTGTAGACCTTCGCCACGAATTTAGTGATGGGGCCGTCCTCGCCGATGGCCAAGCCGCAGTTCTTGACATCCATTTTCCTCCTCCCGGCCGTGAAGCCGCCGGCGAAGTACACCCTCGGCGACCCGATGGCGATAACCGGGAAGCCGCCGGGCCCCGGCAGCCGGCCGGGGAGGAACGCGGGGTTCACGTTGCCCTCGGCATCGACCTGGAGGAAGCCCAGCGACGTGGCGTCTATGGCGCCGCCCTCGTACAGGACGAACTGCTCCGGCATGGGGATCACGGCGTAGTGGCCCATGGCCGCCCCGAAGTCCGCGTCCATGAGCGCGTAGCCGCCCCAGGGACCCGACTCAACGGTGAGGTGGATAAAGTCGTCAAGCCGCTCCTCCCGGATCACGTCGGCGGCCAGAGCCGGGATCCCGATGCCTAGGTTCACCACGACCGGCCTCCCCAAGGCGCCGATCAGCTTCACGAGTTCCAGCACCACCCTCCTCGCCACCGCCTTGTCCGCGGTGAGGGGCGCCGGCTCGTAGGCCACCCTATAGGGCACGTCCCCGCTGATGATCGGGTTCAGGTCGAAGGAGGCGGTCTGCCAGTGGTACTTCTCCACCTCGGTGCCCCGCCTTGCGACAACCACGTAGTCCACAAGCGGGCCCGGCACGACCACGTGCTTGGGATGTATCTCGCCGAGCGTCACGACCCTCAGCACCTGGGCGATCACGAGGCCGCCGGGATGCGCCTTGGCCGCCTGGACGAAGGCGAGAACCGACCCGTACATGGCCTCCTGCTCCATGCTCAAGTTGCCTATCTCGTCCGCCGTCGTCGCCCTCACGAGGGCAACGTCGGGCTTGGGCGCCTTGTAGAGCAGATACTCCCTGCCGTCCAGGACGACGCGCTCCACCGCGGCGGTCCTCCTCTCCCTGGCGAGGCCGTTGAGGAAGCCGCCGTCCTGCCGCGGGTCGATGAAGGTGCCGAGGCCCACCCTGCTGAGGACTCCGGGCGTCCCCAGCGCCGCCGTCCTCAGCCACCTCGTCACGATACCTATGGGCCACGTGTAGGCCTCCACCAAGTTCTCCATGACGGCCTTCTGCAGCTCCGGCGCCCAGCCGTAGAACGGCAGGAGGAAGCCGCGTACGAAGTCCTGCCCCGGCTCCTCCAGTATGAGCCTCCCCACCTTGTCCAGCCCAAACCCCGGTATCGCCGGGATCGCGTCGGAGATTATGAAGAGGTTCTTGGGATGCCCGGTCTCTCTGTAGCGCTGGATCAACACGTCGATGAGGTAGAACGGAGACAGAGCGGCGTTGAAGCCGGATATCGCCACCACCGCGTTGTCCGGAATCCTCGACACGGCCTCCCAAGCCGAGACGAATTTCTTTATCACGGAGCCGCGACCGCAGAGGCTTATATGTCGAATTACATCCAACGCAGAAACGTCCCCCCGACGCCGCGCGATCGGCCGCCGCCTCCTGCCCGCGCCTCCGTCCTGGAAATTGGCGACGTTCTTCCACCGGCGCTGGACCGCGGCCGTGCCGGCTCGCAGCCGCGAGGAAGCCGGCGCCGGCCTAGGCGCGTATGCGGCGCGGGTATGCCCGCTACTCGACGACCGCCCCGTAGATCGCGTCTATGCCGAGTTGCTGCGCCCGCTCCAGCGCCTCCTTGTCGATATCGACAGCGACCATGATGAGCCTCTCGGCCTTCCTCCCGAGGATCCTCTCCACGATCCCTGCCTTCTCGTAGAACCACTCCACGTCCTCTAGCTCCGCGTGGGACTTAACCTCAACCAGGTACATCTTCCCGTCGTGGATATACACGTCCACCTCGATCCTGGCGCCGCTCCTGTAGAACCTCCCGTCTACGTCGGTATAGACGAACTTCTCCACCCTCCCGGGCTCAATACCCCTCTCCTCCAGGGCATGGCGGTAGAGCTCGAGCACGGCCCTCTCGAGGTCCCTGCCCCACCTCCTCCCAAGGGAGCCCACAGCCACCTTGAGCTCGCCGACCGCCCTGGTCAGCTCCTCCAGCCGCCTCTCATGTCCCTCCAACAGCTTGGACTGCTCCTCGAGAGCCTTGAACGTCCCCTCGAAGCCCTCCCTCACGTAGCTGGCCAGCAGCTTCACGGCGTCCGCCACCTCCTTCACCTCCTCAGACCTAGCCCTCAGCACAGCTCTGGTCACAACCTCTTCCAGTCGTTGCCAGTCCAGCTCCATGCCCACGACGCCTTAGCGCGACCTACATATAAGCTTTTAATGGAAGCCCTCAGGCCGCGCCTTGAGCATCCCCAGCCTCTCTTAGCCGCATGGGGGGCATGTGCGCCCGCAGGCACAAGGCGGCGCGGCGGGGCCGTCCAAGGCGCGAACTTCGGCGTCGTTGCGGCGTCATCCCAGTAGGCCATCCCGCCGCAGATCCGGCGCCGCGCGCTCCGAGGATTTCGCGTTTACGTCGTCCCTCCGCGCCGCCGAGGCGTGCGGCGGCAGGCGCATCGCGACGGCTCGACGCAGCCGTAGCTCCGTCGCGGGCTCCGCGGTCTCCGCCGAGCGGGGCCTCCGCCATAAGTATTTAAACCTACGGTTAGAGCGTGGGGGACCTCCTGATCCAGATAAACCTGGCCAAGGAGGAGGTCGGATCTGCGAGGTCTCTGCTGGACAGGTTGGGGATAAGCTACAGCCTAGTCGAGTCGGGGGACAGGGTCAGCCTGATCATAGCGGGGCGGCACGCGATGGCCTTCGCCGCGGCATACGCGGCGATTGTGGACAAGCTGGAGGGGGAGGCGCTCGAGCTGGTGTACCTAGCCGGGGAGCTGATCGTGGAGGACCTCGGGAAGTACGCCGTGTTCAGGGCGCCGACGCCGAGGGAGGCCAGGGAGGCCGTCGAGCACATCTCGTTCCTGGCGAGGGCCGAGGCCAGAGGCCGTGTGGTCAAGGCGGGCGGGGAGTTCGTCACGCGGCTCCTAGACGTCTCCCTCAACTTCAGGCAGATGAGGAGGGGGCTGGCCCGAGAGGTGAAGAGCTTCGTAGGGCAGATCTACGACCCCCGGAGAAAGGCCGTCCACGTGCCGCTACGCCTATATCGGCGCTATGTGGAGCTCTACATCCCCCGCGCGGCGGGGACGCGGGTCGACGTGCCCGGCGGCTGGCTCCAGCTCGTCATCGGCAACGGCGTCATATCGGGATGGGACGTCATGCCGCCCGACTTCATGGAGCCGTTGGAGATGCGCCGCCTCGGCTCCTATACGGCGGATATAGAGGGCGCTGAGGCCGAGGTGGATCTCTACGCCCTGGGCGAGTACTGGAAGGTCGCCGTAGTCAAGGGCGTAGATGCCGCAACCCTCCTCGACTACCTAGACATAGAGGGGAATATCCCCGAACAAGACGGCAAGCTCTACCTCTCCCGGTGGGCAACGGCCGAGCTCCTCAGGCGAGGCGTCCTCAGAAAAAATGGATAGCGCCCAACGGCCCTCCGCGGAGCCGGAGAGGATCGCGGCCTTCCGCTGTCGACACGCCGTCTGCGGCGATCCCCACGGCCGCGGGCGGAGCCTCCCTGCCCTTCGCGGCGCTGGCCCTCGTCACGGCCGCCGCCCCGGTCAACGGGCTCGCCGGCGAAGACGCCGCTGCGGGCTTGGCCGTCGCACCATAGCCTCAGACCTCATACACATAATGTCGAAGGTCATGAGGTTCGAAATAAGGCGAATATCTCCAGCCTCTTAACTTCACCACACGGCCTAGCCCGAGGCGCTCCAACTCCTCGTTTAGCTTGGCCAGGAAGACTAGGGCAGGGCTACAGGAGCCCATCAACTACGTAGGTCCCTCCCATCAGCCTTGCCCTATACCTCTTGTGGGGCTCCAGGCTCCTAAGCGTGAAGGCGTCCCGCGTAATCCAAACCACGTTCTGCCCGCTCCGCGCAGCCATAACTTATCTTTTCCACTCTATCCTCCGCTACCTCCTTCGGAAACCTACGAATCCCCACGTTCCCTCCCGCACAGGTCTTTATATGTACTCATCTCGACACGGCCAAGTTCGGCCTCTCTGGGCCTCGTCTTTCTGCAACCCGGCGGAGGCCGTAGACGCCTTGGCCTCCCTCGGCTTGGCTCTACGCCAGGGAGGTCGCGGTCTACGCAGACATGAGCCGACTTCGTAGTCCCCAGCGGCATGATGGACGGCCGGATGGCCGAGGTCAGCGCGCTGGACGCCGATGGCCTCCACGATGCCGGCGCCATAGCCTACAGCGCCAGATACGCCCCCGCCTTCTATAGTCCCCTCTCCATCGCCGCCTCATCGGCGACAGGAGAACCCACTGGACCCGAGAGGCGCCCGCGAAGGTGCCAACGAGCGCTATGAAGATAAACCAGCGGATCGCGTCGTTCTTCATGTTCCGAACCGAAATCTCGCTTCATCTCTTTCAACGTAGATCGAAGTGATCGCGGCGCTTGTCACATCCGTTTATATATGGATCCGTGTTAAGCCGTGGGGAGGGATGAGGTGGAGATATTGAGAGAGCGGGCGCATATGTT
>JGI20129J51889_1000209_pt1 | contig 15172 bp, 15 predicted proteins | sample MonGeyMetagenome_FD_51889 | JGI IMG/M metagenome (IMG submission 51889)
GGTGGAGAGGGCGGACGCCATATTGGGGGAGCTGAAAGAGAAGGGAAAGAAGATCATCGAGTACTGAAAAATTTATAGAGACACCGCGCAGACTATCCCAAGAGCATCGCACGTCTTAAACCCGGCGATATCGCTCTCCGGCCCGTGGGTGTATTGCTTTAGGTATAGAGACGACGGATAGGTCTTGCCTCAAACCATTTTTAGGGATTTGGCCGGGGTAACCCCCGCGGCTCATTCTCCCCCTTATAGGGGCGTTGCCTGGGTGATACTTTCTTCACACCTCTTTAAAAATCTTAACTTGACGTCGGGCATGGGCACCTGGCGCGCATGTGGCTGGGCGTCTAGAGAGTGCGTACGGTCTGGGGCCAGATGTACGCCTAGAATTGACGTAGCTCCCAATCGCTGTAATGGATTCAGCCGAAAAGGGTGAGGAAAATCGAAGATTCTTAAAAAGCCGGAAAAGCGAGCCAAATATCTCCGGCTTCTCGAGCGCCGATTCCTAAGCCGGGCTGACGTCTCAGCGACATGCGCTTCTTGGATAATCTGGGAGCCCTCTCCATAGCGGTAGGGCTTAGGCGTCTTACGCCGATGCCGATAGACGTGAGGAAGACAGCAACGACGCTGGCTTGGATCTGGCCGGGCGCCCACGGAGCTCTCAGAGGGGAGCTGAGGAGAGTAGGCGAGAGGCCCTATCTAGCCAGTGCTCCGGAGAATGAGGGAGTAGCTCGCCAGATTGCGCCGATCAATTACTTGACGCCTCTATGGCGGTACTTTATGTGGGGGAGCGTCCTCATGACCTCGAAGGCCAGGTTGGAGAGCTGGTTGAGGAGCTTGGCGGCGGCGGCTTCCCCCAGCGTTACTACGCGCCTTTCGGCCCATCTGATCCAAACCCTAGCCTCGTCTGCCGCCGAGCATTCCGGCGAGGCGCATGCTATCCAGCTCCTGAGGGGCTCCTCAGGGGCGACGGCGTAGGCCAGCTTAAGCGCCCTGCTGTAAAGGGCGTGCGCCGTGTCGAGGTACTCGGCTCTGCCCGTCGCGAGGTAGAAGCCCAGCTCCATGAGCGAGAACGCCACCAACCTCATGATCCGCGCCTGGGGTCTCGGCAGGAGGTTGGCGGCCTTGTGGGCGTGCACCGCCGCCGTATCCAAGGCGCCGTAGAGCTTCACCACGGGGTCGTCCTTCTTGGCCTGCCTGGCGCTTCCCTTCCAATACACCACGGTGTCGCCGCCGTCTCCGGGACATGAGAACAGCATCAAACACGGTTTGGCGAGCACTTCCCATATCTCAAAGCTATAATATATCACCTACACGTAAAACGCTGATGATGAGTCCGCTGAGCGGCGACGATGAACGCTTTTTAGCCGTCTGAACACCTCCTCAGAAGCTCGACCCTCTGGACCCCTCCCTCCGAGACCAGCCTCAGATAGCCGTATCGAGAGAGCTTGTGCAGATGTTTATGCAGAGTTGAGGCGGGCAGACCCAGCCGGCGCGCCAGCTCTGCCCTCTGCATACGGCCGCCCGCCTCCTCCAGAGCCCCCAGGATCAGCCGGTCGGTGTCGCCCAGATGGCCGCACCGATCGCCGCGCCTCCTGGCCAGCAACGCCGCCGAGGCTGCGACGGCTATGGCGGCCGCAATAAGCGCGATGGGCGCGACAGACGGCGCCCCGCCGGAGGGACCCGACGCGGCGGTCGTCGCGACGGCCGTCGGCGTGGATGTGCCGGTGTTCGCATAGCTCCCGGTCTGGGCCATGGACGTGGCGGCTGTAGGCGGAGCGGCCGTTCTGTTGGTCTTCGAGGTGATTATTTTAGCTGGATAAAATATAATAGATATATTATTAGCTTTTATAAATATGTATAGACCTGTTCTATTTATAGATATTAATGTATAGTTATTCGGGCTCAGCTCCGCGATTATGCCGGGCGGGATCGCCACCACCGCGCCGTCGGGCGCGCTGATAGATATCGAGTACGTTCCAGAGGCGTTGAGGAACTGCGGCACGTATTCGACGTAGGCTGGTTCGCCGTTTTGTAGCACGTAGAGCCTATCCTGAAGCACCCAGCAGGGTATCGGCGTGTTGTTGAGCCAGAAGGCCGCGACGGCTGAGGCGGGTTGCGCCGGCAGCGATACGTTGGAGAAGACGGCGGCTCCGAGGAATATGGCCAATAGGGGCGGCAACGTCAAGTTGAGCACTATCACGGCCCTATAATAGGGGGGCTATAAATAGTCTGTCAGCTCTTTTACCGCGCCCAGGGCTTCCGCGAGGCTTGAGGCGGCCCTATCGGGCCTTACGTCGGATAGATCTACGCCTAGCAACTCGCCGTATCTCCGGGCGGCCTTATGCCAATCCCCGACGAAGACGGTCCTCAGGCCGAACTTCTTGGGGAAATATACGTCGAACACGGGGTTGTCGCCTATCATTAAGGACGCCCCCTCGAAATACTCCCTGCAGTTCTTCACGCAGCCGTAGTCGTCAGAAGTCCTCAGCCCGACTATATATCTAGAGAAGCCGAGCGCCTCGACCACGATAGACTGGTATCTACGGAGCCCGTTCGTGGCTATCGCGGCCCTCAAGCCGAGGTCGTTGATTCCCCTCAAGAACTCGTACGCCCCGTCTATGATCGGGAAGCCGGCCACGTATTTGGCCAGCACGTCCTCGATCCTCGGCGCCTCGTATATGCCGAAGCTGGAGGCGACCGACTCTATCAAGTACTGCCAATCGAAGGCCCTGGGGCTAAACCGCCTCATGAGCTGGTAGTGCAGGGCCTTCACCAAGCTCCAGAACTCGCCCGGCTGTATGCCGATTCTGCCCGCCATGGTGGCCGAGATCTCGTAGAACACGGGGTCCCAGGCCTCGAGCGGTATCAACGTCCCGTCGAGATCCACCAGGACCAAGCCCATGTGAGATTCCCCATCTAAAATATTGCGACTATAACGCCCTGCGCCAGAAGCGCCACCAGCGTGGCTCCAAAGGCGGCGAGCGAGCCCCTGCGGAATAGCTGCCACTTGCCGTCTATGCACAAGACTGAGAGGACTACTAGGAGGGCCGTCGTGAGCGCTACGCCGGCCAGCAGGACATACATGCCGCTTGATGCCAGCGCGTAGGATAGGTAGGCCCCGACCGCGGACGAGGCCAGCGCGAAGTAGGCGCCGAGGCCCGCCGCCCGCTCTGGGCCTAGAACCATCGCGGCGGTCCTCACACCAGCCGCCAGATCGCCCCGATAGTCTATGGCGGTCTTGACGAGCTCTCTGCCGAAGTTGGCGAGCAACGACGCCGCGAAGAGCAGCGCCAGATAGGCGTCTACGGCGCCCGCGGCCGCCATGCCGTACGGATAGACCATGGAGGTCAGGAAGGCCACTATGAAGTTGCCCACAAACGGTATGCGTTTGCCCCGCTCGTTGTAGAAAGCGCCGAGCGACGCCGCCGCTACGTATACCGCCAGGGCCTGCCAGGTCAGAAGGGATGCCAGCGCGAGGCCCGAGAGGTAGGACGCGACGGCCACGGCCTTGGCCGCCCCAAGGCTCACGGAGCCCGCCACCAGCGGCGCGTCCGGCCTATTTATTCTGTCCTCCTGCAGATTCGCTACGTCGTTATGGGCGAACATGCCGGCCTCGGCGAGAAACGCGCTGATGCCCACCAGAGCCGACGTCAGCGGGCTTCTGCCGCCGGCGATGAGGTAGGAGGCCACGCTCGATATTGCGGTCAAGACGCCGTGTTCCCCCCTGATGAGCCGCCAGTACTGGCGCACGCCGTCACCGACGCTAAGACTTATAAATAATCCTATACCCGCCCCCGTGGCGAGGCTTCACTACAGCATGTCGGACGAGGATGTGATACAGCTGGTCTTCGAGAAATACGGGGTGAAGATCTCCGAGGATCAAATAGCGAGGGCCTACGGCAACGAGTTCAGGATGTCGTGGAAGAAATCGGTCGAGGTGGGGCGCTTCATAAAATACATGACGTTGAGGCAGGCGAGGCAGTGGCTTGAGGACACGGTCAGCCTGAAGAAGCCGATACCCCTCAGGAGGTTCACCAAGAAGCAGGCCCACCACGCGACGCCCTGGGGCAACTGGCCTGTGGCCAAATGGCCCGTGAAGGTGGCGGAGAACTACCTAAGGGTGTTGGAGAATCTCGAGAACAACGCCAGGTTTAAGGGCCTCGACGTGGATAGAGTCGTGATAATACACGCGGCGGCGCATAGGGGCATAACCATCAGGAACTATATGCCGAGAGCTTTCGGCAGATCTACGCCGTGGAACGAGCAGACTGTGAACATAGAGATCATAGGCGTCGAGCTGCCCCAAGGCGTGGCGCCGAAGAGGCTTAAGCTCAAGGTGTTCAAGTAGTTGCCGTCGATATAAAAGTTATATATCACATAGTCCTCGGGGAAGCCATGCATATAGAGGTCAAGGACCCATCCCTAGTGGAGCGTCTCCGTAGGCTCCTCCCGAGGCCCGACGCGCCTTACGACGACGCCATCAGGCTCCTGTTGGAGCAGCCCTGCAAGATAAAGCTGATAGACGTGGCTAGGGAGGCCCTCAACGAGTTCGTCAACGACAAGCGGCTGTACGATCTATTCAAGAAGGCCGTGAAGGACTCGCTCGCCGAGCAGTTGCCCGAAGTCCTGCAGGAGATAAAGCCGGAGCTCATGGCCGAGGGATATGAGGGAGGCTGGGAGGCGGTGATAAACCAGGCCCTGAAGAGGCCGGATAAATGCCTCACGTTCTCGGAGGTGAGGAAATACTACGGTAAGAACCTCAACAGCGTGATGTTGAGACGGAAGGGCTTCATCCAGAGGGAACGAGGCATCTGGTGCTATCAAGGCGAGGCGCGCTCCTAGTTGCTGACCGACTCGATCCTTTTGGATATGGCCTGCCCCCAGCAGATCCCCAACGCCGAGTATCCGTCCGCGAGCCGGCTTGATACCCCTCAGTACCGGGCGCGTACACCGAAGTAACCAAGATATTCCCGCTCGCCAGACGCCGCGCTTCTCAGCACTTGGGTCGACTCCTCGAACCAGGCTGTCGCAGGCGGGGCCTCTGAGCATGCCGGCCTCGGCCAACCTCAGCCTATAATTTCGTCCCAGTCTAGCCCAGGCGCCTTGCCCACCTCCTAGAAGGGCCCACAAGCGGAAAGTCGTACTGCGCCCGCATCGATAGCTCGGCATCTATGCGGTCCATGGGCGTTTTCCGCATAATTAATATAGGGAGCTGGTCTATGGCGTGAAGGCCCCCATTTTGAGGAAGGACAGGAAGGACGTCGTCGCTGAGCTGAGGGCCGAGCTGAAAAAGCCAGGGATAGTCGTGGTGCCGGGCGTCTACGACGTGATAACCGCCTTGCTCGCACAATCTATGGGCTTCAAAGCCGGCTACGTCTCCGGCGCAGCCGTGACGGCCTCTCTAGGGCTCCCCGACTTGGGCATAGTAACCATGGACGAGATGGTCCGCGTGGTTAGGTATATAGCGTCCTCGGTAGATATGCCTCTTATAGTTGACATAGATACAGGTTACGGCGAGGCCCTCAACGTCGTGAGGGCCGTGGTCGAGTTCGAGAGGGCGGGCGCAGCCGGCGTCCAGATAGAGGATCAGGTGCTGCCCAAGAAATGCGGCCACCTCTCCGGCAAGGCCTTGGTCTCTCCCGACGAAATGGCGAAGAAGATAAAGGCCGCTGTCGAGGCGAGGCGCAACCCGGACTTCGTGATAGTGGCGAGGACCGATGCAAGAGGCGTCGCGGGATTCGACGACGCCGTGGAGAGGGCTCGGCTGTACCTAGAGGTCGGCGCCGACGTTATATTCCCCGAGGCTCTCGAGAGCGAGCAGGAATTCGCCGAATTCGCCAGGAGGGTAAAGGCCCCGTTGCTGGCCAACATGACGGAGTTCGGCAAATCGCCGTTGATCCCAGCCAAGAGGCTGGAGGAATATGGCTATAAGTTTGTCATATTCCCGGTGACTCTGCTCAGAGTGGCGCTGGGCGCCGTGAGGGATGCCCTGAGGACTATCGCCGAGCTGGGCACGCAGGAGCCCTTGGTGCCGAGGATGTTGACGCGGAAAGAGCTCTACGAGCTGATAGGCTATTACGACTACGAGGATTTCGACAAGAAGATCGCCGAGGAGGTCGACAGAAGGCTAGCTGTTAAATTAAGGCCCGATAAGGTCCATGGACAGGATAACTAAGGCGTTGGCCCAATACGCCGAATCCATAAATTACGACAGGCTGCCCACCGACGTAGTCCACGAGGTCAAGAGGAGGGTGTTGGACTCCCTGGCTGTCGCGTTCGCGGCCTACAACAACGAGCCCGTCGCGCTGGCGCGTAGAGCCATCTCGAGGGCCCAGTCCCAGTGGGGCGCCAGGGTGCTGGGCACTAGGTATAGGGTCGCCCCCGATTGGGCGGCCTTCGTCGACGGGCTGATGATAAGATACCACGACTTTAACGACACGTATCTCTCCAAGGAGCCCCTCCACCCCAGCGACATGATAGCGGCCGCCTTCTCGCTAGGCGACGTGCTGGGCTCCGACGGCAAGTCGGCAATTACGTCGATAGCCATCGGCTATGAGGCGGCCGTGTCTCTATGCGACGCGGCCAGCCTCAGAAAACACGGCTGGGATCACGTCAACTATCTGGGCATAGGCAGCGCGCTGGTCGCCAGCAAGCTGTTGGGGCTGGACAGCGAGAAGACGCAACACGCGCTCGCCATATATGCCGTCCCCCACGCCGCGATGCGGCAGACCCGCGTGGGGGAGCTGAGCATGTGGAAGGGCGCGGCCGCCGCAAACGCGACCAGAAACGCCGTATTCGCGGCCCTGTTGGCCGCCGAGGGGTTCACAGGCCCCTTCAAGCCGTTCGAAGGCGAGATGGGGTTCATAAGGCAGCTGCTATCGGGGGAGTTCGACTACGGCCCTCTGGCGGAGATCGAGAGGCTGGTGCCGCCGCATAGAATTCTGGATACCTACATAAAGCCGTACCCAGTGGAGTACCACGCCCAGACGGCCGTCGAGGCCGCGTTGAGGCTCAGGGAGAAGGTGAGGGCTGAGGAGATAGAGAAGATAACCATAGAGACCTTCCAGGCCGCCTACGACATAATCGGGCCCAAGGACCCCGAGAAGTGGAACCCATACACGAAGGAGACCGCCGACCACTCGATAATGTGGGTAACCGCCGCCGCGTTGCTCTACGGCCCCATAACTATAGACAGCTATGAGAACATCAGAGACCCGCAGATCCTCTCCCTCATGAAGAAGATGGAGGTGAGGGTCGACCCGGAGCTCGACAAGATGTATCCCAAGGCCCATCCCAACAGGATAACCGTCGTCGCGAAGAGCGGAGCGCGATACACAGAACAAGTGGACTACGCCAAAGGCCATCCGAAGAATCCGCTGAGCGACAGGGAGCTCGAGGAGAAGTTCCTCGCGAACACCAGGAGAGTTCTGCCGAGCCGTCTACAGAGAGAGGTCGTGGAGTTCGTGTGGCATCTGGAGGACAGAAATATGGCAGAGCTACTGGATCTGTTGGCCAGCTAGGCTTTTTCGGCGCGCCAGTCGGTCAGGGAGACGACCTTCCTGCCCTTTAGCCCCATCACGTATGCGGTGGCCGACAGAGCCGCCGCCACTCCCTGCGCAGCGGCTATGACGGCCTGCTTGTAGGGGTACTGTATCACGTCGCCTGCGGCGAAGACGCCCGGCGTCTTCGTCCTGCCCTCCCAGTCGGCAATTATCTCGCCCCTATCGTTGAGGTCGACCAGATGTCTGACGAAGTCCGTCTTGGTGACGTAGCCGACCTCGACGAACACGGCGGCTACCTTCAGCTCCTGTACCTCGCCCGTCTTTCTATTCTTGACGGCGACCGCCTCGACCTTGTTGGCGCCCTTTATCTCGACCACCTCGCTGTTGGGCACCAAGACCGCCCTGCCGGCGCCGAGCACTGTCGACAAGAACTCCTCGTCCTGTATCGGCCTCTCCCCGGGGAATATCCAGTAGAACCTATTCGAGGTTGAGGAGAGAATGGTGGCGGGCTCTCTGGCCAAGTCGCCCCAGCTCACGAGCGCCACGTCTTGCCCCTTGAAGAACGGGGCGTCGCATATGGTGCAGTAGGAGACGCCCTTGTTCTTAAGCTTCGCCTCCCCCGGCACTCCCAATTCCCTCGGGGTCTTCCCGAACGCGAGTATTACGGCCAGCGTCCTATACTCATCGCCGCCGTAGGTCTTGACCTTGAAGATATTCCCCTCCTTCTCCACGCCGGTGACCTCGTCGAATATGACCTCGGCGCCGAACCGCTCGGCCTGTTGATGCACCCTGGCCACAAGCTCGGGACCCGATATCTTCATTATGGCCGGGTAGTTCTCGACCAACGTGGTCATGTTCAGCTGGCCCCCCACGTCCTTCGCCACTACGAGAGTCCTAAGCCTCTGCCTCGCCGCGTACAGCGCGGCTGAGAATCCAGCTATTCCGCCTCCCACCACGACGACGTCGTAGTCGGCGTTCATGGACGTGTAGACGATGCGCAGTTAAGAAGTTAATGTCCGCAGACCCCAGCCGGGCCGCCCGGACGGCCCCCTAATGCCCCCCGTCCTGGGCCTGCTTGATCTTGCCTATACGTTCCTCCAGGGCCTTGAGGAGGTGTTGGTCGTCCTTCTCGTCGTTGGGGTACATGTACACCTCCTGCTCGGGCCTCACGCCGCCCCTCTCCTCGACGAAGTAGATGAGCCGGATGGGGTAGTCGTAGCCGGCCTTGCGGTACAGCATCCTCATGACCTTGGCCGCGAACGACCACTCGGCCTTCACCCTCCACTCGCCCCTCTTGAGGATGTGGCTCTTCAGCTCCACGATCTCCCTCCTGCCGTCCTCGTAGGATATGAGGAAATCGGCTTGGGCCGTCAGGACGGCGTCGCCTATCTTGGCCACCACAGGCGGCGCCTCCGAGACCTCCCTCACCCTCTTCGCCCAGGGGATCAGCATCCTTATCTTGTTGAAGGCGCCGGAGTGGGGCTCGCCGTAGCTCTCTATGAAGGTCTTTAACGCCGCCACGGCGTCTTTCGCCTTAAGCAACATCAAGACTGCCCTCTCGAAGGCTCTGCCGTACCTAGAGCTAAGCTCGTCCGGCTTGGGCAGGCCCAAGGCGTCGCTGAGCCTCAGCCTCAATCTGCGTAGCGACATACCCAACTAGGGATATCTATATAAAAAGGTTACTATAGATCCTCGGTGTATAACGTACTGGATCTATTCGCTGGAGGCGGAGGATTTTCGAGGGGGTTTGTAGATGCCGGCTTTAGGGCTGTGGTGGGGGTGGAAATCGACGCAGATGCGGCGAGGACGTACAGCTATAACTTCCCCGGCGCCGTCGTCCTGGAGGAGGACGTAGCCGCGATAACCTATAGGGATGTGGAAAGACATGGCGGCAGGATCGATATAGTGATAGGCGGGTCGCCCTGCGAGCCGTTTACGGCCACTAACCCGAGACGTATGGAGGATCCGCTGGACAGGCTCTACACGGATCCCCTCGGCCAGTTGACTCTCCACTTCATAAGGCTTGTCGGCGAGCTGCAGCCCAAGGTATTCGTGCTGGAGAACGTGCCCGGCATAGCCCAAGGCCCGCTGAGGGAGGCCCTGGAGAGGGAGTTCAAGAGGGTGGGCTTTGATGAGATATATTTCAATATTTTATTTGCAGAAGACCATGGAGTACCTAGCCATAGAGAAAGAGTATTTGTTTCTAACATAAAAATTACGCCCAGGCGGGGCAGGCCGATGACGGTTAGACAAGCCCTAGCCGGCTTGCCGCCCGTGGATTCCGGCCTCCCGAACCACGAGACCGTGACGTTGAGCGCGTCGAAGGCGGAAAGGATAGCCGCCGTGAGGCCCGGAGAGGCGTTGATGAAATTCAGAGGGGCTTCTGGCACGTACGGAAACTACATAAGGCTCAGATGGGACGAGCCGGCCCCCACGGTGATGGGCAGCAGGCGGTTCATACATCCCGAGGAGAACAGGTTGCTCACGGTGAGGGAGCAGGCGAGGCTGATGGGCTTCCCCGACCACCACGTCTTCTTCGGGCCCAAGGACTCCCAGTTCAACCAAGTCGGCGAGGCCGTCCCGCCTCCGCTGGCGCAGGCCATCGCCGAGTACATCAAAGATATATTGCACTGACGCCTCTCCGCAGTGCCCACGGTCGTCTGTCCGATATGCGGGCGGCCTACGGATAGGCTCGTGGAGGGCATGTGCGAGAGTTGCTACCTGGAGAGACACCCAGTCCTCGAGATCAAGAGGTTCAACGTGGTCAAGTGCAGGTACTGCGGGGCGCTGTACGTTAGGGGGCGCTGGATAAGGCCGGGCAGAGAGAGCGAGAGAGCTCTGCTGGAGAGACTGCTCAGAGACAGCGTCAAGGCCGGCGGCAGGTTGCTCTCGGTGGACGTGGAGGCCAGCGGCGATAGGGTGGTCTACAGAATATCGGGCGTGGGGTCGCCCCACGAGCTCATAGAGCCGCGCCGGTTCTCGGCGCAATACATCGCCGACGTGGTCCTGGACGTGTGTCCCGACTGCAGGAGGAACATCTGGGGCTCTGAGAGAGGCCTCCTGAGGATCAAGGGGTTCCCCGACGAGCTCGACGACAGGGATTTCGTCAAGATAGAGTCCATCTTGGAACATATAGCCTTCGAGGCGAGGGGCAAGAACCTCGGCTCGGTGATATCGGTGGAGCGCGTGGGCAGATCCATAGAGATATCCACCACGGAGCCTAGGCTGGCCAGGCACATGGCCCATAGAATACACGAGATAGTCCCCAGCGACTACGTAGAGAGCTACAAGAAGTTGGGGAGGAGGAAAGACAGGGAGATCTACCACTACACGGCGACGGTCTATATAATAACCGTCAAGAAGGGCGATGTGGTGAAGAGGGGGTCTAGCCACTACCTGGTCCTCGACGTTGGGCGCGACGGCGTTTACGTCGTGGATATATCGAGCGGCGGCCGCGCGAGGATTCCGCTCCATCGATTCACCGAGGTTAAGACCGAGAGGATCGGGGCGGGCGTGAAGGGCGAGGTGAGGGGCGGCGTGTTCGCCGACACCGAGGGCAGAATAGAGGTGGACGCCGGCGGCTCCAGAGACGGCGCGGCGTATTACGTGGAGATAGGCGATAGGCGCTATATAGTTACCATTTAGACGTAGCATTGCTTTACAACTGAAAGCCTCGCCTTTAGGGCAGGGAGGGGGTTAAGCTTATGATGTCGGATCTCGGCCGAAGGGAAAGGGGAAGGAAAAAAGTTGTTTACTCCAGGCAGAGCTTAACCCAGTTTACGATTGACCTACAGAAACATTGGTGCCGTACGATCCTCAGCTCGCTTCACAGAGAGGCCATTTACCACGTAGGTTCTACAGAATCTATGGATACTTAGTAATATTGAAGAATCAATAATATAAAATTAACTAATATCCTCTATTTTCTTATTTTTTGAGATATAATTAACTCACGACTCTTCAATTCATCAAGAGCATCATTAATTTTCGCAACATATCTCAATCCCTCTATCTTTTCAAAATTATCTACAAGCCTTTCAACGTTACCTATTATTATAAGCATAGCTCTATGTCTAGAAAACTGAACATCCAGTAATTCTGGCATGTTGAAATATATAGTACGCGTCTTTTTGCCTCTATACTCTTTACCCATAACAGCAATTTCAATATCTGCCTCGGAGCCGAGAGACTCATGTATTGTAGAGACCCTAATTGGTAGCTGTTGCTGATGCTCTCTCAGACAAAACGTTATGTATGATTTCATTTCTCGATATGGTGTTAGAACCTCTATTAACGCAGACCGACGAACCCACGCTGAGAGATACAGCGCTACCTTGCACGCATAATCTGCTCTTACTGTGTCAAGTTCATCAAGCTCTCTTCGCCTCCTTATTCCAGATGCATAGGCTTTACCCGTATCTCTTAGATAAACTACTGGAATCTGGCTACTAATAGCACTCTCGAACAAATTAGTTATTTCACTATGAATATTCGATATTTCTATTAATTTTTTATTCGGTTTATCTCTAATAATTTCTTTCAATCTATCCTTATATGAATATTTACCTTTTAATAACCCATTATAAAATGGTATACTCACCAGATCTTCAGTGGGTTTAGGCAATCTATGTGTAATATCTAGAAAGAAGTATTCTATATCAAGCTGACTGAGATAGTGATTTGCCACTTCAAAGATTCTTGGGAAATCATCTTTGAGGCTTTCCAACTCATCTGGTGGTACAAAACGTGTTAAGATACGGCCAATTATAAGGAGGTCAAGCTTGTCACGACCTGTATACTGTGGGTCGATCGCCTGCATGGGGTCCCCCACAACACTAAGCGAAGCCAACCACTCTGTTTCCCCCCTATCCAAGGCTTGGCTTATAGCCATAGCTGGTGACTTAAAAGGCTCGTGAAGAGGAGTAGTGCTGGCCTCATCAAGTATGATATGTACGCGTTTTTTTATGTCTAGAAGTCTCTTTAACGCACCAGGTTGATACGGCGTTGAAAAAACAAGCTTAACATCTTTATCAAGGCGAAGAGGAACGAATTCAGATCCATATATCCGTACAGACCTCCTTAATGTATCCTCATCAATCCCCTGAGCCAGCAGAGCCCCGATGGTTCTAGTTGCGAGTTCAGACAGAAGTCTGTTAGGTGGCGTAGTAACTAGGGCAACTTCATCACGATCAAAATCAGGGAACTTACGGGCGAGGGCATAACTAGGCACAAGGCTTTTACCTGCGCCCGGAGGACCTATACCCACAGCGGTGCTGAAATTGCTGATAGCCTTAATAACTGCATCAACGCCCGTATTCTGGGAGAATTCAAGTTGTATATTATTAATCATTTGCGCAAAAATTTTTGCTTTTTGTAATATAATCTCAATATTTATTCTATTTCTCATAGCCCCTCTTATCCTTCTTCAGCAAATTGATAAGAGCTCCATATATCGGTTTATAAATTGGAATCTCTTGCATCAATTCATTCATTTCCCTTATAGATTTATTAAGTTGATTTTTAATAATTTCATTTTCTTTCTGTATCTCATCTAAAGGAATATCAGTTTCTTTTTCTACATACTGCTGACTGAGTTTGCCTACATAACGATGCAGAACATCTATACCTCTTAGCTCCATTAGTGTTAGGTTCACATCAGCTTCAAATATAATCAACTTTATATCGTGAGTCGTTTTTTTGAGATGCGTAAGATATTGCGTAAACAAAAGGAAGTTTTGATTCAATACTGGCGAAGGAGTATACAAGTAATAGATAACAGCTTCATTATCATAATCTGTATCATCAATCATCATAAAAGTGTTAATATTAAGTAGTGGCATGCGGAGAGAGGATAATATATATAATCCGACGGAAGACTTCTTAAGGACACCAATAATCCTCTCATTCTTCTCAATTTCGCGAAGTCTTCTCCTCACAACAAGCGTTCCCTCATCGGCATTAACTTCAATATCACCTATATTAACTATATCAAATCTAGTTTTTCCAAAATCCACCTTTCCTCTTTTTACATTCACATAAAATACTACGCTCTTATCTACTTCTATCTGTGGAAGACCGCTTGTTAAGTCAATAAGATAGCCTTTAGCATGTTTTCTTTCAGCTTTGATCATAGTGTTAACAACTCCTCTATCTCTAAATAGGAGATCTATGGCGCGGTAACTAGCAAGATTACGTTCCTTTTCTTCAAAAACCTTATACCTTAGTCTCCACATAAGCGTATCAAAATCTTCATTCTCCCTTCCAAAGTAAAACTTGCACGGCCTATCACTTCCAGCGAATTGACAAGCTGTACACGGCTGGTTGCGTTGAAGAGCAGGTTTTCCACAAGGCAGTATTCCACATGGAGTACTGTTAAAGGCATAGTATCCCTTATCGGTAGCACAAAACTCACTTAATTCTTCCTTAATTTCCTTCCAGGGTGCATGGCGAATACCAGCAAGCAGATTTTCTATATTAGTTAGTTGGAGCGTGAGATGATCTGCGGCAATAAAAACACGGCGAATGGTTTCTCGGAGTCCCTTTAAGGTTGTGGCGAGGTGTATGTTGTCTTGTTCATCAAGATATATTGGATGTGGTGGGTAGTATCTATTTTCACTAGCAGTTATAATCGTTGGTACTATTTTTAGCTGACTGTTGAGGCTCTGATAATAATTAGAGACGTCCGATAATCCGCTCAAGTCGGTGGGTTTTATGCCTAATATTGCAGTTTCTACGTCTTCTATACCTGTGATCCCAAGTCTTCTCGCCTCAATGATTGAGTAGGTTATTACTTGTGCTATATCGACATCACTTAACTCCTTATCGTCCTTATAGCTTTTCCAGTCTACTACAACGGCCCTTTCGTTGTTCGTATCTTCAAGAATTAAGTCAGGCGTGCCATAAACATGATCATCAAAGTCTAAGAACTCTTGTTCTACGATTGGAAACAGCGAATCGCCTATTATCTTCATTTCATGAAGTCGTGAGAGCGCATGTAATAGTTTTTCTAGCATAATTTTTGCATTATTTATTACTTCTTTAGAAGCATTAGGTACTATATTAGCTACATTATATATTGTTTGATCAACTATCTTTTCTTCTTTAGTCAGCGCATCTCTCCATGTGCTCTCTAAAAAGAGACGTTGAGCCGCATGCGCTAGGAGGTTGTGTAACGCTTTGCCTTTTCCAGAAATATTCTCTCGGATGACTTCAAAAACGCCCATCTTCTCAACCATGCGGGCGTAATATGCGCAAAAACCAGCAGCGTACGCGACGCTTCTAGCTCTTGCTACATGGCATGTCGCTTTTAACGCGCTATCTACATACGTCTTACAGTCTTGTGCAGCATTTTTATCAGCAATCTTGGAACTCACATAGTCCCAAGTGTAACGTGCTAATGCTTCTCGCACTAACGACACGATGAATTATTCTAGTGTGTTTTTAAAAATTATGCCATGAGCTTGGCTACGAGCACCTGTAAGTCCGGCCTTAGATACTTTTTTACAATGTTATATTTCGCTAACATTTGATTCAACTCTTCAACTGTATATCTCAATGCTTCCTTATGACTTACTCTATATGTTTCAACCACTAAATAGCCTCTAGATATTCTTCTAGGTTCATCTAATACAGTTAACCACTCTTTTTTCGAATTAAGGAACATACCATTTTGT
>JGI20129J51889_1000210_pt1 | contig 15122 bp, 17 predicted proteins | sample MonGeyMetagenome_FD_51889 | JGI IMG/M metagenome (IMG submission 51889)
ACCTCGTAACCATCCTCCTAAGCAGCTCGTCCTTGCCGTACTGGGGGCCTAGGTCACCTAAGGTCATGTACCCATCCACTAGGTTAAGTATGCCGTATGTCTCAAGTTCCCTCACCAGGAATCTGCCCTCGATTTCCCTACCTGTTGCTATTGTGACTACCCTGCCCTCACCCCTAAGTTTCCTTAAAACCTCGACGGCGCTAGGCATGACACTGCCGTACCTGCCCCCCTTCACGTACCTTAGCCAGCATTCCCTCCAGAAGCCGTAGTCAAAGGCCCTATCCCCAATCATGTTAGCCAACCCCCTCCTAATGCCCCTGCCATCGTAGTACAGGGTCATGAATTCCTCGAAGTTGAAGCTGTTCACCCCGGTTATGTCCATGAGGACCTCGTAGCATCGCCTAGCCGTGTCCACAAGCGTCATGTCCAGGTCGATTATGACTAGCCTAATCCTGTTCACAGGCCCTAGTCATTGAGGCCTTTTAAACGTTAATGGGTTACTCGGATTCCTCGAGCGCTATTAGCTCAACCAGCTTCTCCCCAAGGTACCTCTCCCCCCTTATTATCAAATCGTCGTTGGCCTCATCGTAGTACTTCTTAATTAGCTTTAGGACGCTGGCCAGGTTAATATCGTCGTTCTCCTCAACCACCACGGGCCCGTCTAGGGTTGAGTTCTCGTATACTGCTATAATTTTATTAGCGTAGTAGGCTATGTCGTACATGGCGACCACCTTACCATCCTCAACCTTCTTGAATATCTGCACTTTAAGCAACGGTTCACCTATGCCGTGCCTAACCCACTCGTAGTACTTTATCTTCACGTGGCCAATCCCGAGGCACCCCATTTATAAACCATTCCCAATTACCACTAACCCAGGTAGTCAAGTATGGACCTACCCCTAGCCCTCCTACCCCTCCACTCATCCTCCTCGGCCATGCACTCAACCCCATATTCAGAGCATAACTCCTCAATACTCCTCCTAACCTCCCCCCACCACTTCATGCTTGGCGTTGGGTCAACGCCCAACCTACCCCTAATCAACCTGACAGCCACCTCCCTAGGCCTAAACCTATCTATTATCAATTGGCTTTTGGTCTCTGAGGCCAGTTTAACTATTGGCTCATAGTCCAGCCTTGCGTCGTTGATGCCAGGTATTATTGGGCCGAGGAATATCCAGGTCTTAACCCCAGCCCCAGCCAGCTTCCTGACCGTGGCAGCCCTAACCACTGGGCTTGGGGCGTTTGGCTCAATCAACCTGTAGGTGTCCCTCATGGTGGTTATTGTTAAGCCCACGTCTGCCCTATCACCGCATTGCCTAAGCACGTCAATGTCCCTGATCACCAGGGCTGACTTAGTCTGCACGCTAACGTGGAAGCTTGAGGCGCATAGTAGCTTAATGGCCTCCCTCGTTAACCTGTACCTAGACTCCACGGGCTGGTATGGGTCTGTTATCGTGGATACCCCGACGATACCCGGCCTAAGCCTCTTAACCTCCTTACTCAAGACCTCGATTAGGTTAACCTTAACGTAGACGACCTCCCCCCACCTCTCCGCCGGCTCACCCCTTGTGAAGTCCACTGCGTAGCAGTATATGCACCCGTGCCAGCAGCCTAGGTAGGGGTTTAGGGCGTAGTCATACTCAGGCAGCCCCGACCTGCTGAGGGCGCTCTTAACCCTAACCTCCCTGACTATCATAGTAACCTAGCCTCCCTAAGCCTCCCCAGGACCTGTGACCTGGAGGCCCACTGCCTTATGGGTAGCTTAACCTGCCCAGCCACATAGTTTAAAGCCTCCTCAAGGCTCGTGAACCTCTCGTAGCTCCCCTTAAAGAGGGCCCTGACGTTCTCCCTAACGAACCAAACCCCCACAGGTAGGTTGAAGCCTGGGTAAATCTCCCTCCACAGGATCACGGCCGCCTGCCTACGCATCCTCTGAAGGGCCTCGGCGGCGGCTAGCCTTGCGGCGTAGTAACAGCCCCCTATCTCAGGGTACGTGTCCCTACCCCTATAGCCCTCCGCATCCACCTCAACGACCGGTTCACCACCCCAGGCGTTCCACGTGCTCCCGGGCCACCAGGCCTCACCCCACTCGTAGAGCCACGTGTGTGGGGCCAGTATGCCAATGAATAGGTTGTCCATAACCCTCCTAACGTAGACCCTGTACTCATCGATCTCAGGGTACCCCTTAACCTCCTCGATAAGCCTACCAGAAACCACCTCATCAACGGCCGTTATCGACCACCTAGTGGGCACTAGCCTCCTGAACCTACCCCTACCAACAGCCCCCACGCTGAGCAGCCTAGAGGCCACGTGGACATCCACCCCAGACCTGTACAGCATCCAGACGGCGTCGTTAGCCCTCATGTCGGTGTCCGAGTACGCCTTCTCAACAACCCTAGCCGGTTGCGGTGTCGTTGAGAGTCTGAGGCTCCTTAATGGGGCTGAGGGGCCCATGGGTGGCTCCTGCTCGCTTAGGGTCACCGGCCCGTTGATCGGCTTGGCCAGGTTCAACTCAGAGTCCACGGGTCCCCCTGAGATGGCTAGGATTTGTATCTCGTGCAACTGCCTCGGCGGATCCCTGGCATCATTAACCCTGAAGCTCGTTGAGCCCCTTACTAGGGTTAGCCTAGCCGTCAGGAAATCCTCAAGCCTCATGTTAACCCATACCCCAGGGTCCTCAAGCCAACCAGTGTCCCCATGGGTTGGCGGTGTGGCTGGGTAAACCCTAACCTTAGGGTAGCCTAACCTACCAACCATTACGCTCGGCGGTGATGAACCGTCAACAATGCTCTTACCCTCAACACCCCTAACACCCGCAACAACCCTATTGTTAACTAGGATTGGGCAGTAGGCTAGGCCACATAGGTTATACTCCCCACGGCACCTAATGCAGAGTTCAGGGTTAACCCTCATTTACACTGCCCTTAACACTGCACGGGCGTTAAAATACCTTTTACTCAATGTTAACTGAATCAAGGCCTCAGGCCCATGGCGCTTCATCCGGTTTCATTAATCACCTTGGGTTTGTTGGCTCAGATTAGTGTTTAAATAGCCCCACCGGGTTTAACACCGATGGCTAAGGTGAGGGTTAGGGGGATTTACGCCACGGCCCTAACCAAGATAATGCTTGAGGATGGTTATGAGATCGTACAGGCCACTGATACCATACTCAGCAGGTTCAACATACTCCACTCCACGGAGCCGCCAGACGTCACGATTAAGGATGATGAGGATATACCGGGTGGGTTATTCATAATAGGCAGGTGTAGTGACGTGGATAGGGTGGTCTCATCAATAGTGAGTAGAATCGGCGACGTGGCCATGGTTAAACCCCCAGTGCCGCTGTACAGCATAATCATGGGCGTCGTCAAGGATGAGGGTAAGATTGAGGTTGCCCCTGGAGTTGAGGCTATGCTTGAGGGTTCAAACTACTTTAGGCCTGGGGATAAGCTACCGGTTACCATGGTTAACGTCACCGGCCAGTTGAGGGCTAGCCCATACATAATGCCGGCCACGGGCTACCTGAGGATCATAGATAGCCCAACGGTTAAGTTGAGCAGGCACATTAAGGACCCTGATGCCAAGATGATGCTTGTTAGGGTTGGGTTAAGCAGGATTAACCAACTGGGTGGGTTGGGGGTTAGGTGGAGGAGCTCAGCCCAATACCTAAGCGAGGACGACGCAGCCAAGGCCCTGGACGAGGCCATAGAACTCCTCAACTCGATTAGGGTTAAGATAACTGAGGCCAGGGATTATGATGTACTCTTCGAGGGTGAGTGCATAACCTCAATAATACCCGATGCGGCAGCCAGGGGGGCGCTTGATGACATTAGGAACAGTATCGTGCCCACTGTTAAGGGGCACCACGCACTCAAGGTGACCATGAGGAACACTGAGATACTCGACTACACAGAGTACCTACTTGGGGTTTTGGGTATGAGGGATGAGTTGAGTAGGGCCCTGTCCAACTACGCCATAGGCAACCTAACAACGGTTAACGTGCACCACGTGAAGACTAATGGGGAGCACGTTAACCTAGGCCCAGGGGAGAAGGTTAACTACAGTAATGGTGTCCTGGTGATTAGGAGGGATTTGAAGCCCGGCGGTGTCCTGGATGGGTTAAATGTGGCTAAGGAGTACGGTGACGTTGCCTACAGTGTGATTGAGGTGGGGAGTAGGCACCTAACCCACATATACACGTCCAGTGACGGGTCCTTTAAGGGAGCGTACATAAACGTAAACACGCCCATTGAGGTCACTTGGGATGGTGTAATCTACCTCGACCTGGAGGTTGATGTTGTTGTTGACAGGGACTTCAACGTTAGGGTTATTGATGAGGATAAGCTGGCCTCAATACCAAGTAGGAGGCTAATAAGTGAGGCTGAGGCGGAGTTAAACAGCCTTAAGGGTAACGCCGTGGGCATGGTTAAGGGTTACATTGACATGTTGAGTAGGCTTGGTTTAAGTATCCATTATTGAGAACCATGAAGTAGGCGTCCTCCCCATCACTGTAGTAGCCAGGTATCCTGTGGTGTATCCTGAAGCCGAGCTTCCTATACAGGTTAATGGCAACCTCATTGGATACCCTAACCTCGAGTACTATCGACTCCACGATGCCCCTGAGCCTACATATTGATGAACACATGAGCATTGTCCCTATCCCCATCCCCCTATACCCAGGTAGCACACCCACGGAGACCACGTGGCCCTGCCCAGGCCTATCAATGCACGTTATTATGTAGCCTACGTAGACCCCATCCTTAACAGCCACGTAGGATGACTGGGAGCAGTTCTCGCATAGCCACTCAAGGAAGCCCCTCGTGTATATCTCACTGGGCCTGAAAATCCTCTTCTCCAGGTCCTCAACAATGTTGATTATGTCCATGCCGCACCTCTTAACCTCAATAGCCATGCGCCTGAAGGCCCCTGTAGGTATTTAAAAAGTGCCGCCAATGGTTATCGGGTTAACTTCCTCTTGGTAAAGCTTAAATAATGCCACACCCGCTCAATGCTGATGCGGTTTCTTCTCAAGTAGGGATGAGTTCGCGAGGGAGTTGGTTAAGGTGGCTGAGAGGTGGCAGAGGGAGTGGTACCTTAACGGTGTCTTTAATGCAAATCCCGATAACTCAAGGCCCAAGTACTTCATAACGGTTCCCTACCCCTACATCGAGGGTCCACCGCACATAGGGCATGGGAGGACGTTCACCATAGGTGACATTGTGGCCAGGTTCAGGAGGATGATGGGGTACAATGTCCTCTTCCCAATAGCATTCCACATAACCGGGACCCCCATACAGGCTGTTGCGGATAGGCTAAGTAAGGGTGATGCTGAGTATGAGAGTAGGCTTAGGAGGGAGGTTGGGCTCTACATCAACGACCCAGTTAAGGTTAGTGAAATAGTGAACGGCTTCAAGGACCCCTGGAACATAGTTAACTTCTTCAAGGACAGGTACATTGAGGATTTCAAAGCCATGGGCTACTCCATGGACTTCAGGAGGATCTTCATGACCGGTGACCCCCACTACAGCTCCTTCATAATTTGGCAGTACGTTAAACTGGCGTCCAAGGGGTACTTGGTTAGGGGTAGGCACCAGGTCCTGTATGCGCCGGATGAGAACCAGGCTGTGGGTGAGCACGACATTAGGGGTGGGGATGAGTTAAGCATAGACATAATTCAATTCAACCTGTTGAAGTTCAGGTTGGGTGACTCATACCTAGTCGCCGCTACCCTAAGACCGGAAACCATATACGGGGCAACAAACGTCTGGGTTAACCCAAACTCAACCTACGTGGAGGCCCTGGTCAATGGGGAGAGGTGGATTGTCTCAAGGGTGGCTGCCTGGAAGCTCCAGTACCAGGATAAGGAAGTTAAGGTGCTTAGGGAGTTCAGCGGCAGTGAACTGGTGGGTAAGGTTGTTGAGAGCCCCATTGGGGCCAAACTCCCAGTCCTACCAGCCACCTTCGTCGATGAGGACACGGCTACTGGGGTGGTCTACAGCGTCCCAGCCCACGCCCCATACGACTACGCAGCCCTAGTGGACCTTAAGCGTGATGCCGATACGCTTAGGCGCTACGGCATTGAGGAGTTGGTTAAGGGTATTGAGCCCATAAGCATAATTAAGCTTCCAGGCTTCGGCAAATACCCGGCCAAGGACATTGTCGAGAAGCTGGGGGTTAAGGGGCAGGGGGATAGGGAGAAACTCGACGAGGCGACAGGCATCGTGTACAGGGAGGAGTTCTACAATGGCGTTATGGCGGAGAACACGCCGTATAGCGGGGTTAAGGTTAATGAGGCTAGGGTTAAGGTCATAGAGGACCTGAGGGGTAGGGGGCTACTGGACACGATGTATGAGGTTGAGCCCAGGAGGGTATACACAAGGGGTGGTTCAAGGGTCATAGTGGCCGTCATCAAGGATCAATGGTTCCTGAACTTCGGGGACCCAACCTGGAAGTCCCTCATGATTAAGGCGCTGGGTGAAATGAAGATAATACCGGAGTCCTATAGGCAGAACTTCAAGGCAACCCTGGACTGGCTCAGCATGAGGCCCTGCGCCAGGAAGAGGGGGCTCGGCACGAGGATGCCCTGGGACCCTGAGTGGGTTATAGAATCCCTAAGCGACTCAACGATATACATGGCCTTCTACACCATAGCCCACAGGCTGGCCGAAACAGGGCTTGCATCGAGACTTGGTGAGTTGGCTAAGAGGGTTATTGAGACCAAGGCCAGCGACAAGGAGGCCCTAGACGCCATAGTTGGCTTCTACGACTACGTATTCCTAGGCCAAGGGGACCCCGAGGCGGTGGCTAAGGCCCTTGGGGTGGATAGGGGCGTTGTTGAGGGTATTAGGGCTGAGTTCGAGTACTGGTACCCGGTGGACCAGAGGCACAGCGGCATAGACCTGGTCACAAACCACCTAAGCTTCTTCATAGCCCACCACGCAGCCATATTCCCGGAGAGGCATTGGCCGAGGGCAATCTCGCTTAACAACTTCGTCATAATAAACGGGAGGAGGATGAGTAAGTCCCTGGGCAACGCAATATACCTAAAGGAGGCCGTTAACAAGTACTCACCAGACCTAGTCAGGCTCTACGTGGCCTACTCGGCTGATTTAGAGAATGTGATGGATTGGAGGGATGAGGAGGTTGACACTGTGCTGGGTAGGTTAATGGATATTTGGAACACTGCCCAGGTCATAGTTGACATGGGTAAGGCCAGTGTGGAGCCCAGGACACTTTCAATACCCACCAGGTGGCTTTTAAGCATCCTAAACAGGACCATTGCCGAGGGTGCGAGGGCCCTTGAGGAGATGAGGATTAGGGAGTACGCCCTAATGGTCTTCTTCAACCTGTACGACGCCGTTAAGACGTACATGACTATTATGGATGAGTTACCTAGGGATGAGGTCAAGTACACACTTTGGAAGGTCCTGGAGGCTTGGGTTAAGTTGATGCAACCCATAACACCTCACATGGCTGAGGAGATTTGGCACAGCATGGGCAACACAACCTACGTCTCAACCGAGGCCTGGCCGAGGGTTGAGCAGCAGTACATTAACGACGATGTGGAGAACGCCTTCAAGGTTGTTGATAGGCTCATAGAGGACATTAGGGAGGTCATGAGGGTCAGTGGGCAAGCCGGGACGGTAAACGTCTACGTTGGCCCACCTGAGCAGGTGTATGAAATGTTCAACGACGTGATAGACATGATGGGGAAGGGGGCGGCTATAAGGGACATCATAAGGACACTCGCCAACAGGTACAGGGGCAGGGGTGAATTGGCAGCTAGGTTAACCAACGACGTGGCCAGCGGCAAGTTGCCTAGGTTCAAGCTTTCAAGGGACATGGAGATTAACGTGGTGAGGAGCTTCAAGACGTACATAGAGAGGAGGCTAGGCGTCAAGGTGGTTGTGCAGGACGCAACAACGCCAATCAACGACCCAACCAACAAGGCAAGGCAAGCCCTACCCGGTAGGCCGGCGATATACGTTGAGCCCAAGCCAGCTAATGAAGCCCCACTCTAATAGACAAACTATTACTTATTACATCACTACAGAAACTCCCTAAATAACAAGGATAAAGCCCCCGCTCTAAAGGCCTGTTTAGGCTGTTTAAGACCCCCTCCTCGTTCCTTCTAAATACCCCCTAAAGGAAGGGAGAAAGAGTAGGGGAAATTGGGAGTAGTAGAGTATATATTGAGTAAATTACCTAATAGGGGCATTTAAAGCAAGGACGTTAAGCGTGCGTGAAGGAGGAGCAGGGGGTCATGGGTAACTTAACCTATGAAATATTGTTCACGGCCCCGGACAAGGATGGGGCTGTAATCTCAATAAGGGTTCATAGGCTGGTTAAGGAAGCCCTAGCCAACATAGCTAGGCAGGAGGGGTTGGATGGTGTCTCGGAGTTGGTTAGGGGCATAATAGCGTCATTCCTGATAAGCAGGCTCAACCTAGCCAAACCAGAGCCCAAGATCCTCACACCACCAATGTACGTTAACATAAACGTGAACAAGGCGCCAAGGAGCATTAACGACGCCGACCGCGAGTTGGCGAGGGTTAAGATTCAGGATAAGGTTGAGGAGGCCTACGAATTCCTGGAGAAGTACAAGAAGGGGCTGATAAGGGTAGCCGGCAACAACAGCTACGTGAGGAAGATAAGGAGGGACATAGCCGAGGCCATGGCACTGGCGCTCAAGTACAGCCTGGAAGAGGAGTACACGAGGCTAAAGGTCCTGCTAAACGAAATACAGCTAATATTCGACTGAATTGAACAAAAGTAAGCCTCTAACCCTTTACATTATTAACCCTGGGAAACCACCCACCCTTTGCCGGCCATTGGCATTTATTTTGTCTCAATGCTTTTGAGTTTCTTCTCCATACTATTGATTTACTTATCTAGCTCAAGAATAAAAGTAGTCATACCCATGTTACCGTTCGTATGGTTTTACCCAGGTGGATTTAGGACTACATTACCCTTCTACTCCCTTTAGGGAGTTTCCGTTTCTTTGCTTCATTTATCTCTTTTTTAAGTTTTTTCTTTATGGTTTTTGTTTCATTGAAGGGTTTCTCTGGTTATTTATTCATGGTAATGTAACCTTTCCAATGACTTAACATTGAGGAAATTGAAATCTCAACTAAAATCCATGTTGGTTTTAGGGTCAGGAGGTTTAGGGTTGATCTGGGTGGTGGTAGGGTTATGCCAGCCTTCCGCGGTGTTGCGGAGTACGTTACCTACACTGATAATGTTAACTTATTTAATGCCCTACTTGACGTTGCTGAGTTTCTTGGAGTCGGTAAGAATAGGGCCCTTGGCCTAGGTTTCATTAAAATCCTGCACCGTGACGTTAAGCCCCTGGCTTAGCCTCTGAATTAAAAGGCAAATAGGCATACTTGAAGGTGTTGGGGTAGTCTCCATATGATTACTCATTCACCACGCGGGCTAGGTTTAAATTTAAGTTTAGGCGCTTGTTAAATACCTGTGTCTCTAGGTTGGGTGGAGGGCTGTGGGTAGGGTTAGTGGTGGGGTTAATGACGTGTTGAGGAGTGTGTTGAATGATGTGGATGGTGTCTTAGCCGTAGCGGTGGTGGGCGGTGGTGGTATTGTCATTGGGTCTGTGGTTAAGGGTGGCTTAAGGTTAGGTAACCTGGAGTTCTCAACCATAGCCACGCTCATAGGTGGCTTAACCAGGCGTGTAAGGTCCATTAACCCGGAGAGTTGGTTGGCCGGCTTCACGGGTAGGGTTGTTACCATTAGTGGTGACCAGTCGTCGATAATGGTGGTTAGTGATGGTGACTTAAGCATGGTAGCCGTCTACGATAACTCAACCGACGTTAATGCCTTAACCTACACCCTCATGAGTAGCCTAGAATCCATTAGGGGTTTATTGACCGGTGGCCATTAGGGAATTTATAAAAGTGGCAAGGCTCATCCTAGTTAGTGAGTGTCCCTAGGGGGAGGGGTTATAGGGCTGTGTTGGAGGAGATGATTAGTGATAGGGTTCACGGAGCCTCCTGGTACTTCCTGAGGCTCGCCGAGCTTCTTGAGGCTGGGGTTAATGAGCAGGTCCCCATCGAGACCATGATTAGTGACATAAGGTCCATTAGGCCAGGCATGGCTCCACTTGAAAACGTAGCCGAGCTGCTAACCCAGGTTAAGCCCCTTGACCTGTCTAGGGCTATTAGGGTTTACTGGGGGAGGGCTGAGGAGGGTATTAGGGCTAATTCAAGGTTGTTTATGAATAGGGTTAAATCCATGGTGACTATAAGCTACTCCTCAAACGCCAGGCTATTCGCCGAGGCGGTTGGGGCTAGGGTGGTGGCCCTTGAGTCAAACCCAGGTGGTGAGGGTAGGATGTGGGGTGGCCACGGTGGCCTGGTGGTCCCGGACCTAACAATGCCGTACTTCATAGCCAACTCCGACGCAGTTGTCATGGGTGGTGATGGGCTTTACGAAGGCTTCATAGTGAATAAGGTTGGCTCCCTACCACTAGCCCTAACCTCAAGGCACCTGGGTAAGCCAGTCATAGTGGTCCTCGAATCATTCAAAGCACGCAGGTCAAGGCCAAGCCAGGTCTACAGGGTTAACGTAGGCGGCATTGAGGTGCCGCTCTTCGACGAAATACCACTAAGCCTAGTGAACGTGCTAATCACGGACATAGGGGTATTCACAAGGGTGGATGTGGCATACATAGAGGGCAAGTTCAAGGAAACAATACTCAAGTACACATCAACAACCCAGTGAGGTGGTCAATAATTACCAATTATCTCAGCAGGAAATCCCTCAAATTTCTCTTAAATTCCTCATAGCTAACCGCATATATTAAGCCACCACATGGGCATCCCACATAGGCTAATTTATTATCCACAAAGCTTCTTAACGCCTTATCATCAGTTACGAAGACTAATGAACCTCTTATTACCCCCTGCCTCAGTTGTCTTGGGTACTATGGCTAGTAGGTCATATGCTAACAGCAGTGACGTTAAGACTTCGTAATCCTCAAGTGGTGCTACATTAATCACAAGGTCCATGATGTAACCTTGCCAGCAAACCCTCCTACTAGACCTCACTTGTACGCTTAAATACCGCCTCCTCAGTGATGGATCCTCCTCAACTACTCTGATGACTCCCTTCCTAATCAGCTCATAAAACGTGTTTGCCGTGTACATCAACATCTCGTCGATACCCCTGCCACTCCAACCATGCCTCCCTCTATCCACCCTACTTAGTAGGTTTGGAAGTGCCCTATTGATTAATTCATTAATTACGGCTCTATCAGTAAAAATAACCAGCCTATTAGATTCAAGAATACCTAAAATTTCAGGAAGCTTAATTCTTCGGATATAGCTTAAAGTTATCGAATAAACAATTTTAACAAGGACGCTGGTATCCGTGAATACGTAGTAAAATTCATATGCCAATTAATCACCCTCCCTTTCCTTAAATAAGTCTGGGTAAAGTTCTACCTCGTCAACGTACTCACCACTTTCTAAGACCCTTCTTAACGTTTTCTTGGCCTCTATGAAGACGTCTAGATCCATATTAAAGCTCACCGCTTTAATCATAGGGGTTAGTTTGAGTATATCCTCACCTAACCTAGTTAACTCCTCCTCACCATAGCCACCATACACATCGATGACCCTGGTGGCGTACTCGGCTAATTCCCTTAACCCGTTCTTAGTCAATTCATCATAAGCCTCTTTAAACACCTCCTCCGGATTCTTAACATAGTACTTATCCCCAACCCTAATTACGGCCCCTTCATCATAGGCACCGAGCCTTCTAAGGAGCTTGTTAATTGGTAGGTAAAGGCCCTTTGAACGTATCCTAAACCCCTCGGGTATTCTAATCCTTGGTGCGTTAAGTAACCTTTCGTTGTCCGTGTATAGCGTTAGGAATAGGAGCTCGGTTAACGCCTTGGCGCTGATTCCACGGCCATACTTCACCATGTACCTGCCAATTATTAGCTTAACTAGGTTAATGGTAAGTTTGCGCGCTAGCTCGTAAACTACGCTCGTCATACGTTATAATTGCTGTTCACTATTATAAAAGCATTGATGCCTTAATGGTATCTAGCCTCTATGTTTACCTAGGTGAGTATGGGGTTGATGCCATTAGTATCGTGGCTCCTGGTGCTTGAAAATGTATTTAAACTGATTTTGCGGGGTTTGCCTGGTAGTGGTGATGTCGTTTAACCTGGTCATCTCCACTGGGAGGGGTGTTGAGGGTAAGTGTATAGCTGAGTTGAAGAGGGTTGGTGAATTGCTCTCCGTTGACGTGAGGACCTTCTTCACTGGCTTTGACGGCTTGTTAACAGGTAGGGTTAGTATGGATCCCGTGGAGTTTAGCAATAAGCTTAGGGAGATGGTTGCCAACGGTATCTTCATACCGAGGTTCATACTTAAGGTAGTTCCGATACAGGAGGTTGTTAGGACTGATGTAGACGAGGTTGTGAGTAAGGTTGTCCAGATGGGGAACTCGATGATAGCCGAGAACGAGACCTATAAGATTGAGGTTAGGAGGAGGGGTGTACTCTTCGATAGAATGACCATTATAGATAAGGCGGCTCCCCAGATAATGAGGAAGGTTAAGCTTGAGAACCCTGATAAGGTGATTCAGGTTGAGGTCTTCCCATCAAAGACTGGAATATCGGTCATTAGGGAGAGCGACATCTTCAGCCTGCTCAAGGTAACCGTGGGCAGTAGGCAGGGAGGCGCTACTCACCCTGACTCTGAATAACCGGTTCACTGGGCACCCTCTCCTTCATGAAGGCCTCAAGGTTGAGGGGCTTCACGTGGTCCGGGGTCGTTATTACTGTCCTCCTCTCACCCATGAAGTCAACCTCAAGCACAAGCGCCTTACCCCTCCACCCAACCAGTGTCCCAACCCTACCCTGATACCTCCTATGTGGGGCCGTACTAATGTTAACCGGGTCGATGTCTATGACAAGTTTATCCCCAACCCTATAGTACCTGGCGAGGAGCCACCTGAAGAGACCGGGCCTACCCCTCTCCCTAGGTGCCTTTGACAATAGCCTCCTAGCCTTAAACCTATAGCCGTGGGTCCTCTTAACCATCACCCCAACGCCGCCCTGAAGGTTTTTAAACTTATACCGCCATTAGGGGTTGGGTTGCTAAATAGCTGTTGGAGGCCCCCTCTGCTGTGGTTGCTGCTGGGCCATGGGTAACGGTATGGTTGGTGGTATGCCCAGTTCCCTAGCCACCAACCCAGCTTCAAACACGGCGTACTGGGTTATGATGGCTTGAACCTCAGGCGGCACGGTGCCGGACTTCAATTGACTTGAAACCCTCTTAACATCATCGCTGGTGGCCTGTATGGCCAATAGGCCCCTTATGGTTATGCTTATTGATGGCGGTATTGAGGACACCGTTATGGTGAACGGGACATTAACCAACTCCTCCATAACCTCAGGGGGTCCACTGACCTGTATGTTCATGGCCATTTGAAGCTGTGTGCCAGGAGGTGGTGGGGTGGTGACCTCCCCATGTATGTAGACGAACCTAACCCCAATACCCTTGTAAACCACTATTAAGAGTAACGTAGGCCGTATTTAAACATTACCATAACCATTATGCACTTGTGCAGGCACCACCAGCACCCATGAGTAGCCGGCTAGGGCAGGCTTAATGCATGAGTTTAGGCGAAACCGTGATCGCCAAGGTAAAGTAGCGCACCAATAGTGCTAATCCCTTGGTGAAGATTGATGAGTTGGTTTAATTAACCTATGGTGGTGTTACCTGTGGTGCATCACCTCCCGCTCATCAATACCCCACCACCCTGCTCAACCCCCCTCGCCCTCTCCCTGATTAACAGGTCCCTTATGGCTACCCGTATGGCCTCACTCCTAGATGGGAATGAACCACTCCTCACCAATTCATCAAGCTCCTCAAGCATCTGCTTCGGTATGTGGACTGAGATCAACACCATCTTCTCCTCGGATTTTGTCCTCGGCATAGGCTTAATTTAAACGACACCCTTATAAATATTCCCATCATATCTAATCATGTAGTCTCCATGTATGATACATGTGATATATGTTAAGCCCGCTTGTTAACCGAGGTGTTTAAAATTCGAATATAACCTCCCTTATCAAGTTCATGACCGAGTCCGGTCCATCATAGCCGAATACGGCGACCCCAGTATCCCTATCATACCTACCAACCATTATTGTCGGCGTGCCCGGCACCTTAATGGTCTTGGCTAGCCTCTTGCACTCGTCAACGGCCTGTAGTTCACCGTTAGCCTCATCGTCACTAACGCCCGGTATGTCCTTTGTTAAGACCCCCCTCTCAACCATGTCACTGTACACCTTGTTGAGTGTCTTCAAAAATTCATTGGGGTCCCTCTTGAACAGCACCCTAGCCTTTGCGTGAAGCTTCTCAACCCTGTGGACTGGGTAGTCGACGAATAGTACGTCTACCAGGCCCTTCTGGTTAAGTTGCATGAAGTAGTCCATGAGGTCGATGTCTAGTAGTGCGCAGCCTGGGCAGTATAAGTCGTAGAATATCACTATGAAGCCCTTGGCCTGCCCGTTAGCCCTCACCTTGAGTGCGTACTTATCCACCCTGCTCAGGAAGTCCTTAACATTGTTAACCACCCACCTATCGCCCATAACGTGGTGTCTGGGTGAGTGGATTAATAACCCTTACCTAACGGCGGATTAAGCCACGCACATGTTTTAGGGTATATTAAACGCCAGGCTTAAATGAAGCATACCTGTAATAATCAGGATGGGCATAATTGAGGACATTGATGAAGTGGTTAAGTTGCTTGAGTCTTATAGGAGTAGGTGTAGTGGGCCCTGCGGCGAAATCGATGATGCAGTGGACAGGTTGAGGGAGGTTATGGTTAAGGTGGGCGCCATGCTGGATTTCATATCAATGACCTACTCTGAGTCGCAGAGGCTACTCTCGGCATTCTTCACCACGAGGGTTAACGTTGAGTCGGGGCTACTGAGGGTTATAATGAACGGCAGCTCCGACGAGTACCTGGATGATATGGTTAAGAGGCTTAACGTACCACCAGACAGGCTTATCAAGGTCCTTGAGGTTCTTAAGTCAAGTGGCCTGGTGGACTACACCTTAAGGTACGATAATGGGGTTAAGGTG
>JGI20129J51889_1000232_pt1 | contig 13777 bp, 16 predicted proteins | sample MonGeyMetagenome_FD_51889 | JGI IMG/M metagenome (IMG submission 51889)
AGGAACTTCTTGTAGGGATCCGGCGCCCCTTTGATCAGCCTAAACGCCTCCTCCCTAGAGCGCTCGACCCCGCCGAAGGCGGCGAAGGGCATCAGGGAGGCCGCGTAAGCGAGCCTGTGCAACTCGATAAGGCCCCACAGATTCATGGCGGCGGACAGCGCGATAAGCCCGGCCGCCACCGCGGCAGCAAGAAGAGAGGCCTTGTGGGCGTCTACCCAAGCCAGAACCCTCGCGACCGCCTCGACGAACAGCTGGGCAAGCCTCTCCACAGCTCTTGGCCCTCTCGAAAAGCTCCTTAGCCGACCCCGCTCCCCGGAGGAGTGCGACGAGCTTATCCTGAGGGACTATAAACGCGAGGTGGAGAGGGCGGGGGAGCCGCCTCGGCCGCCTCCCGGGCCGGCGGACCCCGTGGAGCTCCTGAGGGAGTGGCCGGAGCTGGGGGCATTCGGCGTCGATCGGCTTAGGAGGTGGGTGCCCTACGCGAGGGAGCGCATCGCGGAGATAGCGCGCGTGCTGCGCAGATATCCCTGGATGGCGGAGCTGGTCGGGCAGAGGCCCGTGGGCCTCATAGGCCCGTACTCCGTGGAGGCCTACGCGTCGAAGGACGGCTCTGAGGCCTGCATATCTTTCGGCGGCTGGGCCTACTGCTCCGCCGACGGGGGCGTCAGGAGGCTTGAGCTTGAGTTCAAGGGCCTGGAGCCCCACGGGGGCCGGGTGAGGGAGGTCTACAGGCCGAAGAGGCCGCCGGCATTCGCGAGGGCCAAGGAATACGTGCGGATCCTGTGAGGTTTGAAACAACATTACCTTTTCAATTTTAAGAGAATCCATTATATAAATCATATCTCAGGAGTTGCGCCACCCTCTCCGCCTCCTCGAAATTGTCGTTGAGCCTAACGAACCCGACGCGTAGACAGGCGGCCTTCTGCAGGGCTCTCTCGGTCCTCGAAGACACGTACACCACGGCCTTCTTCCTATCGTAGTATATCTTCTTGAGGACCCCCAACCCTATCAGGAACCCCTCGCGGTCCTCGACGCCGACCAACAAGCCCCTCTCGAAGCCCTCGGGGAATCCGAAGACCTTGAACGAGTTGAGCCTCCTGACGATCCACTGGTCTGTCACCACGTATAACGTGGAGCCGAGCTGGTTGGCGTACATGACCCTCGCGTTGATCGTGCGCGACAGCATAGCCCTGAACTCGCCCTCCAGGTCGAGCCCTCGGAAGAGGCCTATATTGCATAGAGGCGTTCTGTTTAGGTCCACCGATACCTCCCTCACGGGGAATATAAACCGCGCGTAGCTCATCTCTCTGTGTATCTTTCTATCTTCCTTAGTCCTGGTTCCGACCGCAGGCGGGGGCCTTACGGATACCACGTCCGAGAAGCCCGCCAGTATGCCGTCGAGCTCGTTGCCCACCTTGATTGCTACGATGTTTTTAGGCCTTATCTTGGCCAATAAAGCCCTCTTGTACTCCTCAGCCTCCTCTCCCGATATCCAACCGTCCGTATTTATTATCACCGCGTCGGCCGACCATATCTGTTGTGCGTAGAGCACCAATTTGCCTATGGCCTCTATCGCCCGGGGCCATATCCTCTCGAGGCTGGTCGACTGCATAAACACCGACCTCTCGGCTTGTATCTGCCTCAAGCTCGTGATGGGCTTGACGACTCTGCTCGCAGATATGGTGGTGGGAGGGCCTATGTCGTTCTGGCCTACGTCGGCATCTATTACGGCCACCCTAAGGCCGCGCGATAAGGCCTTGTTGGCCAACACGGCGGCCATGGTCGACTTGCCCACGTCGATGGCGCCGACAACCATGGTGATCCCGTTTAGATCCATGCCGGACGCCGCGGATTCCCATTCGTCGAGCACCTCCTCCTCGGGCCTCGCCCGCTCCAGAACGGCGTTGGGGCCCAACACCACGCTTATCTTGGCCCTATCCACCGCCTTAAACGCAAGCCTTCTGGCCCTCAACACCGTGAAGTGGCTCCCACCGGTGTAGAGCACGCCGACGGCATATACGGCGCCCTCCAGCACGTCGATCTTCGCAGGACCCTCTACCCTAAATATATCGCCTGGCTCCATGGAGTAAGTCCTCACGTAATATACGGTATGTCGTCTTTTTAGCCTTAAGGCCTATGCCCAAGGCGGACCTCAGCTTTTTATTTAATGCGGTAAACGCTTCAGTGTCTTGCCACGCAACGTCGCAGGAGCTCGCGTGTCTCTTCCCCTATCTCGACAAGTCGGGGGAATATCTGTACTCCCGCGGATTTACGCTCGAGAACGTCCTGGCTTCCGAGGCCGCGGTTGAGAGGGCAATACAAATCGTCGAGGGGTCCCTCCGCAGGGGCAAGCCGGCTCCATGCGTCTCGAGCCAAGAGCTCGAAGCCGCCGCGGCCAGGCTGGCCGTCTACATCGTCGCGGCCTCGGCGAACTCGTACGTATTGAGGAGATTTGCGGATTCCCAGAGCAAGATATTCACGTTCAGGGTCAGAAACACGCCGGGCATCCAGTCCTTTGAATGCAAGGCCGAAATAGCCGCGGATCTGGGCATAGAGACGGCCCTCACCCATGATATAATCAAGGGCTCCATCCTCGCCGTAACCCACCCTCTCGCGATTAGATGGATATATTACGTCAAATACGCGCCGCAGGATCCAGACTGGTCCATGATAAATAGGCCCGTTGTGAAGGGCTGGGTCCTTCTGCGCATAGACGACTTCGAGAGGATCCTGGAGGAGGCGTACGAGGCGAGGATCCTAAGGCTCGCCTCGAGGGAGGATGTAGGATATATAGCGGGCGTCCTGGGCAAGATGGACAAGATATCAGCCCTTCTGGAGAGGTTGAGATCCTACAGGCCTATCGCCGCCAGGGCCGCACCGGCGGGCGAGACGCCGCCCTGCATGGCGTCGATCCTGGAGTCGCTGAAACGCGGCGAGAATCTCCCGCATGTGGCGCGCTTCGCCATAACCGCCTACTTGTTGAGGCAGGGATGGGACGTAGATCGGATAGTCGACCTCTTCAGATCGGCGCCTGATTTCAACGAAAGGATCACCCGTTACCAAGTGCAACATATAGCTGGACAGGCCGGCGGAAGGAAGGAGTACTCGGTACCCAGCTGCGAGACCATGAACTCCTGGGGCCTCTGCCCCACCAACTTGGGATGTGGAGTAAAGAACCCGGTGCAGTATGGCCGCAGAAGAGATAGCGCTACTGTTAAGGAGAATAGGGCTTAAGGCGATACTCGATCTGGAGCGGGAGGATCCGCAGTACAAGTCCATATGCCGCCTCTGCGGCAACAGAGCCGTGGAGGACGTGGCGCGGCTGGTCATGATGAACGCCTTGATCAGCTACAGGCTTGCGGGCAAGGGGGAGGAGCATTGGCAGTATTTCGCCGATTTCTTCTCCAGGAAGAGGAGCGACGATATCTGCGAGGAATTTGTGCAATATATACAAACAAGCCCCTATTTGGCGATAGGCAGAGGCGCCAGAATTAAGAGGATAGGGAAGATTTGCAAGTATAGGCCCGACCTGGAGAATCTCTCCAAGGTGTGGAGAGACCTCGCGAGACTTCTGGAAACAGATAGCGAGGCTAAGACCGTGGTATTCGCCGTGAAGATGTTGAACTACGTCTATATGTGCTGCGCGGGAGTTGACAGAGCCCTGCCCAGCGATATCCCCATCCCTGTTGACTACAGAGTGGCCAAGCTGACGGCATGCCTCGGCTTGATAAGAACCAGCCCGGAGGAGGCCTTGAGGAGACATAGGGAGGTCCAGAGGATTTGGAGCGAGATAGCGGAGAGGAGCGGGGTGCCGCCGCTTCATATAGATACGGTGCTCTGGCTGGCCGGGAGGGTCGTGCTCTACGGGGATAGATCCTACGCCGTCCCCGAGGAGTTCCTAAGCCTTATAAAGAGATTTTGCAATAGATAATGAGAGTTTTTCTATTTCTTTAATAGACATTTTTGTGGAAATTTCTTTTAATAGAACCAAAGTATTATTCGGCTCTAATTTTATATATCCTCCGTCGGCGAGCCTTTTAAGCACGTCGCGCGCGACGTCCTCGCCCGCCCAGAACTCCAGCGCCCTATATGAGCGCAGATACTTAGCCCTGGCCCTGCCCCCCCTCGCCGACACCTCCTCCAGTATGTAGAGCGCTATCTCCGACAACAGCTTCCGCCTATCGGCAGCGCTCATAGTCGCCCGTCGACAGATCTATTTCAATACATCCCTCGGGCAGCTCTCCCTGGAACAACGGCACTCCGGCCAGGGCCGACGCTGTGATCAACATCAAATCCACGGATCTCGCCACTATAGCTACAGGCGCGTTGCCCCGAGCTGCGGCGTGCCAGAGCACGTAGGGCCCGACCGTGGAGCCCCTCACGTAGGGCACCGCGAGGATCTTGCCGGATATCCTGACGCCGGATATCACGCCGCTCTCCGGATCCAGATCCCCAAGGAACGATATAGGGCCCAGCTTCACGACCTCCGCCCGCACAGCCCCACTGCCTCTCACTACGGGCTTAAGCGTAGGCATAGTCGATGCACTTAGTTGTCTCGCAGGGTATTGTCTTCACCCCGTGAAGTCTCGGTATGTAGTACACGGACTTCATGGAGTCGGTTGCTATGACCCTAAATCTTCTCGTGTATGGAGACACCACGAGGCACGACCCGGCGAAGACATGCACGTTGTATCCCCTCAGCCTATCCACCAGCTCTCTCAAGGCGCCGTATACCCCAGGCGATGTGGATATGTAGACAGGCCTCTTCGTCCGGCCTCTTTCGAAAATGACCTTGGATATTCTCAATAGAGTTTCTAAGTCTAAATGGGGACAGCCCAGATATATTACATCGGGATTATCTAGGTCTTTAAGATATTTTGATAAATCCTCCTCAGATATGGTTATCCTATCCCTGAAATCGGCCGCCGCCAGATAGCGCCTCCAGTTGGGCGTGACGCCCTCCAACACGGCGAAGATTATTGAGGAATACGTTGAGAGGGCCGCCGCGAATTCGCGGCGGGCCTCCTCGCCGTTTAGCGTTAGGTCCGAGATGTACGGGATGCCCGAGCCGAGAGATTCGCCGATATAGGCGCCTATCAGTCCGGCCTTGAGAGGGTCGGCCGCGATCTTGGCGTGGACCCTCGCCGTGGGCCGTCTCCCCTCGGACGTGTACATATCCGTCTTCGGCACGAAGCCCGCCACAGCAGACAGCAGGGCGAGCGGACCGGGGTTCTTGTCCGACCAGGCATCTCTAAACGTGTTGATGTAGGTTATGGCGTTGGACTCCGCCCATGCGTGCACCGTGCCCGGCTTAACTCTCAGAAGCTCGTAGGGCGCACATGTAGAGATGGGCGAAATGCCCATCTTGAGGAACGCGTCTATCACCCTCCGCTGGCCGGCCGCAAATTCCCGCGAAACCTCTAGAAACGAGGAGATATCAACCCCGGAGGGGTTCGACGTGGTGAAGACCTTTACCTTGGCCCCCGACGCCGCCAGCTCCTCTATGAACCTCACGCCGTATTCGCCCAGGGTCAGATAGGACACGCCAGACACATGCGCCGTCTCTATCTCGACCACCTCGCCCCCGGAGACGGCGTCCGCTATTCTGCGGACAGTCTCCGCCACGCCTACTACGCGGTCATACGACATCGCCAAAAATACGCTTTCAGTATATATCTTATGGCTCCGCTGCCCCTTGAGGTGGTACGCCTACCTTGCCTTCATACTAAACCACGCCAGCCTACGTTCTCCACATGGCAGCTACCGCGTTTCTGCACGCAATGCTTCATACCTAAAGACGCCGTTGTGCATCTGTGCTTGGTGCGTTTGCCGTTCCACATTAAGACTCGAACTCTAGAACACCTAGACCGCCTCAAGAAATACGCGGAACTCGCCTACGTTATAGTTAGGAAGACGGCAGTCCGGATAGTTCCATTTTTCATGGTATCCTCGCCTTTTCAAACATGCGCGGATCTCTATCCAGAGGCCGCGTCGCGTCGACCCCCACTTTATACGTCAGGCCCTCGTCGTTTAGGGCCATCGGATCCAACGTCGAGCCGCGCGCGTAGGGTATCACGAACAGCCCCCTATCAGCCCGAAAACGCGTGGCCAGCGCCCACTCCACGTCGCGCGGGTCATCCGGATCTATGTCGTCGTCGACCACCACCACGTGCTTCAGGCTGGGATGCGCCGCGAATGCGGCTAGGGCGGCGTTCTTGGCGTCGCCCTCGACGTTCTTCCTTATGGAGATAACCGCATGCATCCAGCCGAAGCCGCCCTGAGTGAGCCTGACCTTAACCACCTTGGGGACCACCGAGGAGACGGCGCGCCATATCTTGGCCTCCCTCTCGAAGCCCATCAACAGCTGGTGCTCCAAGCCTGCCGGCAGTAGGTAGTGCACAACGGCGGAGCTCCTCAACACGTATATGCGCTCTATCTTGACCACGGGCTGTTTTCTGACTACGTCGTAGGTGCCCACCACATCGACGTAGGGCCCCTCGTCGGCCAGCTGCCCCGTTATGTAGCCCTCCATTATCACCGTCGATAGATAGGGCGCGTAGGTCCCGTTGTCCAGCTCGACGGCCTTTAGGCCTTCCAGGAGGCGGGCGGCCACGGCGAGCTCGAAGACCCCATATGGGGGCGACGAGGCCGCCGCCAGCAGGACCGCCGGATGGACCCCCCACGCCACCGCCACAGGCGTGTCCCTCCCCGCATCCAGCCATCTACGGTATATGGTGTATAGGTGCCGCGGAACCAGCCTAACGACGGCCTTATCGTCGTCTATAGGGGTGAATCTATGTATAGAGGCATTGTAGGCCCCGTCCGGCGCCTTGGCCGTGATGATGGCGGAGGTGATATACGGAGCCGCCTCCTTCTCGTAGTACTTCACCAGCGGGAGCTTGCGTAGCGTGTCGACCGTCTTGTAGTCGTCGGCCCAGGCGCCCACCACGTCGAGCCTGCCCGGGGCGTCCTCGGCGGAGAGCAAGGCCCTGTACGCCTCCTCGTCGTTACGCGCGCCCAAGATCCTCAGGAGCTTAGACCTCCTGTCGATCAAATTGCCGACGCCGTCGACGCCCGGCCCCACCTCTCTGAAGTACGGCGTCGCCGAGCCCTCCGTCTCCTTAAGCGCCCGCGCTATCCGGAACCCCTCGTAGGGCGGATCGTAGACGCGGAGATCCTCCAGCTCCTCGACGTAGCGGGAAAGCGACACGTGCCCTCTTGGTCCCCTATTAAAAACCGTCGCCCGTTAATTATTTAAAAACGCGTTTGAGGGAGGGCCATGTCGGAGGGCGAGGAATGGAATTTCCCCGAGGATTGGGAATATGCCGGCGGAGTGCCTGAGCGCACCCTGAAGGTGAAGGCCAAGTGCCCCAAATGCGGACATGTGTTCGAGGTGGAGATAGGGGAGAGCTGGTACAACATGGGCTTCAGCATAGCGTGTCCCAAATGCGGCTATCAATTCCCGATAAATATGTACGGCCAAATCGTGGGGGAGGTAAAGCCCCAGAAGCAGAAAAAGTGATACAGGAATACTTTTCAAATATCTCAATTGTTTAAAGGGTCCAATTTAGAGGACTCCCCTAAAGGCTATATGGAGCCTATAAAAAAGATAGAAGAAGGGTTGAAAGAGCTCTATACGGCCAACGTGGGCAAGATAGAGCGCGAGCCCGACGTAGACATATATGAACAAGGCGAGAACCTGCTGATCATGGTAGACCTGCCGGGCTTCAGGAAAGACTCCATAAAGGTCAAGCTCTTCGAGCACGCAGTGGAGATAACCGCGTTGCCCAACTCCGACGTGCCCGGCCGCGCCGTCATCAGGGAGAGGGCGGCCAATTTCCCCATACAGAGACGTATAGAGCTGCCGTTCAGGCTTAGGGTGGACAGCGCCAGGGCGATATACAAAGACGGCGTGCTCCAAATATCGGCGATAAAGGCAGGGGAAGTGGGCACCGCGGAGCTGAAGATAGACTAGAGCCTTGCTTTGACGGCTTTTTAGTCTTGACATAAAAAGTTTAGTATTGAGTCCGGCAGGGAAAGGGGGAGGAAAAAGAGGGGTTTCATCCCGGCGGGGCCTCGTACGTCCAGCCCTCCCGACGCCCGCGCCTCACAGGATCCGTATGTACTCCTTGGCCCTCGCGAATATCGACCGCCTCTTAGGCCTGTAGGCCTCCCTCACCCGGCCCCCGTGGGGCTCATAGGCCCGTACTCCGTGGAGGCGTACGTGTCGAGGGATGGGGCGGAGGCGTGTATATCGTTAGGCGGCGGGGCCTACTGCTCCGCCGACGGGGGCGCCAGCGTCAGGAGGCTGGAGCTTGAGTTCAGGGGCCTGGAGCCCAGTGGTTTTCGAATTCGGCGCAATGCATTTAAACGGCGCACGCCAAAAAGGTGTCCAGTGAACGTCCAAAACCCGTACTGGCTCAGGCTCAGCGACGAGTAGCGCCGCGGCGTTATCGCGTGCCTTAGAGAGCTGGGGCTCTCGCTCAGCGACATAGCGAGGGCCGCCGGCGTGAACCCCAGTACGGTCCACGCCTGGCTTGCCGGCAGGGCCGCGCCGCAGGCGGACAAGCTGGAGCGCCTTTACAGTGCAATGCCCGAGACCGTGGAGCGCTGCTTGCCAGAGCCCCCCGTAAGCGAAATCGACATAATGCAAGCCATCAGCGTTATCGCCAAGGCCCTCCGCACCAAGAAGCTGAGAGACATGGTCGTAGAGGAGCTGTCCAGGCTGTTGCCGGGCGGGCTGAGACGCGAGATAGCCTACAGGGTGGAGCGCGAGGGCATCGAGCTCTTCCGCAGGAGGCTCAAGGCGGAGGGCATATCGCCGGGCACCATAAGTTACTACGTCAGGTATCTGACGCGCTTTCTGGACTCAGTGGGCTGGACCCTGACGCCCGAGACGCTGCAGGGGATCTACACGATAGAGCGCCCGCGCGTCATGCGGAAGACCGCGGAGGCCCTCAAGAAGTTCATAGACACGGTGGTCAGAGTCAGGGAGCCGTAGCTCGCGCCCTTGCTCTGCGACTCCTTCACCACGCCGAGGGTCGAGCAGAGGAACAACTTCAGAGTCCCCGCCATCGAGCAGGTCCGCGCCGTGTGGCAGGCCGCCGCCGAGATAAGCCCCTGTGCCGTAGCTGTGTGGGGGCTGATGGCGGAGACGGGCGCGAGGCTGGACCACCTCCTCCGCGCCAGGCTAGACGGCCTTCAGCTGGACAGGAGACGCTTGCTGCTCAGCGAGGTCGAGGGGCCCAAGCGCCAGCCGCTGGTTTTCCTCACCAAGGGCGCGGCGAGGTACATGCGCGACGCCTACCTGCCGTGGCGCGAGGAGTTCGTGAAGAAATACGGCGCAAGCGCAGGAGGCTGTTCCCCTGCAAGGAGAAAACGCTCTACGGCTGGCTCAGTGAGGCGCGGGAGAGGGCTGGCATGCCGTGGCTCGAGCCGAGACTGTTGCGCAAGTTCAACGCGCAGTGGCTGCTGAACCGCGGGGTTGACCCTGCGGACATCGACCTGCTTCAGGGCCGCTCCGCGAGGGAGAGAGTGCTGTTCGAGCACTACATCGCGGACTACGAGAGGAAACTGCGCCACGTCTTCGAGCAACACGCCCCGAGGGTCTTTCCGTGAGCCGGCCGCCCGTACGGGAAACGGGTGTCCGGCTTTGGAGGAACAGGTAAATAGCAGCCCCTTTCGGCTGTTGCGATGGGCCCATTGCCCCGAGTGCGGCGGCCCGATAGTCAACACTATGGCGTCGCCTGACTTCGTTTGCGCGAGGTGCGACACCGAGTACGGGTTCGAGAGAGTGGTGTGGGCGCGGCGGCCAGTGCCGGGGGAAGGCCGATAAAGGCGCGTGTCCTCCGGCACCGTGAGGAGGCGCGGGAGGCTCGTGGTAGTCCCGCCGATGGACTACCGCATTTACGTCACTCTATGAGAGATTCAGGTTTGCCGACACCCGCAGGCGTTTGCGCCCGCCGCCCATTTCGCGTGGTTTTACTCGACGCCGCTCACACTGCTAATCGGCGGTTGCCACGCTCTAGCCGTGTTAAGGAGACTGAAGGAGAGGGCTCCGCGAAGGCAGGTACGGCGGCGAGACGATGTACCTAGTGGCAGGTCAGGCAGTGCAAAGGGCGAGAGTGCGCTGAGAGGGAGGAGGGACGGGCGCGGCGGTACCAGGGATGCGCGCGAGAATCATCAAGCCAGCGACAGTGAAGGCGTGAGAGCACGCACTTAGGCGCTTCCCTGTACACTGCGATCGCCTATTTTAAGCATCTCACCGAGACGCCTAATCGCGTCTTCGTTGACGTTCGTGAACCTTCCATCGTAGATTACGGGGAAAACTACCAGTCTCCCTTTCTCATCGAACTCTAGCCTCGCTTCCACCTTTACATCCTCGATATCCGCTAACCTACTTTTTTCGCGCATGATGGGGTACCAGTATGTGAGCTTCTTCGTGGTCCTATCCTCCCTGAGCTTCCCCTCACGGAGGATGGTATCTAGGGGCGCGAAATGCAGCTCGTCCATGAACACCTGGAAGACGATTATGGGAATCCTGAACCTATTCCTCCATCTTTCCAGGGGGTCGACGTCCTCTTGTTTCACCGTAAAACTCAGCTTTTTCCTTGCCCGTTTAACAGACCACAAGCTCATTTCGACCTCCGCGGCTACCAGCGCGCTACCGACGAGCTGGGTAACCTCTTCGTCCGGTTTCCTCACTAGCTCCTCAAGCTCGCTGCGGCGCTCCTCAGCGAACCTTCGATCGTAAAGGAGGAGGTTGGGCCTTTTACCGAACTTTTCCAGCTTCCTCCTCTCCCTCTCTACCTCCTCAAAGTCCTTGAGATTGCTCACTATACGCCCCGAGGAGTATCCGTAGCGGAACGCTGTGACCCCCAATTTCCCTGAAAGTACTTCTCGGCAGAAGCTAAGGGCAATAAGCTCGGCCCAGTTGCCAACCGACCACTTCACGTAGAAATCGAGACCTCTGGGCCCCCCGCGCCTCTTCGCGGTCATGAGGTATAGGGAGCGAATCTCCTTTATGTAATAAACCCGCCTGAAAGTGACATTGAAGTGTAAAGTGGTATTGAGGAACACTACCGATTAAAAGCCGGGAATATGAGAATAGGCGATGGTGACCGCGCTGAAGGAGCTTGTGGAGAGAGTGTATGGTAAGCTGCTAAGCGTTAAGGAGGGGCCGCAGCCGGCGGTCGGGATCCCGAAAAAGAGGGAGGTGTTGCTACGGCAAATGGCCTACGGCGCTGTGCTGAAGATTCTCCTCTACGCGATGCTGGAGCGGGAACTAGACTTACCCAGCCTGGCCGATTCCGGCAATCTCAAAACCCTAATCGAGAAGGCTTGGAGGAGAAGCGGGCTTGACGCCTTGAAACCCTCTTGGGTTGATGCGGCGCTCGCGCTCCTCGAGGCAGACGAGCTGCGGAGCGAGCTGCGGGCCGCCGTGGAGACCCTCGAGAAGATTCCGGGCGATATGCTCGGCAGGCTCTACGAGGGGCTTGTCCCCCAGGAAGAGAGAAGGAGGTTGGGGGAGTTCTATACTCCCAAGCCGATCGCAGAGTTCATGGTCGCTTGGGCGATCCGCGACGGGAACTCAGTGGTCCTTGATCCGGGTGTCGGCTCGGGAACTCTCCTCGTCGAGGCGGTGCGGAGACTGCGCGCGATGGGCGTCAAGCGGCCGGTGGAGCGCGTGGTTGGCGTGGACGTGAACCCCCTTGCCGTCCTCATGGCCTCGCTCAACCTCCTGAGAGTGGAGCCGGGCTTGAGACCCCGTGTACTGCTCGCCGACTTCTTTGACCTCTCACCCCTTACGCTCGGGTACTTCACCTCGGTGGTCTGCAACCCGCCCTACACCAGGCACCACGAGCTGAGCCCCGAGTACAAGGAGAGAGTCGCGCGCATCGTCGAGAGGGAAACTGGCTTTAAGGTGAGCAAGCTCTCCAGCCTCTACCTCCACTTCTTCCTCCACGCCTCTACCTTCCTCGGCGAGGAGGGGAGGCTTGCCTTCATCACGCCGAGCGAGTGGATGGAAGCTGGCTACGGGCGCCCCCTCCGCCTCCTCCTCAAGCACATGAGACCGCGCGCGATCCTCCTCTTCAGGGAGGACGCGCTTGCCTTCCCCGGAGTCCTCGCGAGAGCCAGCATCACGCTCGCCGAGAGGGGAGGGCCGGCGGGGCGCGCGCTGCTCCTAAAGTTGCACGAGTGGCCCACGACGAGTGAGCTCCTAGAGACGGTGGAGGAGGGGAGGGAGGGGGATCTCGGCTGGGGAAGGGCGAAGTTCGTGGATCCCGAGCTCCTCGACCCCAACTCCAGCTGGACTCCGCTTTTCGAGAGAGCGTGGACCCCGCCGCCCGGGACCGTGGAGCTGGGCAGGCTGGCCAGGGTCGTCAGGGGTATCGCGACTGGGGCGAACGAGTTCTTCCTCCTCAGCGAGAGCGACGCGAGAAGGTGGGGGATCGAGCAGGAGTTCCTGAAGCCCGCCGTGCCAAGCGCGCGCTCCCTCACCAAGCTCGGGTACCTTATCTTCAAGCCGGGCGACTGGGACCTCCTGAGGGCTAAGGGCGAGAGGGTGTACCTCTTCTGGTGCCGCAAGCGCAGGGGTGAGCTGGAGGGCACGAGGGCGCTCAAGTACATCGAGAGGGGGGAGGAGAGCGGCTACCACCAGCGCTACCTGACCAAGCACAGGAGCGAGTGGTGGTGGCTGGAGGAAAGGGAGCCGCCCGACGCCTTCCTCATCTACATGTTCAGGAGGGGGTTAAGAGCGATTCTCAACGAAGCGAAGGTGCTCGCCCCCAACACGCTCCACTGCGTATACTTCCGGGAGAAAAGGTATGTAAAAGCGGTGTTAGCATATCTCAACTCGAGCGTCGCGCTCGAGCTCGCGCAGCACAGGGTTTACGGCGGGGGGATGCGAAAGATCGAGCCGAGAGAGGCCGAGAGGATCCCCGTTCCCGACCCCCGCCTGCTAAGCGAGACAGAGCTCGAAACGCTTGCAACACTGCTTGACGAGCTCGACGAAGCGGAGAGGGAGGGCAGAGGCGAGCGCGTTAGGAAAGCATTGGATGAAGAGGTCAGAAAATTGCTGGCGTTAGTTAGCGCAGTAACGAGGTCTGGAAAAGCGCAGCTCTGAAGGGCAACAAGGCGGGGAGATAGAAAGAGGCTGTCCCATGCAGACTAGGCGATCGAGAGACGCATACCCTTCAGCCGGGGCTAGGCCCCGCACTCCCCGCGCAGGGCCTCGTCCACCGTCGCGTCGTGACACATGCGCCTCCTGCTGTCCCTGCCCACCACCACGACGCACGGCACGCGCGCCCGCCAGCTCCTCGCGCCTAACCGCGGTCCACATCACGTCGTCGAACACGAACACGACGTCCATGCCCTCGTAAACCCTTACCCCTCTCACTCTTCCCTCCATGCGTCCGCCTGCGCGAAAGTTAAACTGTGAACCGCAACCGCTATAATTATAAGCGATAATAATATATTGAGGTAAAGATCGCCGGAAGTACGCGGTTTAATACGGCGTATTTCTTGACTAACAAAAAATGTCAGTTCCTCGAATATGCGGAGTTTAAGGCGCCGTTTATCTAGACATAACAAAATTTTATAGAGGCCGCAGGGCGCGCGGAGGCGGCGGGGGCGGCGCCCGTGGTGGCGGGCCCGCCGGCGCTCCGGAGGCCCCCGCGGTCCCCTTTGTCCGGGGACGGCGTAGGTGGAAGGAGCTATACTACCGCTACTTCCTATTCGGCTACCCCTTCCCCACCCTTAAGCGTATTGAGGGCAG
>JGI20129J51889_1000005_pt1 | contig 13471 bp, 13 predicted proteins | sample MonGeyMetagenome_FD_51889 | JGI IMG/M metagenome (IMG submission 51889)
CGGTTCGCCGCGGATGGCGCGCTCCGGTAGTATAGACCGGCCAAGTATGCCGGCCTCTCGAGCCGGTGACCCGGGTTCAAATCCCGGCCGGAGCACCATCACGCGTGGGGGCTTTACACTGATACGTCAAACTTTCGGGTGCAAACGGTCCGGCGCTTATCTCCACCATAGATAGGGTTCCACTCTACGTAGGTACACGCAGGTACGCATCAGCGTACCTGTCGTACGCGTAGAGGAGCTTGGGCTTCACGGCATCATACAGGCCCCTCGCGAGTTCATCGGGCCCCCTCCGCTCCGCCCCCGTCAGGAGGTACCCGCCCACCAGCGACGGCAGGATGTCAGCGTCCCACCGCTCGCGCCGGTGGGGAACCCCCTCCATCCTCAGGTAGAGATTGATGGCCGCGTTCAGCTGCCTATCAATCGTGAGGCCGCAGCGCACACCTGAGGACCGCGCTCCCCCTCAGGTCCCTGTTCACCCACCCGCATCTGGAGCACGCGTCCGAGGTGTGCCGCGGCGGCACCCACACAGCGCCCTCAACCCTCCCGGCTATGGACCTCCAGTCAGCCCTCATTACCCTCCTGTTCCACACCCTGCTCTTCCTGAGCATCCTCCTGGGGTTCAGCTCCTCGAAGCCGTTCACCTCCGCGAGCGATCCTATGACTCTGGCTATCTCTATGACGTGCTTCCGGGCCCTGCTCCTCTCCCTCCTCGAGTACTTCGCGAGCACGCGCCCGCCCCTCTTCAGTCCCCCTAGCTTCCTCTGAATCGACCTCCGCTTCTCGAACGAGGATATGTGGACGGTGGCCAGGGTCTGGTGTCTATCCTCACCCACCCGGTCTGCGGAGCTGCTGCGCGGTGACGTTGCAGACGCGGTATCGTGGCGCAGGTTCCATGATCTGAAGAGGGCCGGCGCCGGGCTGATGGTCACCGCCTGCCCCATATGTCACGCGAACCTGGACAAGGATGGATCGGCAGTCGACGCATCGGAGGTCCTAGCGGGCGCGGCGGGCGTCAGCCCGCTCAGTTCCTCATCAGGGCAATGAAAGGCGCCATCTCCTGATCACGCGGCTCCCGATACGCGCTCCAAGCGATCGGTCCACCTCTCGACGTCCGCGCGAGAATCCCTTTTAAGCGATGGTCGCGTCCTCCGTCCGCATGCTTAGGGTGACGATAAATTCCCAGACCCCTCCCGTGAGGTTCAACATCACCTATCAGCAGATGATAGAGAAGTACGGGGAGCTGGATCTCCCGGTGGACATCTCCAGGCTGGATCCCTGGGACTACCAGGCCACGGTCGGCGGCGTCTCCCGCATGATGATCCAGCTCTCGAGGTTCCTCGGCATCTCGCCGACATGGGTATCCCTGGGTCCCGGATATCCGCCCTCCGCCAGGTTCGGCGATATATTGGTGAGGTATGTGGACCTCGGTCCCCGGGACCTGGCCGGGTTCACGTCGTTCAAGGAGGGCATATATGGAGAGTCCCACGGGCTCTTGAAGTACGAGTTCGATCCCCGCGACTACATCTCCTACACGATGTACAACTGGGAGTCCGCCAAGTTGTTGCTGGACGAGCTCGATAGAACCGATGTCTACTTGGTGAACGATTTCCAGCAGCTCTTGGTCGGGGGGATAATAGGCCCCTCCGCCCCCGCCGTGCTCTGGTACCACATACCGCTCGTGCCCGAACACTTGGGACCGAGGATGGCGCAGTTCCTGAGGAGGTCCATGGAGGGTTTTGACGCCACGGTACTCAGCACGAGGAGGGATCTGGAGGGCCTGATAGCCCTGGGCGCGGGCGCGAACGTCAAGCAGGTGTATCCATTCATAGATCCCGACTCCCTGCGCCCGGGCCCCGAATCCGCGGCGGAGAACGTGCTCGAGCGCCTCGGCGTCGGCCCGGACGAGAGGGTGGTGCTGCTGGTGGGGAGGATGGACCCGATAAAGAGCCAGGACGTCGCTGTGAGGGCGATGGCGGGCGTCGACGCGAAGCTCGTGCTGGTGGGCGACGGCAGCTTCACCAGCTCGGCGCTGGGCCACGGCAAGGCGGGGGAATGGGCCTCGCGCCTAATGTCGCTCGCGAGGGAGCTCGGGGTCGATTCCAAGGTGAAGTTCGCCGGATACCTGGGGGATGATGAGCTGTACGCGCTCTACGCCAGAAGCGATGCCGTCGCGCTGACGTCGAACCTGGAGGGATTTGGCCTCACCGTATGCGAGGCCTGGAGGTTCGGCAAGCCGGTGGTCGTCAGCAGGGGCGCGGGCGTCTCGGAGCTCGTCATAGACGGGGTGAACGGCTTCCTCTTCGGACAGGGCGATCCGGAATCCCTCGCCTCCGCCCTGGGCAGGGCACTCTCCGCGGGGCCCGACGTCGGCGAGGCCGGGAGGGCCACGATGGAGCAGAGGTGCAGCCTGAGGTCGAACGCGCCGAAGCTCATGGAGATCCTGGAGGACGCGTACTCAAAGTACTCGGGGACTCGCCCTTGACGTGCAGCGCGCCGCGCATCGACCACGGATTCCTTTCCAACGGATACGGCGCCGCCCTCATATCCAGGGACGCCTCCGTCGAATGGCTATCAGTCCCGAGGTTCGACTCGCCCCCGATATTCTGCTCCCTCCTCGACGAGGACCTGGACTGCGCCCTCAGGATCCGCGCCGTGGGCGCCGCGCCGGCCGGGAGGCACTACATACGCGGATCGCTGGCGCTCGAGACGGTCCTCAGGGCCGACGGCGGCACCGTGAAGGTGAGGGATGTGATGCCCAGGTCGGAGCCGGCTCTCATGAGGCTCATCGAGAGCGAGGTCCCCATAGAGCTCACGGCTAACCCAATGTTCGGCTACGGGCTCATCAATCCCGCGTACGAGCAAAAGGACGACGGAGCGCTCTTCGCGGATCCGACATCGGATCAGTCCCTCGAGATCAGGATCAGGTGGTCATCCCCACCGGCCGCGGCCGGGAGGGGCAGGTGGAGGCTGGAGCCCGGCTCCGGCCACGTGATGGTCCTCTACTCCGCCGAGAGGGGATACGGACTATTCAGCCCGAAGGCCGATGTGTACGCGGCGCCGGACGAGGCCCTCGGGTCCACGCTCAACTACTGGCGGTCCGAGCTCGGGATGAGCGCGATCACACCTCCCGGATGGGCCCGCAGGGTGTATACGACGTCCCTCAAGGTCCTCCTGGGCCTCAAGTACGCTCCCTCGGGGGCGCTCGTCTCCTCGCCGACGACCTCGCTGCCCGAGTCGGTCGGTGAGGGGAGGAACTGGGACTACAGGTTCGCCTGGGTGAGGGATTCGAGCGTCGCCGCCGAGGCGCTCGTGGCGGCCGGCCTCGTCGTGGATGCCAGGGAGGTGCTGGACTTCCTCTTCAGCGTGCTGGATCCCTCGAGCAAGCCGTTCAACTACGTGCTGTTCTCCGTGGACGGGTCCCCTCCGCCCCCGGAGAGGGAGCTCGGGTGGCTCTCCGGGTTCGCGTGCTCCAGGCCGGTGAGGAGCGGGAACGCGGCCGCGCTTCAGCTGCAGCTGGACATCGAGGGGGAGTTCATGGCGGCGCTCAACTCGTATTATCGCGCTACGGGCGACGTCGAGTACCTGAGGGGACGCTGGTGGGCCGTGGAGTCCATAGCGAGGTACGTCATGAGGAACTACTCGAGGCCGGACGCGGGCATATGGGAGGAGAGGGGGATCGAAAGGCACCACACCCACAGCAAGGTCATGATGTGGTACGCGCTGCACGCGGCATCGGAGATGGCCAGGGATCTCGGGGAGCTCGATGAGGCCGGGAAATGGTCGGCCGCGGCCGCCTCCCTCAGGGAGTGGATACTCGAGAGCGCATGGAGCGATGCCGACGGGTCATTCGTGAGCTACCCGGGATCGCACGACGTCGACGCGTCGCTGCTCGTCATGCCCATCTACGGCTTCGTGGAAGCGAATGACCGGATGTTCGCTTCGACGCTGCAGAGGATTGAGGAGGAGCTGGTCGACGACGGCCTCGTCTACAGATACAGGCGCGATTTCCTCGGGCCGGCGAGGCACCCGTTCGCGCTGGCGGGAGCCTGGATGGCGCGCGCCAAGCTCAGGCTTGGCGATCGCCGCGGCGCCGAATCATACCTGAGGAAGCTCGCGTCATGCGCGAACGACCTGGGCCTGCTCGGGGAGCATATAGACGCCGGGACCTGTGAGGCGAGGGGGAACTATCCTCACGTGTTCTCCCACGCGGGCCTCATACATGCGATCGCGGAGCTGGTCGCGACCTAATTCCCGGCCCCGCGCGGCAGTTCGCGCAGCATCTCCCGCAGGATCTCGCTCCTGCACGCGCCCTGCGAGTTCCCCCGGCACCTAGCGGTCACCTTCAACACGTACCCGGTCTGGTCTACCTCGTCTATGCTCGTCGACAGCACCTCCTCGACCAGCTCGCACCTGGCGGCCGCGGCCGCCGCGCCCTTCAGCGCGCGATCCGGGTCCACGCCGGCCGGGACCCAGTAGCGCGCGGTCGTCACTATGGATCCCGAGTATCTCCTCAGCAGGGCCTGTATCAGCACGCTGTTCGGGACCTCGATCAGCGCGCCCTCATCGTCCTCGAGCGCCGTGTAGAAGAGCCCCATGGACTTCACAACGCCCGTGAAGCCGTTCAGCAGGTAGTCGTTCGAGAAGTACTTGGGGGGATACGTGGGGAAGACGTTGCTGTATTGCCACGTCACTATCGTCACGCGCTGCCCCACCTCGAGGGGCCTGGTCACCGCGAGCGCAACCCCGGCTATCACGTTCGACAGCACTGTCTGGGCTGCGAGGCCCAGGATCACCGACGCGAACGCGGACCCCAGGATCACGGAACTCACGTCGACGCCCAGGGCCGCCGCGATCGCCACTCCCATGCCCGCGAACCACATAATCGAGATCAGGTTCCTGAGCGCCGACCTGGGGCCCCGTCCCATCGCGGGGAGCCAGCGGTCGATGAGCAGGAGCACTATCCTGAGCGCCACGTAGAGGACGACGGCCAGCGCCGCGGCCGCCGTTATCCTGTAATAGTTGACCGGCACCAGCGGCACGACGTATGTTACGGCGTATGCGACGGCGAGGGCAAACGCCAGGATTAAGAATAATAGATATAGATTTATGATATACTCTGCGCAGTTCCGCGCTCATGCGTATGTTTCCGCGTCGCGTGGTATAAATAATGTTAGAGGTTTGGGGGAAGCGGTAAAACTTCGACCTTCGGGGGGAGACGAATTGCCGATCGAAAAATATATGTATAGTAATGCTATAATCCTTCGTGGAAAGTCCTGTGAATAACCCCTTCGGAGAAGGCATGCAGGATACTTCCACGGCAAAACCAATCCATGACCGGTTTGGAATGCCTCCACACCCCGCCCCAGACGCTGTAGATAAAGGCGTGTCCGGATCGCGCGCATCCCCGTCTGCGCGCGAGGGAGCACTGATACCCCCGGAGGGGCAACTCTGAGGGCGACAGAGACCCCATAACCTCCGAGCTTTAGCGAGGAGAGTATGCCAGTTTGTGCGCCCTGAGTAAACATTGGATTGGGCCCTACCTCACGCTCTATGGTTCCGGCGCCGGAGATCCGGCCGGGTATTGGGGGTGATATTAAAAACGGCAAACCTCGCCCTTCAGGACGGGGAGGAGGTCAGGTCCGCTCGACGCCGAGATCAGGATTCTATATCGGCAACTATTTATCGGCGCGCGCCCCGGCCCCGGACGTGGAGGCGCGCGGGACTAGCGTCGTGGAGAGGGCCGTCGAGCTGTTCTCCAAGCTCGACGCGGAGCTGGACGGCCTCGAGGCCGAGGTCCGCGCCTGGGGCAGGCAGCTCCTGAGCCAGGCCGACCGCCTATCGGCCGATGCCAGGGTCAGGCTGCTGGAGGCGGCGCGCGCCAGGGGCGAGGAGAGGCTCAGGGAGATTGAGAGGCGCGCGAACGCCGAGGCCGAGGAGATGCTGAGGGGCGAGGAGAGGAAGCTCGAGGATCTCAGGGCGGCCTTCGAGGCTAAGCGCGAGAGGCTGGTGGAGCTCGCGCTGGGGATGCTCCTCCCTCGGGAGGACTGATCCTTGCCCAGGCTCACCGAGTACGATGATGACGTCTACGCGATGACCAAGGCCTATTACTACAGGGGGACCCTGCTGGACAGGACCTTCTTCAAGCTGGCGGTCGGCTTCACGAGCGTCGAGGAGCTCTCCGAGAGGCTCAGGTCCACGCGCTACGGGCCTGTCCTGGGGGGTGTGAGGATAGCCAGCGCCAAGCAGCTGGAGAAGGTCCTGATGGGCAGCCTGGTGGACCTGCACTATCGCATGATGCGCCTGTACTCATGTGGGGGGATACTCGCCGCCCTCTTCAGCCGCTACCTCTCCTGGGACGTGAAGGCCGTGCTCAGGGGGAAGGCGGTGGGGCAGCAGTACGAGCAGATACTCGAAGCCCTCTACATGAGGGCGGAGGAGCTCCTGGGGAGGCGCGACATGGTCGTCAGGGCGGCCGCCTCCAGGGACCTGGGGGGAGCCGTGATGGGCCTCTCGGGCACCGAGTACTACGGGGTGGCGCAGGAGGGCCTGAAGCTCTACGAGTCCACGGGGGATCCCGTAGCGTTCGACTTGGCGATAGACAGGTTCACCCTGGAGGGGATCGTCGATGCCGTGCTCAAGGGCGACGAGGACAGGCGCTCCTACGCCGGCAGGCTCGCGCTCACGATGGTGGACGAGTACAACCTGGGCCTCGCTCTCCGGCACGCCTCCGTGGGGCTCCAGCCGGCGCAGGCGGCCGGGCTCCTGCTGGCCAGGGGCGGCCTCTACCTGGAGCCGGATTCCCTGAGGAGGCTCATGTCGGAGGCGGCGCCGCCCTCGGCGTACGCCGAGCTGATCAGGAGGACCCCCTACGGACGGCACCTGAGGGGCGAGGACGTGGACTCCATACTGGAGTCGATCGCCCTGTTCAGGCTCCACGCGGCCGACGCCGCGTGGGCCACAGCCCCCATGGAGTGCGCGGTCCTGGTCGCCCTCGTCTTCCTCGTCGAGAACGAGGTCAGGAACCTCTCCGCGGTGGCCTTCGGGATAGAGAACAGGGTGCCGAGGGACCGGCTCTACGAGCTGCTCAGGCTGCCCGACTGAGCGCCGGCGCGCGGCGGCTGGGCGATCCTTAGCACGACCCTCTTGCCCCTCATGGACAGGGGGCGGAACATCCTCCCCTTGCCCTCGTAGAACCTGATGAACCACTCGTAGGCGTGCAACCTTATGTCCTGTATGTAGACCATCAATCCCTCCAGCGCCGCGACCCCCAGATTGCCCAAGATCCAGCCCGTGTAGCCCACGGCCGCCGCGAGCCCGGTGACCCCGCTCGGATAGAACATGTTTATTATGTAGAGGAGCGCTATGTGGACCATGAGGAGGACGGCGAGCCTCAGGTAGCTTATCGAATTGGAAATCATCTCTATGACGTTCACCAGCCAGTCTATGATGCCCTCCATATAGTTGCTCTCCAGCACCTTCGTGACTATCATCCCGATGGACGCCGCCAGCACTATGGGGAGCGTCACCTTGCTTATGGTCCCGGTCGTCACGCCGAGGGGAGTCACCTCGTTCCCCATGACGGCGCTGAAGCTGTACCCGGACTCCACGAACGCGTAGCCCCAGAACAGCGCGGCTATGTAGAAGGCGTACACCGGAATCTTCTCGATGGCGGCCTTCCTGAGGCCGCGCCCCCTGGCATCCTGGTAGAAGCTCAGCGTGTACGCCGACAGTATGTGGCCCACTCCTATGAGCAGCGCGAGCACCAGCAGGAGATCCACCACGCTCGCGCTGTTCGCCATGACTACTTCGTGCGCGGGTATTATGGGGAGCTCTATCCCGTACACGCTGGGAACGCGCACTATGCTCCACAGCTCGCGCCCGAAGACCTCGCCATCGAGGGCGCCCATGATCGCGGCGCCGACGCCGAAGGAGATTATCATGTTGCCCCACCTCCTCAGGCTCTCGTATCCCCTGATCCTGAGGATCAGCCCCAGTATCATCAGCAGTATCCCATGCCCCAGGTCGCCGAACATGAAGCCGAAGAACGTCGGGAAGACGAACGATATTATCGTGGTAGGATCCACCTCCCTGGCCGAGGGGGGCCCCTGCTGGAGCGTTATCTCCTCGTAGTTCCTGCTGTATCTGTTGTTGCGGAGGAGCCCGGGCTCCTCCCCCGTCCGCTCCTCCACGCCCACCAGGTATCCCTGGAACCTCTCCCGGAACTCGCCCATCATGCTGACCGGCACGTAGCCCTCCAGGATCGCGAAGCGCTTCAGGTTGCTGGACCTCGCGCGCGTCACCTGGGACCTCACGAGCTCCGCGGCCTCAAGGAGCTCCTCAATCTCCCTCCCCCTCTCCCTGGCCTCCGCCTCCACCCTCCTGGAGATCTCGCCGATCTCCCTCCTGGCGGCCTCCAGCTCCTCCGATATCGCGCGATAGGCCTCGCTGGGGGAGCTCGGGTAGCCCTCCGGCAGCCTGAGGTAGGAGACCTCGAACGCCCTGAGGACGCGATCCACGTAGTCCCGGTTCTCCCTCGGAGCGATCACCACGCAGAGAGCGCGCCCCGCCTCCAGCGGCTCGCTGATCACCGCGCCCCTATCGCCCAGGCTCTCGGCGATCTCCCTCAGGTCGCCTCCGTCGGCAACGAACAGCTCCACGTAGAACCTGCGGATCCTCTGCAGCGACCTGAGGTCGACCCTCAGCTTGGAGAACGCGCTGAGGGTCGACCTCAGCCTCTCGAGCGACTCCGCGCGCTTGCTCGCTTGGTCGAGGCGCTCGAGGAGCGCCCTGAGCTCCCCAGTCTCCTCCCGCTCGCGCTCCTCGAGCTCCGCGACGAGCCCGGACACGTCGGCAGCCTCGATCACGCGCCTCCTGCCGGGCGGGTAGCCCTCGCGGAACGCGTCCATCACGCCGACGTCCCTCTTGAGGTGGAGCCTCTCCGCCAGCGAGAGGAGCCGGGAGTAGAGCTCGTCGACCCTCTGCGCCAGCTCGTACTCCAGGAATTCCTGCTCCCCCTCCGCGAAGTGGAAGTACTCGAACGACATCAGGTCGGATATGAGCTGCGTGACCTCCTCCTTGCTCGCCGCTAGCACCACGCGCTGGCTGCGCTCGACGGGCACGCCGCTGGCGCTCAGCGGCTCGGGATTTAACTTTTTTATAAGGGGTCCCTGGATGGTTCGCTGTTTGAGGGTCGTCGCAGTGGGCAGCAAGATCTTCGTCAACGCCTTCAGGCTCCTCGGCGCCGAGGGCGTGGAGGTCTCCGGGCCACGCGAGATGCTGGAGGCGCTGCGCCGCCTGATCGAGGACGGGAGCGTCGGGCTGATCCTCCTAAGCGACGACTTCGCGTCCGAGGTGGCCCAGGAACTGGCGGTGATCAAGGGGAAGTACGCCGTGCCGCTCATCTACGAGCTCCCCTCCCCCGGCGGCGAGCCGAGGGAGCTTGACTACATGGAGATGGTTAGGGGGATGATGAGCTCTTGAGCTCGGGCGCCGGGAGGACGGTCGTCGACGACGCCATAGAGCTGGAGAGGAGGAAGCTCGAGGAGATGCTGGGGTCGCTCGAGTCGGAGGCGATCGAGAGGGTGCTCAGGACCAAGGAGGCCGCGCGCCGGGAGCTGGACGAGCTGGAGCGCGAGTACTCGGCGAGGGCCGAGGGCGTGCGCTCCAGGATCCTGGGGATGGCCGAGATAAGGGCGAGGGCCGAGATGCTGAGGTTGCTCGACGAGGAGTCCGAGCGCGTCATGAGGTCCGCCATGGAGCGCATATCGTCGATGCCGCGCGACTCAAATTACGAGAGGATAATCGAGCTGCTCCTGGAAGAGGCGGCCGCGGCCGTCGGCTCCGCGGAGCTGGTCGTCAGGCCCGCCAAGCCCGACGTGGCCGTAGCCAAGAGGGCGATATCCAGGCTCTCGAGGACCAAGCGCTTCAAGGGGATCTCCATGGCGCTCTCGGAGGAGGCGGTGGACTCAATAGGGGGCGTCGTCGTCTCGAGCGCGGACGGGAGGGTCTCCTACGATAACACGTTTGAGGCCAGGCTCGAGCGGTCGCGCGAAAACATTAAGGCGGCGATCCTCGGGGAGCTGAGGAGGTGAGGGGTCTAGATGGGCAGCGCGCCTCCCAAGGGCAGGGTGATCTGGGTGAGCGGCCCCGCCGTCAAGGCGGACGGCATGTCGGGCGCCCGCATGTACGAGGTAGTGAGCGTGGGCGAGGACAGGCTGATAGGCGAGGTGATAAAGCTCCAGGGGGACACGGCGTTCATCCAGGTGTACGAGTCGACCAGCAACCTGAGGCCGGGGGAGCCCGTCGAGGGGACGGGCCGCCCGCTATCCGCCGCGCTGGGGCCCGGGCTGATAGGCAGCATATTCGACGGCCTCCAGAGGCCGCTCAACCTGATAGCTGACATGGTCGGGCCCTTCGTGAAGAGGGGGGTCTCCGTCCCCAGCCTGCCGATGGGCAAGAAGTGGCACTACGTGCCCGCCGTGAAGCCGGGCGATGAGGTCGAGGGCGGGTCCGTGCTCGGGATAGTCCAGGAGACCCCCATACTCGAGCACCGCGTCCTCAGCCCCCCCGACCTCCCGAGGTCCAGGGTCGTCCAGGCGGAGCCCGAGGGCGACTACGACCTCGAGCACCCCGTAGTGACGGTCGAGGGCCCGAGGGGGAGGGAGGAGCTCAGGCTCTACCACTACTGGCCGGTGAGGCAGAAGAGGCCCTACAGATCGAGGCTGCCGCCCACGGTCCCGCTGCTGACCGGCCAGCGCGTGCTCGACACGTTCTTCCCCCTCGCCAAGGGGGGAACCGCCGCGATACCCGGCGGCTTCGGGACGGGCAAGACTGTGACCCTCCACCAGCTCTCCTCCTGGGCGGACGCCAAGGTGGTCGTCCACGTGGGCTGCGGCGAGAGGGGGAACGAGATGACGGAGGTCCTGGTCAAGTTCCCGGAGCTGAAGGATCCCTACTCCGGGAGGCCGCTGATGGAGAGGACCGTCCTGATAGCGAACACGAGCAACATGCCGGTGGCCGCTAGGGAGGCCAGCATATACACGGGTGTCACTATAGCGGAGTACTACAGGGACATGGGGTACGACGTCCTCATGGTGGCGGACTCCACGAGCAGGTGGGCCGAGGCCCTGAGGGAGATAAGCGGCAGGCTCGAGGAGATGCCTGCCGAGGAGGGATTCCCGCCCTACCTGGCCTCCAGGCTCGCCGAGTTCTACGAGAGGGCGGGCCGCGTGGAGGTGCTGGGGAGGCCCGAGAGGACGGGGTCCGTGACGATCGCCGGCGCCGTCTCGCCGCCCGGAGCGGACTTCACGGAGCCCGTGACCACGCACACGCTCAGGTTCGTCAGGGTCTTCTGGGCCCTCGACACCGGGCTGGCTTACTCCAGGCACTACCCGGCGATAAACTGGATGCTGAGCTACTCGGGCTACCTGGACTCCGTCCAGGGATGGTGGGAGGGGAACGTGGACAAGGACTGGAGGTACCTCCGCGACAGGGCCTACGAGGTCCTCCAGAGGGAGGACGCCCTGAAGGACATAGTTAGGCTCCTGGGCCCGGAGGCCCTGCCGGACGAGGAGAAGCTGGTCCTGGACGTCGCGAGGCTCCTGAAGCTCGGATTCCTCCAGCAGAACGCTTACGACCCGGTCGACAGCTACGCCAGCCCCAGGAAGCAGGTCGCCCTCCTCAGGCTCTTCGTCGAGTTCTACAACAGGGCGCTGGACGCCCTGGACAAGGGCGCCAGGATCGAGGACGTGCGCGCCACGAAGGTGGCGTCCCTCCTGCCCAGGCTGAGGTACGAGGTCCCCGAGGACCAGCTGGAGAGGCTGGAGGAGGTGAGGAAGCAGCTCCACGCCGAGTTCGACGCGCTGCTCTCGGGGGTGGTGAAGGAGGTTGTCTAGCTGGGGCGGGGTAGAGTACAGCAGCATCAGGGAGATCAGGGGCCCACTGATGGTCGTGGAGGGCGTCGACAGGGCGGCCTACGACGAGCTCGTGGAGATAGAGCTCCAGAGCGGCGAGAGGAGGCTGGGCAGGGTCCTGGAGACGGGGCTCGGGATGGCGGTCGTCCAGGTGTTCGAGGGCACCACGGGCCTCTCCACGCGCGGCCTGAGGGCCAGGTTCCTGGGCAAGGTCTTGGAAATGCCCGTTTCGCCCGACGTCCTGGGGCGCGTGTTCGACGGGCTCGGGAGGCCCCTCGACGGCCTGCCGGCCCCGGTGGGCGAGAGCAGGCTCGACGTGAACGGGTCCCCGATAAATCCCGCCAGCAGGGACTATCCGGAGGACTTCATACAGACCGGCATCTCCGTCATAGACGGCATGCTGACGCTGGTCAGGGGGCAGAAGCTCCCCATATTCTCCGGGTCCGGGCTCCCCCACAACATGCTCGCCGCCCAGATAGCCAGGCAGGCCACGGTCAGGGGCGGGGAGGAGTTCGCTGTGGTCTTCGCCGCCATAGGGGTCCAGCACGACGAGGCCGAGTTCTTCCGCAGGTCCCTGGAGGAGTCGGGCGCCCTGAAGCGCAGCGTGCTCTTCCTGAACCTCGCGGACAATCCGGCCATGGAGAGGATAATGACCCCCAGGGTGGCGCTCACTGTGGCCGAGTACCTGGCGTTCGAGCTCGACATGCACGTCCTCGTCATACTGACCGACATGACGAACTACGCCGAGGCGCTCAGGGAGATAAGCGCGGCCAGGGAGGAGGTCCCCGGGAGGAAGGGTTACCCCGGCTATCTCTACACGGACCTGGCGACCATATACGAGAGGGCCGGGAGGATAAAGGGGAAGAAGGGCTCCATAACCCAGCTGCCGATACTCACGATGCCCAGCGACGACATAACCCATCCGATACCCGACCTGAGCGGGTACATAACGGAGGGCCAGATAGTCCTCAGCAGGGAGCTCCACAGGAAGGGGATCTACCCGCCGGTCGGGGTCCTGATGAGCCTGAGCAGGCTCATGAAGGACGGCATAGGGGAGGGCAAGACCAGGGCGGACCACCAGGAGGTGAGCAACCAGCTCTACGACGCATACTCCAGGGCGGTGGACCTTAGGACCCTCGCGGAGATAATCGGGAGGGGAGGGCTCTCGGAGGTCGACCTGAAGTACCTGGAGTTCGGCGACGCTTTCGAGCGCACGTTCCTGAGCCAGTCCTACAACGAGAACAGGAGCATAGAGAGGACGCTGGACCTCGCGTGGGAGGTCCTCTCGATACTGCCGGAGGGCGAGCTGACCAAGGTGAAGCGCGCCAACATAGAGAAGTATTACAGGGGCAGGCGCGAGGGCGGATGAGCTACCTGCAGAGGGTGCAGCCCACAAAGCTGCAGCTGATAAGCCTGAAGAGGAACGTCGCGGTCTCCAAGCGCATACGCAAGATACTGGAGGACAAGAAGGAGGTCCTGCTGCGCGAGCTCACCGAGAACGTGGAGAAGGCCAAGAGCATAAGGCGCAAGCTGTCCGAGGACCTGCTGGGCGCGTATGA
>JGI20129J51889_1000239_pt1 | contig 13313 bp, 13 predicted proteins | sample MonGeyMetagenome_FD_51889 | JGI IMG/M metagenome (IMG submission 51889)
AATCCAAGAGACCCTACGGGCACATCTTCATACACGATAAGCTGGACCTGGATAGGCATAGGGTGCTTGCGAACTACAGCCAAAAACCACTATGCGCCTCAAAGGACTTCTACATGGTAAGAACAAAAAAACCCACTAATAGCCACCTGGTACAACTCAAACCTAATGAGACTATTCCTGAAGGTGTTCAGCAGGAGGATCTCCGATAAATGGACCAGGTTCCTGGAGGGGGACTACCTCGCAATACCAATACCCACAGAAACAACAGAAAAACAGACCTCAGGAACTAGACAAAACCATAGAAAACTACCTATGCAAAGACGAGAAATGTAGAGATACCTTAAAGGAACTAAGGCTTTTAGGGACGGCTGAAACAGGAGATACTGATTCAATTGAGGAAATCGTGAGACAGAGATAGCTGGGATTTAGGAACTGAAGCTACCTCCAGCGTGTGCTTAGATTATGAAAAGCTTATAAGGGGCAGGGTAGACTACGCAATCGGTGATTCCGTATTTTAAACAACCCAGGCCCTACAAAGGCAGGTGCTGAGTTTCACCTAGAGCTCGCACTAAGGTATCTTGTGGATGGCGAGAACCTAATCAACAGGGATCCCGTTCAAGCCAGCGAGAAACTGTACAAGGCAGCCGAGGAAGTCGTTAAGGCCCTCACCATGCACTTCAACATCAGCGAAGTCCTAAATACCGTTAATAGCAGGGGCAGGTGGACCGTCACAGAGCTTGAGAAGGCCGTCAAAGCAATAGCCAGGAAGATCGGGGGCTGGTTCGTAGACGCGTGGGACGCGGCGAACTACCTACACGTGTGGGGATTCCATGAAGCAAAACTCGAGCCCGACGATGTAATGATTAGGCTACCGCACATAGAGGAGATGGTCTCGGAGGCGCAAAAGCTCGTCAAAGGATGACGCATTTAGAGATGGCGAAATTTTGCCTTCGAGCCTTCTCAGGGTTTGAGAAGTATTCTTAACTGAATAACCGATGAAATGCGTGGTAACGAAATAATAAAATAATTTGTATTACTAATTCACCTTATCAGACCCATGCTCATGTTCATTGACCTGTAACTATGTGTTAGTGCGCCTATTGATACCACATCTACGTACCTCGCGTACTCCATCACATTATCCTCATTGATCCTTCCCGAAGCCTCCAGGACAACCCTGCCCCTCAAACTCCCTCATCAATTCCTCATGCACCTTAGCTATATCGCCTGGGCTCATGTTATCAAGCATGATTATATTTACACAAAGCCCGCGGTCTTCACACTCAAGGCATCGAGTAGTTTGCACGCGAATAACCTCGTCTCTATTACATAGTAGCATTATGAGGCATTGGGGTGGTTCAGGGATAGTAATTAATGTAATGAGAGAAGGGTTTATAAGTTAGTGGGTTAGTTTAGTAAATGATGGGGCGTCAAAGACTAACCTTGTTGGATAAGGCTACGGGGAGGCAGGTAACTGTGGAGGTTGATCCTACATGGACGACTGAGGAGCTAACTAATGAGCTTAAGAGGAGGGGGATCGTAGGTCAAAATGAGACGGTAGTCTTTTTAAAACCTGGTAATAACGGAGAAGTAGGTATCAATTCACATACCGTACAAGACCTCCTAACACTACAGAAGAATACGGGTATAATACCAATTATTGAGAGATCAGTCTATCACTAGTGATAGACTGATAATATGTAAGGAGTGCTCAGGGATTTAAAAACTAAATACTGTATACTGTCTTAGGGCTGAACATGTACAGAGTTCAGTGGGCAAAAATGTCAAGTCACGCCGAGGTGTTCAATGCAGTTAATTTCCGGAGGTTAAGGGCTGAGCCACCAATTTAAAAGATCTCAAACATTCGGCAAGGTCATGAAGTCCACTGATTAATTAAACCCCCAGCTAACTTGAGCACGCATAAAGGATCCTCCTTGCCCCTCTCTACGGGTGTTGGAGTGGCTAATCCTCTCACATTCCTTATATGCCCCACCGTCTATTGAGTCTGTTGCTATGAAATTGAATTCATTGGTGAAGAGGAGATAGGCAATAGTCCCCTCATACCAATCACCCCATCATCCATGCGAGGAGTCAACACTAACCTCATCTGCCTTTCCACCCCACAACAGAAGCCGCATCGAATTTCAGCGATATGAACCCTTTCAACCACAGCCCCAATGGCATTACTACATACCGGTGGTGAAGGATTTCCTAACAACCCCACAGGCTGCTTGATGCCAAAGACTAATAGTTAGCGAGTGCCTGAAATTGAATCTAAGCTACTTGCAGGGGTCATAGGGCAGGTGGACTCTGGTGTTGTTTACGAGAACGTTAAGAAGAGCCTTGAGGAGGCTGGCGTAATCGCCATGAGCATGGATGAGGCCGTTAAGAGGTACCCAGACCTGGTTAAGAGGTACTTCGCCAAGGTCTTCCCACCTGAGTACAAGTTCGCCTCACTAAACATAGCCCTCTGGAGTGGCGGCGTCTTCGTCTACGTACCGCCGAACACGCATGTTAAATTACCCGTGGAGTTGGTTGTCTTGATCAGTAGCGCTAATGTAGGGCAATTCGAACACTCGCTTATCGTTGTTGATGAGAATGCGCAGGTTGAGCTGATAGTCGCATGCGCAGCCCCGATCTTCAGCGGGCTTAGCCTACATGACGGGATCACTGAGGTTTACGTCCATAAGGGCGCTAGGGTTAAACTTGTTGACTTAAAGAATTGGAGTAGGGGGGTGGTGTACTTCGGCAACAATAGGGCCATAGCCGAGGGCAATACAAATGTCGAGTGGCTTAGCGGCTCACTGGGCGGTAAGGTAACCATGGTCTACCCAATGACGGTGCTTAAGGGCGCTAACTCCAAGACAACCGTAACCTCAGTGGCCTTAGCAAACGGTCCAACGTGGAAGGAGGAGGGGGCTAAGGTCTTCCACGATGCGCCACACACCTCAAGCAAAGTGGTTAGTAAGGGTATTAGCCTAAATGGAGGTACAACAGTGTACAGGGGTCTCGTTTACGTTAGGAGGGGTGCTAGGTTTGCTAGGTCTCATGTTGCTTGTGATTCCCTTGTTCTTGATGGTGATTCCAAGGCCTACACAATACCACATGAACAAGTCTTCGAGGAAACAGCGGTAGTCACCCACGAGGCTTATACGGGTAGGATAAGTGAGGATAAGATAAACTACCTAAGAACAAGAGGACTAACAGAGGAAGAAGCAAAAAGCCTAATAGTACTGGGCTACTTTAACGACGTGATGGTTAACCTACCCATGGAGTATGTGTCAATATTCAACAGGGCCATTGAACTGGAGTTAACCAGGCTATCCAAGGTGGGTTAAGGGGACCACCTACAGTGTTTTTCTAACCTGTGAGAAAAAGATTTATTAAGTTAAGCACAGGTTTGAAAATATAAGGGGTAGGTATGATTGGGAGTATTTGGGATTGGATAGTAGTGATCGCCGTGGTGTTAATACTGTTCGGTGGTGCATCTAAGATACCTGAATTGTTTAGGGCTTTAGGTAGGGCCGTGGGTGAGTTCAAGAAGGGTCAGATGGAGGTGGAGAGGGAGCTTAGGCAGATGGTTACTGAGGCTCAATCACCAACTCCACCAACCCAACTCAGCCCCCAGCCAACAGGTCAGACTGCTAGTAATACCGCCGTCAATCAACCTGCTAATGGCCAACCCAACAAAAACAATGAGGTAGAAGAGTTGAGGAGGCAGGTGGAGGAGTTAAAGAAGGAGTTGGAGAGACTGAGAAGTCAGGGACAGGCCAACTGAGCCCTAGCCATTAATGGCTGCGTAACTTAAAACACTGTTAATTAATTCGCTAATACTGTTCACGCATCCATCTAACCTACACCCGCAAAATCCACAGTAGATTATGAACGGCGGCTTAATCCCTTTAGTTAACTCCCCAACCTCCTCAATACTCCTAGGTAGGATTACCTTAATTACGTCTTCTCTATCTCTAACCTCTTCATTAAACCCCTCCATTATTAGGTAATCTGGCTTAGCCAGTTCGCTTATGAGGTTTATGATGCGGTTTAGCTCAATGGGTGTGTTGACCAGTATGTGTGTCTTATCTGGTGCTAAGCCAACCACAGCCTCAGCCCCCTCCCTGGAGAAGACCCACGTATCCTTACCCCTAACGTCGAATTCCTGGCCGTAGTCGTGGATCCTCTTAATAACGGCAACCCTACCCTTAACCACATGCAACAGTTCCCTAATTAGGGTTGTTTTACCTGACTTCCTGAAGCCTATGAAGGCTATGGTTATCATTGCTAGTTAACCGTGTGGGGAGTGGTTGAAAAGTATTAATTAATGCACTAGTTTTTTAACCCAACATTAGCCTCTACCCAGTGCTTATTGCCCACCTCTCCGACGTGCACCTGGGTAGGAGGCAGTATGGACTTGAGGCGAGAGCCAAGGACTATGAGTTAGCCTTCCTCAGGGCCATTGATGAGATTATTGGACTACGTGAGGAGAGGGGTGTCGACCTGGTTCTGGTTAGCGGGGACCTCTTCGATAACCCAAGGCCATCACCCTCAACATACCTCACGGCCATTAAGGGCTTTAGTAGGCTTAGGGATTCAGGCATAGATGTGCTGGTTATAAGGGGTAACCACGATGCATCAGTCATAAACCCCATAGATAACCCCATAACTGTATTGGACTCCTCAGGCTTGGTCAAGTACCTTGACCATGGTTACGTTGATTATGGTAAGGTTAGGGTGATTGGTGTTGGCTGCGTACCCACTAATAGCCGGGTTAAAATGGTTAAGGCGCTAAGAGAACTGTTGGGGAATGGAGTTAACATTGTCATGATGCACCAGTACGTTGAGGGTGCCCCATACAGGTACCCAATGCCTAACATAGACTACTACACTATACCAGCTGGTGAACTGCCCAAGGATGCTTACTACGCCGTCGGCCACATACACGAGCACGCCTTGAGGCACCCAACCCTCGAGGCCGTGTACCCTGGGTCACTTGAGATTTGGGACTCCCAGGAGTTCGAGACTCATGTGCTTGAGGGTGGTAGGTTGAGGATGGTTAAGGGCCAGGATCCAAAGGGCTTCCTACTGCTGAATGTTGATGAGGGTAGTGGTAGGGTTAGGGTTGAGCCCATTAGGCTTAAGGGAGGGCGAAGGATGATTAAGGTTATCGTTAACGTTAACGGTGAACCACCATCAACCTTCAAGGAGCAGTTAGGTGGGTTGGGAGCCTTAGACTATAGGGATGCGTACGTTGAGGTTGATGTGATTGGTGAATTGGGTGATGGGTTCAGTGTTAGGGATTACGGGTTCAACACGGTTAAGGGCCTAATTAACGGCGCCCTTAAGGTGAACGTTAAGCTATCCGTGGCAAGGCGTGGGTCAGCCAAGGCCCAGGCAACCCATGGCCTAATTGAGCTTATTCAAACAGTGCTCAACAAGAGTATAGGTGATGAGGCCGTGGTTAACGCAGTTTTGAGGGCCCTCGACCTGATAAGTGATGGTAAGGTTAATGAGGCTGTGGCCATACTGGAGAGGGGGCTTGGACTGGGGAGTGATGTTGAATGGCTTCAGTGGAGTTGATTGAGGTGGAGAACGTTAGGTCAGTTAGGAAGGCCTCAATAAGGCTTAGTAGTGGGGTTAACTTCATATATGGCCTTAACGGGGCTGGGAAAACCACAATACTTGACTCCATAGCCATAGCACTCTACGGCACTGACTGGCTGAAGAGGAGGAGGATTAGGCTATCCGACCTAGTCACCATGGGGGCCTCCGTGGGTGTGGTTAGGCTACTCATAAACATAAATGGCCGCAGGTACACTGTCCAAAGAGCCTTCACCAGGGAGAAGGTTATTGAAACCCAGACCTACGTAATGAGCGAGGATGGGGTTAGGGTGGCGGAGAGGGATAGGGAGGTCACCAGGTGGGTCACCGAGAACCTAGGCGTGGACGTGGAGTTGTTTAACCTACTCTACGCCAGGCAGGGTGAGTTGAGGGATGTACTTGAGGTTAATAGGAGGGAGGAGTTTAAGCTGGATAAGCTGCTTAAAATAGACTCCATGGATAAACTGCAGACAGAGGTCCTGAGGGGCATTGAGAGGAGGCTTGAGGGGGAGGCAAAGGCCCTTGAGGCCGCCATTAAGGAGAACAGTAACGAGAGGGAGAGGATTGAGAAGAGGCTGAGTGAGGCGAGGGCCAGGGTTAAGGAGCTTGAGTCCATGATAAGTGGGCTTGGCGAGGAGTTAAGCAGGAAGGAGGCTGAGCTAAGTGAGCTTAGGAATGAGGAGAGGAGGCTCATAGGGGTTAGGGAGAGGTTCAACACCATTAATGACGAGTTAAATAGGCTTAGGGATGAGTTGAACAGACTTAACGCCGAGGTTGAGGAGCTGAAGGCTAAGGTTAAGGAAAAGGAGATGCTTAAGGCCAGGGCCAGGGAGATTGAGGATAAGTTAAAGGCATCAAGGGGATTGAGGGATGAAGTGAGTAGGCTCGAGGAGTTGGTGAATGAACTAGGGGGGAGGGTGAGGGAGCTTGAATCCAAGGAGTCGATGATTAAGGAACTTGAGAGGCAACGCTCAGACCTAAATAGGCAAATAAGGGAGCTTGAGGATGAGTTAGAGGAGTTGAGGGAGGTTAGGGAGAGGAGGAGGGGGTTGGAGGAGAGGATTAGGGAGGTTACATTAAGGCTGAGGGAGCTTGATGAGTTAAGGGCCAGGAGGACTTCACTAATGGAGGAGTTGAACCACATTAACGAGGAGTTGAACATACTTAAACAGTCCAATGAACCAGTCTGTCCAGTCTGCAAAAGGCCGCTCAACCCTGATGATAGGGAGAGGATAATTAAGGAGAATGCGGAAAGGATGAAGAGGATTAGGGAGGAGTTAAGCAGTATTAACTCAAGGCTTAGGGATTACGACAACCTTAAGGAGGATGAGGAGGACCTCAGGGGTAAGCTGGCTCAGGTTAATGTGGCTGAGGAGAGGATACCCACCCTGGAGTCTAGGCTTAGGGAATTGAGGGGTAGGTTAACCGAGCTTAACGAGGAGCTGGAGGCCATTAAGGGTGAGGTTAAGGAGCTGGCTAAGCTAAGGGAGGAGTACGATAATGCCAATGCTAGGCTTAGGCAGTTGAGGAACCAGTTAAAGAGCCTTGAGTCGCTTCAGGAAGAGTACCTTAGGATTAGCGCCGAGTTGGCAAAGAACCCTGAGGCGGAGTTGAACAGCCTACTTAACAATAAGTCAAGGATTGAGGCCAGGGTGAGTGAACTGGAGGATGAGGCCAAGAGACTCAGCGGTGAGTTAACTAGGCTAAGCAATATTGAGGAATTGGTCAGTAAGGTTGATGATGAGGTTAAGGGGTTGAGGGCCAGGCTTGAGCAGGGTAGGGGTAGCCTAAGCCAGTTGATAAGCAGCATCGGGGAGATGGAGAATGAGGCTAGGCGCATAGGCGAATTGATAAGTAAGAGGAGTGAGAGGCTTAGGTTCATTAGGGGTAAGCTACAGGAGGTTGCTAAACTGGCCAGCGCCATTGAGGGCGCTAAGCCAGCCTTAAGGAGGGCGCTCCTAAACGCCATAAACGAGGAGTTGAGGGACACCTTCAAGGTGCTTAGGCATAAGGAGTCGCTTGCGGAGATTTACGTGACCGAGGATTACGAGGTCATGGTTAAGAGGAGTGATGGCAGGGAGTTACCGGTCAGCATGTTGTCCATGGGTGAGAAGAACCTGGTGGCCCTAGTCCTCAGGTTCGCGCTATCTAAGGCTCTCCTCGGCGACATACCGATAATGCTCCTCGACGAGCCCACGGAGCACCTGGACTCTGAGCATAGGAGGAGGGTGTCAAACTGGCTAAGGGACCTATCCGAGGTTGTGGATACCCTGATAGTCACCTCCCATGTGGATGCCTTCGAGAACACTGCTGATAACGTGATAAGGGTTGAGGTGGTTAACCCAAGGGGCGAGTCCGTAGCCTACAACGCCTAACTGCTAGTAACCACCCTTAACCCTTACTGGTAATACCACGCACCTGCGTTTAAGTATATATTTGATGTATTAAAATATAAACTATATTTATAACAATAGATTTAAAAGATCGAGTAAACCTAAGGTGCAATGGCCAACTGCACGGTAAGGTTCATGCTGGGTAATCACGCCGTCGCCCACGCCGCCCTAGAGGCAGGTATTGCCGTGGCGGCCGGTTACCCAGGCACGCCAAGCAGTGAAATCATTGAGTACATTTTTGAGCACGCTGGGGAGACTGGGACTTACGTCGAGTGGTCGAGTAATGAGAAGGTTGCCTTTGAGGTTGCCTACGGGGCAGCCTTAGCTGGGGCTAGGGCTTTGGTCAGCATGAAGCACGTTGGGTTGAACGTTGCCATGGATCCCCTCATGTCAAGCGCCTACACGGGGGTTAGGAATAGCCTACTAGTTATAACGGCTGATGACCCAGGCATGTGGTCCAGCCAGAATGAGCAAGACAATAGGTGGGTTGGCCTACACTCCCACATACCAGTCTTCGAACCCTACAACCCCCAGAACGCCGCTGACCTGGTTAAGTTATCAATGGACTTCAGCAGTAGGCTCAACCACCCAGTCATAATGAGGCTGGTTACTAGGGTTTCCCACGTTAGGGAACCTGTTAAGGTGTGTGAATTCGGTAAGCCAATATACGCCAGCGGCTACGTGAAGGATCCAGCCCACCAAGCCCTAGTGCCGGCTAATGCCAGGTTACTTAAGGGGGAGCTTGTTAAACGTTGGGAGGAGGTTAAGGCACTTGTTGAGGACCTACCCCACGAATACGTTGATGACGGGAAGGTACTCATCATAACCAGTGGGGTTGCGTATAGGTACGTTAAGGAGGCCCTCGAGGACCTTGAGGTTAAAGCCAGCACCCTTAACCTAGCGGCATCAGTACCTGTGCCTAGGAAGCTAATAGCCAATGCAGCCTCCAAGGCCGATAAGGTCATTGTTGTCGAGGAGGGTGACCCGGTGGTTGAGCTTCAGGTTAAGGAGACCCTCTTCGACGAGGGGATTAGGATCCCGGTTTACGGCAAGGCGGAGGGGTTATTCACCATGGTGGGCGAGTTAACGCTGATTAACGTTAGGGAGGGTATAGCTAAGGCTCTTGGCGTTGATATAGGCAGGGTGGTTAACCATCAGTATGTTGCTAATGTACCCCCACGCCCACCTGTATTCTGCCCAGGCTGCCCCCATGCAGCCTCCTTCTATGAACTGAAAATAGCAGCCGCAAGGGCTAGGGTTAAGCCTGTGTTCAGCGGTGACATAGGCTGCTACTCCCTTGGCATAAATCCACCGTTTAACGAGCAGGACCTTTTAACTAACATGGGCAGCTCAATAGGGTTAGGCATGGGTGTGCTTAGGGGTACTGGGGGTAGGCAGTTTATAGTGGCTGTGATAGGGGACTCAACCTTCTTCCACGCTGGTCTACCAGCCCTGGTGGATGCCGTTTACAATAAGGCACCCATGCTCATTGTGGTGCTTGACAACAGGTACACGGCCATGACGGGGGGCCAACCAAGTCCAACGCAGGTTATTGACATAGGTGCCGTGGCTAGGGCTATTGGGGTTAAGCATGTCTACACAGTGGACCCATTCAACGTTAAGGGGGCTGAGGAGGCCCTTAGGGACGCCATTGAGAAGGTTAAGGGTGGTGAACCGGCTGTGGTGGTTATGAGGAGGGCATGCGCCCTGGAGGCGGTTAGGGGCCGTGGGGCATTGGTGGTTAAGTACACTGTAGATGCCGACGCCTGCAGGGCATGCGGCATATGCTATAACCTACTAGCCTGCCCAGCAATAAACAAACTCGACAACGGCAAGGCAACTATTGACCAGGCAGCGTGCGTAGGCTGCTCAGTCTGCGCCCAGATTTGCCCATACGGCGCAATAAGGCCCATTGGTGAACCCAGTGGATGGCTTAGTAAGTGGGGTGAGCTATAATGAGGCTGAACATTTACCTAACCGGCGTTGGGGGACAGGGGTTAATAACCTTCGCCTCCATCATTGGCCAGGCGGCGGTGGACTCGGGGCTTAGGGTGACTGTGGCTGAGACCCATGGGTTGAGCCAAAGGGGTGGGGCCGTGGATGTACACGTCAGGATTGGTGAAGCCCACTCACCCCTAATACCGAGGGGTGAGGCTGATGTCGTGGTTGCCTTTGAGATTATCGAAGCACTAAGGGCCCTCCCATACACTAACCCGGCCACTGTGTTCATAGCCAATAGGAGGCTGATACCGCCACCAGCCTTCAGGGGTAAGTTACCTAAACCCGAGGACGTTGAGGTTGAAATCAAGAGTAGGGTGGCGTCGGCGTACTTCATAGACGCCTACAACCACGCCGTTAAGTTAGGTAACCCAATTTTCGAGAACATGGTGATGCTTGGAGCATTATTCGCGTTAACAAGGGTTAAGGAGTTGATTAGCATGGATGCGGTTGAGGGGGCTATAGTTAAGGTAATAGGCAAGGCTGTGCAGGAGAACCTGAGAGCCTTTAGACTGGGCTACAGTATTGCCTCAGCCAGGCGCTGAAAGGCCCTGAACTTTAGTTAAGTAGTGTGTAGAGTGCAAACCATTATAAATAGGTTGGAGTCTGTTAAACTATGGAACCAGTGAGAGGTAAGGGTATTGAGGACATTAGGAGCTTGTACCTGAAGTTGAACAGCATGTTCTACAAATACAGTAATGAGGTTACAGGCATCTTGATGTCAACCCTGGCCAGGGAGAACTACCTACTCATAGGGCCGCCTGGAACGGCTAAGACAACCCTAGTCTACGTGCTGTCCAAGCTACTCAATGCCAAGTGGTTTTATAGGCAGTTGACGAAGTTCACCGACCTTGAGGAGATACTTGGACCCATAGATGTGGCTAAGCTACTTGAGGGTAAGGTTGAGAGGATTTACGCGAATTCAATAGTTGAGAGCGACTTCGCACTACTCGACGAGATATTCAACGCCTCAAGCGCAATACTGAATACACTCCTCTCGCTACTGAACGAGAGGGTTGTTTACGATGGGGACAAGGTAATCCCGGTTAAGACCTGGACGGTCTTCGGTAGCAGTAATAGGATTCCAGAGGAGGAGGAACTTCAAGCCCTCTACGATAGATTCCCCCTAAGGACCTTCACAGAGTACGCCTCACCGGAGGACACGGAGGCCTTGTTGACAAAGGGGTGGTACCTGCGTAGGGAGACTGAGAGCCTAACCCCCGTGGCTACCATGGAGTTGATTAGGGACACCTACAATGAACTGGTTAGGCACCTCTACGGGAACATTAATGACGTGGCCAAGGTGGTTTCACCGATAATAGCGGATTTCGTTGAGCATGTCCCTATAAGCAATAGGACTAGGATAAAGGTGCCCCTCTACGCATTAGCCTACCTAATGATCCAAGGATTCCCCCTAAGCCAAGTCAACGCCACCATGCTTAGGGTTGCCGTTATGAAGGTTGCCCGCTACCTGGTTCATGATAGGGAGCAGTTGAACGAGTACGAGGCCTTCCTAACAGCCCACTTGCCCGATGAGCTACTTAAGGTGAGTGACCTGGTCAGTGAGGCTAAGGCACTCGTTAACAATAACATGGTTAATGAGGCTGCCCAGAAGATCAAGGAGGCTGAGGAGACCCTTAACAGGCTTAAGGCTAAGTGGGATAGGTCACTGCTGAGCCTATACTTGAGTGAAATAGAGGAGACGGATTACCTAATACAGAGGCTGAAGGGTGCCATATATGGGTCAGAGCAGTGAGGAGGACTACGGTATACTCCTCAACGTAGACTACGGGGAGGAGTTAACCCGCTACAGGCTTAGGGAGGTTTTCCTAATGGCTAAGCGCCACATGGTGCCTAACCTGGAGAAGGTGAAGAGCTACATACTGGCTGACTCATTCTACATACACTACAGGCAACCCATACTGAGGAGCAGTGCTGATAATGATAACTACAGGGCCCTGTGGAGGCTGATAGTGAGCAATTACATCAACAGTGAGCAGTACGCCGAGGTGTCCAGGTTAACTAGGCTTAATGGAAGGTTGTCAAGGATCATGGCCGTTAAGCTACTTAGAATATATGTCAACATGCTTAATAGGATTGAGCGCAATGAGAGACTGTCCAATGCACTTAAGGATGCATCAAACAAGTCATCGCAGTCGTCTAGGGAGAGTAGGAATATGCTGGATAGAGAGATTAGGTCGCTGATATCCTTCTACATGGGCAACATGAAGAAGGTTAACGACACCATTAACAAGGCCCGCTCCGTGTTGGGCCCAGCCATAGGGCATGAGGTGGCTGAGTTAATACTGGACACGGACGTAGACCCATATAGGGCTAGGCTCGTTAACATGCTTAACTCACTCCTCAAGCTTGTCGTGGAGTCAAGCCGCATGTACGATGAGGGGCTGCTCAATGAGACCCTTGACAAGGGTGTTGTAACTGGGATAAAGAGGATGAGCAGGGTCAATGAGGTTAAGGACTTGACACCCACTAATAGGGCCCTGGCCAGGTTCGTTAAGCCAATATATGCCTACAAGTTGGCTACTGGGAGCTTGACGGTTAAGGAGAGGAGGATGATGAGGAAGCCCAAGATTTACCTAGTCATTGATAAGAGCGGGAGCATGTTCTACACGGTTATGAATAACATATTTGAGTACAGCAATGTAAGTAAGATAACCTGGGCAGCGGCGCTAGCCATAGTCATGGTCATGAAGGGGCATGAGGTTGTGGCCAGGTTCTTTGACCAGCAGATTTACCAATTAATGACGAACAAGAAGGACATTGTTAAGACACTCCTATCCCTAGTGCCACTGGGCGGCACAAACATAACCTCAGCCATTAGGGCGGCTTACGAGGATGCCCGCAGGAACCCAGCCTTAAGGAACTATAAACTGGTTTTAATAACCGACGGCGAGGATGATGAACTGGACCTAGCTCTCATTAAGCAGGGCCTATCGGGCTTCAGCGACTACAGGATTATCCTGATCGGTAATGAACACTCGGCGCTGGAGATGCTTGGGCCAAGGGTAACCAAGATACATAATCTAAACGCCAGGTCACTCATAAACGTCCTAAGGAGGCTATAACCCATCACAGCGCTAATAGCCTCTTCAACAAGTCCGCTATCCTCTCCACGCCCTCCCTAAGCCTATCCACGGGTTCCCTGGTGAAGTTAATCCTAACGTGGTTAACTCCACCATCGCCGAAGGCTGAACCTGGGACAACGCCGACGTGCTCTTCCCTAAGCAGTCTCAGTGAAAACTCCAGGTCATTAATCCCAGCCCTCCTTAGGTAACTTGATAGGTCTGGGAATATGAAGAGCCC
>JGI20129J51889_1000247_pt1 | contig 12876 bp, 12 predicted proteins | sample MonGeyMetagenome_FD_51889 | JGI IMG/M metagenome (IMG submission 51889)
CTGATGTTATGAATGGTCTATATTACGACTCTCTGTATGGCTCAAGTCCTATTCTGTATATCGATATATGTGTTAGAAATCCTTCCTCTACAAGTTATACAGGCACTATAAGTATAAAGATTGATGGGGCAACTGTCGCATCTAAAAATGTTTCTATGTCAACCTCATCTTCATTTGGATATGTAGGCTTCACACTTCTACAATGGTCAAATCCTCTAGGAGGTCGTGGTCATCTTATAACAATAGAACATAACTTCCCAAGCAACAGCAATATAGAGCTTTATATAGATATGTTATTAGAATATCAATACGCACCAGAGATATGGAAAGAAACAAGCTATGCGACGTGGTTCGCTGAATTAAGCATCTGGTCTAAGACTATTCTATCTCAAGATGTCTCTTTAAGAAGCTTATATAGATCCTATATATATGTTGTCTCGCATGCACGTTATGAAGGTAGTGACCGGAATTTTTTAGTACTAGACTATGTTGTGTTGCCGTCAGATGCTGACAAGGTCTTCGGAGCCTATATATCTGTGAGAAGAGGAGAGCCTTCAATATACTATATGGATGGCGTATGTAGTGTTAGAAGGGCTGAAGGAGTTAAGCTTGAGTCTATAGTAGGAGGCTTTGTAAAATTGTGGGATCTTATAGTGTTCTGGGCAAACGCTGTTTCACTCGGCATGTTGTCTTCGGCTTCTTTAAATATTTTGGCTTCTAACACTTTGTCTACATTGTATGATATGAGTAGAGAGAATGTTAAGAATCTTTTTTATGAAGATTCTTTTGATTGTATATGGTATCCAGGTCTTAACAAATACAAGTTTATTCATCTAGTATATATCTTATTTAATGAACCGGGCACTTATTTTTACATAGAGATCGGCTCAAACGATCTTTGGATCATAAGATCTATAGATATGACCTTACCTAGATACACACGCGATCAAGCTGAGAGTTCATGGTCTCAGTTTGAGTATTATAATTTCATCATGAGAAGATACTGGGGATCGAAAGATGATCTTTGGGAGAGATAAGAAGATGAGATTTCTATTGTTTTTATTCATTATAGTATTAGGCATAGATTTTCTGATCTCTCTTGTTGACATAGCCTTTATACATCTGATCATTAATATTCTAAGTTTTAAGATAGGTCTTCTACCAATTCTCATAGGATTATCATCTCTTATAATACTGTCAGGAGACCTGTTTTATACTCATACGTTTTTAGAACAATTATTTTCAAAAGATCATTCGAAAGATCTCTTGTTAAGCCTCTTATAAAAAGTCTTTTTACAGCCTCCATGCCTATAATAATACTTGTCGCACCAGATCTTTTGATAGGTTTAGGAGGAGTCTTAGCTGAAGACCTCTTCATATATCCAATAGCATACGTCATGTATATATGGAACTTCATCTTAGGATTATACATATTGATTATTCATCCATTTTATGCACCTTTCTCAGCACTTGCTATAGCAATGTGTGTCGATGAGCCCTCCTCCTCTTTATCATGTGTATATAAAATGATGAGAGAGAATGTGGATCTTATTTCTGACGTAATAAAAACATCTATAGCCGTCTTAATAATAACGCTGGGTCTCTCCACAGCAATAATTATGACAGCTCCCTTGCTTAACAACACTTTAATACCGATCGCTTATCCTCCTCCTCAAGCCGTATGGAGTAGTAAATGGACTGAGGCTCTCGACAGAATGATGCCTCGATATTATCATCTTATAATCGGGCCTTTCCAATACATATTATATGCATATATATTCAACAAGATAAGCTATAGAAAAATTGCAGAATATTACGGCTACGTCTGATCATATTAAACATTGAAAAGATTTCAACAAAATTTGTTTCATTAGAAAGTAGACACTCAAATGTCTAATGTCGATTTAAATGAGAGACTATATAGTGAAAATATATATGATGTTGAAGGAGTTCCTGCCTCGATGGTTTCCCTAAGGATCATAGAATTAGACACATAGTTTGGTAGAACAATTTGATATGAAGATAGATGTGTAGTTATCGTTAGTTTTTTGTTCTAATGATTCTTAATGACTTCATTGTTTAAATAATAAAGATCTTTTATTCTTTGATGTATGGTGTTCCTAAAGATCTTGGCATTTTTATTCTTCTTGATATGATCATCACTATTATTATTGTTGCTAGATAAGGTATTGTGAGAAACAGATTGTTTTGTGTTGTGAATACTATTCCATAGAGACTGCTAAGTTTTATAGGCACGTATAATGCTAACACATCAAATATTCCGAATATTAATGCTCCTAATATTGCTGTGAGAGGATTCCAGTTGCTGAATGCTACATTTGCTAATGCTATGAAGCCTCTTCCAGCTGATATGTTTCTTGTGAATTGTCCTATCCATGATACTGTTAGAAATGCTCCTCCTAATCCTGCTAATCCTCCTCCTACTGTTGTTGCTATGATCCTCATGAGATAGACGTTTACTCCAGAGGCCTCTGCAGACTTAGGATCTTCTCCACATGCTCTTATCTTAAGTCCTAGAGAGGTTTTCTCTAAGATCCACCAGAATAATATCGCCAATCCTATAGCCATGATCGATAGTGGATGAATTGTTATCACATCTCTACCCAGAGGTATTGATATCACATAAGTTTTTGTTGAAAGAGTTGGAGATGCTCCATGAGCCTGCCATATAGAGACCATCATAAGAACAGTAGCTCCATAAGCCAACATGTTGAACCCTACTCCAACAATTATCTGATCACTTTTTAGATAAACTGCGAAGACTGCATGAATAAATCCTGCGAAAGCTCCTATTAAAAAACCTGTAAAAAGTCCTAGATAAGGATCCTCTGTCACGAAAGTGATTATAAGACTTATCAAAGCTGATAATAGAAAGATCCCTTCAATACCTATGTTGACAACGCCAGATTTCTCAGTAAATATCTCACCTACAGATCCTAGTAGTATAGGCGTCATTGAGGTGAGCGCCAGAGAGGATACAACGATGATGTCGCTGATCATATGTATACACCTCTTTTAGCTAATATGTTTCTTAAGATATATGGGATCGCCAGCATGACAATTGTTATGCCGATTATGACGTCTACAACCTCTGGTGGAGCTCCAATGATTCTCTCGACGTTCTGACCACCTATTATAAGACCTGAGATGAATATTGATGCTATGATTATTCCTATAGGATTGTTTCTTCCTAAAAGTCCTATGCCTATCCCCATGAAGCCTACTCCATATAGTGCTGACATAGTGTTGTCAAGCACATGAGGGCTTGTTCCCAGAGGTATTAATGCTCCTCCTAATCCTGCTGATCCTCCTCCGATCATCATTGAAAGAATCATTATTCTCTTAATATTGATCCCTGAGTAAACAGCTGATCTAAAGGATCTTCCTACGACCCTCATCATATAACCTATAGATGTGTAGAAAAGAACTATATATATGATCAAGGCTGTGAAAACTGATATAATAAACATCAGATCAGGATTTATCACAGCCTCACGAGGAACTGGTCTAGACTGATAAGGTGCGAAAGGATCATAGATGTACACAGTGATTATATATGAGGTTATGTAATACATTATCCAGTTAAGCATGATCGCAGTGACAACCTCATTAACATTTCTATAGACTCTTAGAAAAGCTGTTAAACCACTTAATAATGCTCCGGCTATAAAGCCTGTTAAGATAGAGATTAAAAAGTTTCTAGAGACATATGATGCTAAGAGAGCTGTTAATGCTCCAAGATATAGCTGTCCCTCACCTCCTATATTAAAGATCCCTGCTAGAAATGGTGTTGAGAATGCCAGTCCAGTAGCTATATATGGACTGCTTTTTATAAATAGATAATGAATATCAGAGTATCCTGTCAAAAACATTACAGAATAAACCTCTAAAGGATCGTATCCTAACAAATATAAGATAAATGCGTTTATCAATGTTGCTATAGCAAAAGCTGTCATAGGCTCTAGAAATACTAGTAGATATCTGAGAGCTCTTCTCTGATATAATGATCCAGCCTCTTCTAAAAAGATCTTTCTCAACTCAGATCCCTATGTAATAACCTATCTTCTCAGGTGGAAGCTCCTTAGGATCGCCTGTTATAACTATTCTGCCTCTGTTGATCACAGCGATCCTATCGCTCAACTCATATATCTCATCAAGATCGCTAGAGATTAACAATACTCCTCTTCCAGAGTCTCTGAATTTTCTCAAAAGATCTCTTACATATATTGTCGACATGATGTCCAGACCATGTGTAGGCTCTGAAACTATCAGAAGCTTAGGATCTCTTGAGAATTCTCTTGCTATAATAAGCTTCTGTTGATTACCTCCGCTCAAAAATCTCACATCTAAATCTAAAGATCTTGTTTTTATATCAAATCTCTCCACGGCTTTCAAAAGATCTTTTCTCACTCTTCTCCAGTCTATAATTTTTAACGAGTTCATATATCTCTCTAGACTTGTCAAGATGAAATTCTCAGCAAGATTCATGTTGTAAATGAGGGCTTCTCCTCTCGAATCTGGGACATATGATATGCCAAGTCTATATCTCTCTCTCACATCAAGATCTGTTATGTCAAGCCCGTTGAAAAATATTCTTCCTCTAGAAACTTTTTTAATTCCGGCGATAGCTTCTGCAAGCTCTTTCTGACCATTTCCTTGAACACCTGCTAAACCAAGGATCTCTCCGTTAAATATCTCTAGATATACTTCTCTCACTTTCTCAACACCTTTATCATCAACAACTGAGACACCTCTGATCTCAAGGATTCTTCTTTTTTCAGTCTTTTCCTCTCTCTTAACCTCAGATCTTTTGAAAACAAATTCTTCAGAACCTATCATCATTTTAGCAAGCTCCTCCTCAGAAACCTTATCAGTCTCCACCACAGAGACTACTCTACCTCTTCTCATTATAGTGACTCTATCGGTCAAACCTTTGATCTCTCTAAGCTTATGAGTTATGTATATTATTGTGTATCCACTTTCTTTAAGTCTTCTCAAGATTTTGAAAAGCTCAACAGTCTCTAAAGGACTTAATACTGAGGTGGGCTCGTCAAGAATAAGTATTCTAGCGCCTCTCATAAGCGTTTTCAAAATCTCTATCTTCTGCTGAACTCCTATAGGAAGATCCTCGACAACCTCATCTAAAGATATTTTAAAACTTATCATCTCACCATATTCTCTAGCTATTTCATCAATGTCTTCGCGTCTGATCTTTTTATTCATAGAGAGCATTGAGAGATAAAGATTCTCTCTGACAGTGAAAGATGGTATGAGAGAGAAATGTTGATAAACCATTCCAATACCTTCTCTAATAGCGTCCCAAGGACCGCTGAACCTCACTTCTCTGCCTCTAACAAATATTCTCCCTCGAGTAGGTCTGATCTCTCCATATAAGATCCTCATAAGAGTGGTTTTTCCAGCACCATTCTCACCCAAGATCCCATGGATCTCTCCTTCGAAAACCTCAAAATCAACACCTCTCAGAGCATACTGACCATCTGGATAGATCTTTTCGATGCCGATCATCTGTATAATAGGTCTTCTACTCATATAAGATCCTCATCTTGATGTTCTCAAAAATTGTTAATCGATGAAAAAATAAAAATGATAGTTTTTATTAATTATATATGATATCACACAGATCCTTTTGATAAGGCGGCGTTAAGATCTCCTTTTAAAAGCGCTGATATTATAGCGTTATACTCACTCTCGTTTGAAGGCATTTTAAACTCTATCTTCCCCTCTTCAAGAAGTTTTTTGAGATTATTAACTATGTCCCAGACATACTGTGGTATATATTTGTTTCTGGTCTCGTTAACTATTTTGACAACCTGATCTGGTGTTAAATCTTTTAATTTACCTGTTTCATATGCTATCTCTGCGAAATATCTTACTCCATCAAGATCCCATACTCCTACTCCTCCTTCTTTAACTCCTAAAGATAGGATCCCTGGTCTCCAGTTGTTTTCAACAACCATTTTAATTACGTCATAGACTCCTACATCAACTCTTTTCGAGCCGCTCACAGGTATATATTGTGGAGCATACCACTCCTGACTGGCGTCCTGGCCTATTGCAAAAGCCTTTCCTCTCCCCTGTTTATTCCAGTCAATGACTGCATTAAACATTCCCACATGTGTCAAACCTGCGAGACCGTATATAACTGTTGCTCCTTGCTCAAGCTCATTCCAGCCGGCTTTATATCCTGCCTGAGGATCTGTGAATGTTCCAGTATATTGCCATATAAGATCTATTTTCTTTCCAGTGACCTTCTCAAAATATTTGATCCCGAATAAATATCCTATATGAAACTTCCATAGAGGAGGTATAGACATTCCAGCCACAGCTCCCACTATGCTACTATTGAGACTCTGAGCCATCCCAGATGCTATCACACCTATCAAAGCTCCCACCTCTTGTTCTCTAAACACCACATCAACTTCGTTAGGTCTTACAACGCCTGTGGTAGAGTCTATGAGAGCATACTTCTGATTAGGATATTTATCAGCAGTCGCATTCAGAGGGCTAGTCCATAAAAATCCTATCAAAACCAAAAGATCATACTCACCAGATTTGCTAAGACTCTCCAGCAGAGGAACCATGTCATCTAGAGACCTCGGGGTCTGATAAACAATCTCTACTCCAAAATCTTTCTTAGCCTTCTCAGCACCTAAGACAGCCATGTCATTAAAACTCAGATCTCCTCTCCCACCTACGTCAAATAATACTGCAACTTTAATCTTCTTAGTGGCTGGCGTCGAGGCTGTCTGTGTTGAGACTGTTGATGTAGGTGATGAGGTGGCGACTGTATAAGGCGTGGTTTTTGTGCCGGCGGGCTGTTGAGTTAAATATACAACCAGTAATCCCACAGCGATCAATATTATCGCTATAATAACAGAGGCTGTTATACGTGAGATGGCTTTTCTCATATACATTCGCCAAGAAAATTTTTGTCAGAAGTATTAAAATTTTATTATGGCATTAATAAGAGGATCTTTATTTAAGTTTATATATTTATATAAAATGATCATAGGATGAATACCTTTCTTACGGCGGTAGCTATTTTTATTTTCTTATGATAAAAAGTTTTTGAGGTCGCAATTTTTATGAGTTCATTTGTCAGAGGATTTATTAATGGTAGAATATATACATCATTTATTCCTAGAAAAATTGTAGATTCTTTTGTGGTGATAAATGGAAGGATCGTTTTTGTTGGTGAGAGTAAGAAGACTATTGATATTGTGAGAAGATTCAATGGCGAATTAATAGATCTTGATGAGAGAACTGTTTTACCAGGCTTTATAGACGCTCATATGCACGTTGATGGCGTTGGAACATCTTTAAACACATTAGATCTTAGGGGAGTGTCAAGTATTGAAGAGCTTAAAAAGATCTTGAGAGAATATGCTGAAAAAAGTAGTGGGAGATGGATCATTGGGAGAGGATGGGATCAAGAGTTGTTTAAAGAGAAGAGATGGCCCACCAGATGGGATCTTGATGAAGTAGTTAGAGACAGACCTGTTATTCTAACTAGAGTATGTGGTCACGCTGCTGTGGTTAATTCAAAAGTTGTTGAGCTTCTAAACCTGAGAAGCATAGATTCACCTGATATCGTGAGAGATGAGAGTGGAGAGCCTATAGGAGTTGTTAAAGAAAATATTCTTTCAATGGTTAGAGAGAGAGCTAGAGAAGAGTTTTCAGATGATGATTTTGAGAAATTCTTTTTAGACGCTCTAAGATATGCGGCGTCTCAAGGAGTTACTACCCTAGGGTTTGTAAGTTGCGACTTAAGATCTTTTAATACTCTCATGAGGATAAGAAGCAGAGGTCCTCTGTCTGTGAGAGTTAGAATATATCTCAGTCCTGGGAAAGATCCTAATGGAATAGATCTTTCCACGTTAGAGTTGATCAAGAGAATAAGGATCTCAAGAGATTTTGGAGATGATTATATAAAGATCAAGGGGTTCAAGATTATTGCTGACGGAAGTCTTGGAGCAAGAACTGCATGGCTTTCAGAGCCTTATTCAGATGATCCTTCTACATCAGGCTATCCAACAATTGATAAAGAGAGGCTTCGAAAGATCTCTGAGGATGTGGATAACATGGGAATGCAACTGGCTATACACGCCATTGGAGACAAGACTCTTGATATGTTAATCGAGATCTATAGCAGATTAAGAGGTAGAAGACATAGAATAGAGCACGCCTCTGTGGTGAGAGATGATCAGCTTGAGAGATTAAGAGAGTTAAAACCTGTCTTAGTTGTTCAGCCTCATTTTGTTGTCACAGACTGGTGGGCCAGAGAGAGACTTGGAGAAAAAAGAATTAAATGGCTGTACAGATTTAGAGATTTCATAAGAAATGATATCCCTATGGCGTTATCAACAGATGCTCCGGTAGAGCCTCTCAACCCCTGGGAGACTGTCTACGCCGCCGTCTCAAGAGGAGGCTTCAGCGAGACTCCTTATTATGAAGAGACTAAAGAACATTCTCTAACTCTAGAAGAGACCTTACATTATTACACCATAGGATCTGCATACGCACTTTTAGAAGAAGATCTGTTGGGATCCTTAGAAGTTGGAAAGTATGCAGATTTCATAGTGATAGACAAAGATCCTTTTGAGACAGATGTTAAAAAACTGAGAGAGATCAAAGTTTTAGAGACTTATGTGGGAGGAGTCAAAGTTTTTCCATAGATCCTTTTGAGACTAATGATATAGTAACAATGTATCTATCGCCTAAAGCCTCTTTCAAAACTCCTTCTAATCTTCCAATGATTTTATGAGCCTCATCGATTCTCATATTCTCAGAGATGCCACAGACAAGATCTACGAGAACCTTATCCTCTGCAGACAAGATCTTTATGCTATAAATTTTTATCATACTCTTAAGCTCAGGATCTTTATTCAAAACCTCTTTCACAATCTCTCTCACACTTCTCTCCTCAATACATAGAGGCTCCACATGGATCATGACGCTGGATATTTTAGAGAACTCCTTCATAAGATCATGTCTCAGCTTCTCAACGATTTTCTCAGAATCTCTTACACTGATCTTAGGATCAACCTCAACATGAAATCTCACATGATAACCTTTTTCATCAGTCTTGACATCTATATCATGAACCTTCTTAACATCTTTATATGTTCTCGTGATCTCTCTAATTCTTTTGATAATAAGATCTTTAGTCTCGTCTCTAGGCTCCATATGAATAATAAAATCAATATATTTTTTTGTCTGTGTTCTCATCTCATTCTCTATTTTATCAATAATCTCATGAGACTCTCTCAGAGAAATTGATGAGGGCATCTCAACTACAGCATCTAAAAATATTTTTGATCCTGATCTTCTTGCTCTGACGCTTTTGATGTTTACATTATATTTTGAAGCAGTTTTTCTGAAAAGATCTATTATGTCGCTTGGAGCTTTATCCATAAGTTCATCAATTGACATTTTAGCAAGTCTGAGAGAGGATCTTGCTATATACCCAGCGATCATGATGCTTATTATCATATCAACATATTTTATATAAAAGCCTGTGTATAAAGATCCTATTATGCTTAATGTTAAAACTGATGATGTGGCCATAAGATCACTTTTATAATGAATTGAGTCAGCCTCTAAAACAGTTGATCCATATAAAATTGCTCCTCTAGATAAAGCTCTTGCTCTCCACAGATCAATTATCATTGTGATGGCTATTAAAATTGATGACCATATAGTGAACTCCAACATATATTCTGTAGAGAATACTCTGTGAATAGACTCGTATAATATATATACAAAGATCATTATTAGAAGAATTGAGATCCCTAGTGTGCCAATGCTCTCAGCCTTCTCATGACCATATAGATGTTCTCTGTCGACAGGCTTCGACGCGACAAATAATGATGTTATCGCCACAATATTCGCCGTCAGATCTGTTATACTATGAAAAGTGTCTGCCAAAACCGCCAGACTTCCAGTCTTTAAATAAACTATTAATCTTATGAAGAATATAAGAAATGTTGCTATAAGAGAGACTATTGCAAGTCTTATCTTAGGCTCTCTAAAAATTATGTTGAGCCTCATCTTTGCTCATTGCCCGAATCTTTTATATTCTTTCTATACCGAGGAACTGAGCGATATTATATATTATAGGAGGCTTCCACCATTGTATTGTCAATACTTTTATAAGTCCTATTATATAGGCTATCACGATCCCTAGGTATATCAATATGTTTATTATGAATCCTATGAAAGGTATGAATCCTATGATGAATGTTATGACCCATGTTATTATTAACAATATGAAGAATGCTATTGATAGATAAGACCAGTATCTAACATATTTAGATCCTGGTCTCAAAACAAGTCCTATTATGGCGCCGACTATACTTAGCAGCCATGCTATAAATGCCCATATTCTCTCATCTTCACTTACACTACTCATATATGCACCATTAATATTCTCTGTTATTTTATATATAAGTGACGAGAGTTTATGTTAGTTTATAATCATTTTATAAAAGATCCTGTTCATGGATATATAGGTATTACAGATCTTGAGAAATGTGTCATAGACTCCTCTCCAGTTCAGAGACTTAGAAGAATTCTTCAGCTGCCGACTTCTCAATATGTGTATCCAGGAGCTACACACACAAGATTCTCACATTCGATAGGCTCTATGCATATTGCAGGTCTCATGAGCCTCAACATATTAAATAAGATTCTTCCGTCAACATCTGATGACGCAAGATCTTTACAACAATTTATGAGGTTAGTTCTGCTTCTCCACGATGTTGGGCATGGACCTTATTCACATACTTTTGAAGAGGCAGTGTTGTATCCTATGAATATTAACCATGAGATCATTGGTTCAAAAATTGTTTATGAGAATAATGCTATCAGATATTGTCTAGAGACTTACGGTAAAAATCATATTTTTGATCACAAAGATCTTTCGCAGGCAATATCTTCTAGAACACCTTCTGAATGGCCTCTCTTAGGTATTAAAGGCTCTGAGGAGTATGTCGAAAGATCTTTTTATTACATATTGAAAGGATCTTTCTCGGCAGATATATTAGATTATCTCATGAGAGACTCTTATTATACAGGAGCTGGATATGGAAACGGCGTAGACTGGGTCAGAATAGCATATAATCTGATCCCTACGTCAAGAGGTCTAGCTCTGAATGAGAAGGCTTTAGACGCTTTTGAACATGTGATCATAGCTAGATATCATATGTTTATGTCGGTATATTATCATAAGACTAGTAGAGCTATTGATATAATGATCAGTGAGGCTTTGAAAGGATCTTTCGAGACATTCAAAGAATATATTGAGGATCCTGAGAGATATCTGTTGTTAGATGAATATTCTATTCTGATGATCCCGGAGTTCAGAGAGAAAGTCTATATAAAAGATCTTATGAAAAGAAAGATTAGATTTACAGCTGTTGAGGAATATAGAATACCTATTCATAGAGATATAAATTTTCTCACAGGAATATTAGATAGAGAACGTCTAAACAAGATCCTTTATGAGAAGATTCCTGAGAATATGAGAGGAAAAGTATTCATAGACACGCCGATACTACCTCTTAATCCGATGTTTCATAGCGAAGATCTTTTGATCCATAGGTCTGACGGATCCATTGTTTTAAAAAGATTTGAAGAGACAACACTTGGACCCCTGGCTGAGAGCGTTGTTGTGGTGAGACTATATATAGATAAAGAGTTTTTAGATAAGAAAAATGAGGCTTTAAGTATATTCAGAGAAGTTCTAAAGATCCGTGGAATAAGATCTTTTTATTAAAAGTATAAATAAATCTTGCATCGGGATAAGAATTGTATTGTTCACAGGCTCCTGGTAAAGTGATTTTATTTGGAGAACATTTTGTTGTGAAAGGATTTCCAGGGATAGGTGTTGCGGTTAACATGTATGCTAAAGCATGTTCAGAGGCTTATGAGAAAAATCATGTATATTCAAGACAGCTTGGAGTTTTATATGATGAGGAGAAGAACATTGGTAGAGAAAATAGTTTTGATAAAATCTTTGAGATGATAAGAGAATTAGGTTGTCTAAAAAGATTTAAAGTATTCATAGACTCTGAGATCTATATAGCATCTGGAATGGGGTCTTCAGCAGCAGTCTCAGTGGCAGTCGCACATTCACTTCTGAGAGCATGTGGCCATGAGGCTGATAAAGATCTTGTGTCAAAAATAGCTTTTGAAGCTGAGAAGATTATTCATAAAAAACCTAGCGGTATTGACAATACTCTTGCAACATACGGAGGATTCATATATTATAAAGCAGGAGTATTTAAGAGGATAGAAGTCTCCTGGCCAGAGGATTATGAGCTTCTCATAACAAACACAGGCATTGAGAGAAACACAGGCGTCGTAGTCAGAGAAGTTCTGGAGCTATATGAGAGAAGAAAAAACATTATTGAACACGTCTATTACGCCGCTGAGAGACTTGTTGAAGAAGCAGTGATGTTGTTAAAAAACGGTGATATAGAGACTCTGGGAGAACTTATGAACATCAATCAAGGACTTCTGTATTCTATAGACACCTCATGTCAGAGATGTGAAGAGATCATATGGCTCTTAAGAAGATTCGGAGCCTTAGGAGCAAAAATAAGTGGAGCAGGAAGAGGAGGGATAGTGATAGCATTATTTAGAAAAAAAGATCTTGAGAAAAATATTTCAGAGATAAATAGATATATCAACAACATATTTATTGCAAAACCAGATCTTTATGGAGTAAGATCTTTATAAAACTTTGATCCTTCAGATATCTTATCCTATGCAGATTATTATTATAAAGATCTAGATGAGCGTTTCTCTATGAGTACATAGGCGGATTTGTAA
>JGI20129J51889_1000248_pt1 | contig 12866 bp, 9 predicted proteins | sample MonGeyMetagenome_FD_51889 | JGI IMG/M metagenome (IMG submission 51889)
CAAGAGTCCCTTCAAGGTGCAGGTGAAGCTCAGCCTTTGGAAGCTTTGAGATAAACTCCTCTAATTTAGTAACCATAAAAATTTAATTTGTAGGAAAGTATAAATATTTTTCTCCCATAAAAAAGACTCCCGCAAGTACAAACTATCAATTGTTAATTGTTGATGATTATCTGTTTATGATAGAACTTTTTCTAAGGCATTTAGTTTAGCATTAGGTCAAATTTGACGTTATCAAGTGAAAAGGTTTCATTCACACTTTACAAGCCTATGTTGATGGTGCAACAATTTGCTAAAAATAGAGCTTTGTTAAAAAATTAAGTTAACGGAATCTAAAATATCCTACTCTGCTTTTATTTTTATAGCTGGCTTTAGTGCCTGAACCCATTCTCTTACGTTAATAAGCATTGGCGCGTTACGGTCAATATGCTGTCTATAAGCGTGACTTAACCTTACCGCAAGCGGAGGTATTATGGCTGCTTTATCGAGAAGGTCCTGGTCAGCAAAGAACTGCCTAGTGGGTCCATCAAATATTACTTTACCCTGATACATGACCACTACCCTTTTTGTATGTTCTGCAATCAGGGTCATATCATGGGTTATGGCCAGTATTGTTGTCCCATGTTTATTAAGCTCTCCCATCAAATTCATTATATCTTCTGACATCCTAAAGTCTTGCCCTGTTGTTGGTTCATCAACAATGAGTATTGATGGCTTCATAGCCAATATTGAAGCAACTGCCAGTCTCCTTTTTTCACCCTTCCCCAAAAATAGCGGATCTTCATCTATCTTTTCCAAAAGGCCAACAGATGTTAAAGCCTCCTTTACTCGCTCTTCAATCTCTGAGCTGCTTAAACCTATGTTCTTAAGACCGTAAGCAACTTCATCATAAACCCTCCTCATAAATATCTGATGATCTGGGTTCTGAAACACGTATCCAACGTACAAGGGAATCTTATCAGCTATCTTTTTGTCCCTTATGTCAATTCCTAGCACTTTAACTGTGCCCTTGTAATTTTTGTATATGCCAGCTATTATCCTTGAAATCGTTGTCTTTCCTGCCCCGTTTTGGCCTATTAATCCAACAAATTCTCCTTCATGTATTGTAAAACTAACCCCTTTTAGCGCATGCGTTCCGTCTTCATACCAAAAGTTTACGTTATTGACGTTGATTATCTCTTTTTCACCCTTTACTATTTCATCATTAAGGTTAACGTTAGAAAAGTTTGGAGTGATGCCGCTCATTGCTTTAAGGGCTTCGTCTACATCAAAAGGCACCCTTTGATTGTACTTTAAATTGCTTTCATAACCAATCCTTGCAATATCTGAAGGGTAAAGCCCATGTTCGTAAAACAGTTTGACGTCCTTATACACTTCTTCTGTTGTTCCATAAGCTATCATTTTTCCCTTGTCCAGAGCCAGAACTCTATCAGCATATTTCAGCATTATCTCTGGGTTATGTTCAACGACTATGAGAGTGAGCTTGTACTCTTTTCTAATATTATCTATGGCCTTAATTATGCTCAGCTTTCCTTCTGGATCAAGATCTGATGTCGGTTCATCTAGTATTAGCACTTCCGGCCTCATAGCTATAAAAGAAGCTATAGCTACTCTCTGTTTTTGACCTCCAGAAAGTTCTGAAGGATGTATTAAATCTGCCATGGGCCATAGGGAACTGAGCCCAACGATTTCCAAAGCCTCCTTTGCTCTCTTTTCTATTTCGTCTGGGGGCAATCCCATGAGTTCCATACCAAATGCAACCTCATGTAAGAGGTCCATCCTGAGGAACTGGTTTTCTGGATCCTGTAGCAGCAACCCAATTCTTGGTGCAGTCTGCTTCATCCCCATAATTTTTGCCTCATTCTTACCTGTAGTTGGATTGTATACGGTTTCAACCTTTGTCAGCAACTGACCAAATGCGTAAATCTCACCCTTAAGATCCTCTGCTTCTTTACCCATCTGAGGTTTAAATACATGTGGTATAATTCCAGTCAACGCATAGCAGAGAGTCGTTTTGCCGGCACCGCTTGGGCCTATAATTCCAAAAAACTCCTCTTTTTCAACCTGAAAGTTCAATCCGTCAAGCGCGTAAGGATTCTGTTTTCCTACAAATGCAGGATATCTCCATGAAAAGTTTTTAACTTCAATTATTGGCGCCATTTTTATCACCCCGTTATATTAACCTCATCACAGTTGCTGTAATTGACTGGTGTAGAACAACAGTATAAATTAATAACCCGATCATTATAATCCAGATTATTATGTCCATATAAGTTAAATTTTTTGTTTCCTTGTACTGGGTCATTTTTGTTGAAGCTTCAAAACCCCTCGCATAAAGAGCAACTCCCATTTCAGTCGCTCTCCTTATCATTGAAGCTACAAGAGGTACTGAGATGTATGCAAGGTCAATTATCCTTGAAAATATACTTTTTCTTATAATCCCTGCCCCTCTTGCCCTCTGAGCTATCCTTATGTTCTCGTAATCTAAGAGAATCAAATTTAAATTCCTAAACATCAAAGCTACAAAGAAAGCCTGCTTGAAAGATGCCTTTAATTGAACTAAAGCTCCCGCGATTTCAGTGTCCCTTGTTGTGAGCAGAAACAAAAATGATGTGTAAATTAACACAGCAAATCCCATCGCCTTTGAAACAGCTACCATTTCAGCTAAAGAGCTGGTTAACAACCCAATAGGCCTGCCAATAGGAAATGTAAACCAAGTCGTTATTTTTGACGTATCTAAATCTCCGGGAACGATAAATATATACCACACTATTAATGCAGCAACTAATGAGGAAGTAATCTTCCTTGTCTTAATAAAGACAAGTCCAAATGTTAAAATAAACATTAAAGTAGAAAGCCCTATTGGTAAAAAGCCTGGCCAAGCATAAATGTAAGTTGGTGAACCTGGTAAGTTTCTGTTAAAGACAAGCCACCAGATAAATTCTCCAAGAAGCACTGGAAGCGCCAGGGCCAAGTATGATGTTACGAGGTACTTTCCTACCCTCGCCACTAACAGTAAAGAAAATACTATTAAGATAAGAAGTACCAGGCCATATATATCTGGAGGTACTTCATCAAACATATAAAGAGCGATTACCGAAAGGACGATTATCATCATAGCCTTGGTTATAACGTGAAGCTTTTCTACTGCTGTACCTATTCGCATCGAAAAAATAAAAGTCCTTACATACTTCTTTGACGTCCTAGCTTCAGCGTCCTCCTTAATTTTATCGGTGTTCGACATACTTATGAATTTAAGTGTTGAAATTTTTTAAACTTTTCTTTTTAGCCAGTAGTCCTATAAGTGTAAAATTTCACTCTTATGATAAAATTTATTAGTGTTTTCATTTGTTTTTAACGTTTTAAAGAATAACAAATAAAGCCTAACAAGAAATAGGCGAGCTGTAACAATGACAACACTTTTAAACCTATTGTTGGTATGGGAACAATAAGCTGACAAGGGCTTCTTGAATAAGAAATTAAACAAGTTAATGTAAAGCCATCAGTTTTAACTAAGGGCTGAAAATTTGGTCTGAAAAAGGCAACATAAGATTAAACCAAAAGTTTATCAAAAAATAAATAAATTATATTAATTATAATTAAAATGCTGTACTTGCGGGTGTACTAATATGATCACGTAATCCATCCTAGATTTACTAATCCCTGCCTTTCTACTAAGTTACTTAGCCCCTTGACAATTATTGGTGTTATTATTATAAGAGGTATTGCATCTGATATAAACCAACCCCACCACCAGAACCAAAATGCACTTGGAGGAATCAGCCCCAAGGCATACTGAATCCCTACACCAAGTTCCGCACTTGGTATATTGAATATTATTCCGTTAAGTAGTATGAACCATACCCAAGCTGCCTTTCTTTTAGCTGGCGTTCCATGAATTTCCTTAAATACCAGATCCCTCCACAATGGATCAATTCCTCTTTTTGCGAGAAATCCTCTGTAAGCTATAAACGATAACAATGGATACACTAAATCACCTGTTGCATATAGAAGTGATGGAACTACTCCTAATCCTACCATCAACCCTGCACCGATTACAGCTCCAAGATATCCACCGAGCATACCCCATAAGCCCCACCACATAGAAAATACCATGAAGAATGGGGTTACAAAGTAAAACAAAGATATTCCAGAATAGCTTAATGGCCCCAACAAAACTACGCTCAGATAGGATAATATTATTACTAAGGCTATCTGTACTGCGTAAAGCACGTATTGTGTTGTACTTACATTTTTTCTTGGATTCCAGCTTAACCCATATTGAAGCCATGGATAAGATTGCTTTGTAGCTTCAGACATTTTATTATCCATAGTAATGTTATTTTAAAATTTTAATATATAAACCTTTCTTTTTAGTCAATACTCCTACAAGTATAAAATTTCGCTTTTTTAAAGAAATTCATTAAGGCTCCGGTTTTAACGATTTAGCAAATGAACAAGATAAGGCTTAACAGGAAATTGGCTAGTTGTATAAACTCTGCTTTAAAGACTTACATGATAACCTTAAGAAAAACTTTGCAAAAAAGTTCAAAATATTATCGCATACTTTTTTAAACAAAAGGCAACATAAGATTAAACCAAAAGTTTATCAAAAAATAAATAAATTATGTTAATTATAATTAAAATGCTGTACTTGCAGGTGTACTGATTGTTAGGGTTCTCTTCGCTAAAATTTATTTTCAGTGGGTCCTATTTCTGGCAAACGATCATTTAAACCAGAAAAGCGACCCGATAGCACTTATAATCTATGCTTTATTTCTCAAGTTTGAGGATAGCTGTCCTTGAGCCAATAATAAAGAGGAGTCATATGTTAGTAAATCAAAAATTATTCATCAGTGCTGGATTTAAGCATGAATTAATACGCATTAATAGATGAAACAGATATAAATGCTGTAGGAAAAAAGCGTGGGTCTGGTTTACCTTTGGACAAAGCTTAAAGCATCTCTTTTTTTACATTAGCTTGTATACATTTCTAAAGATGCGCACTATAAGCTAATACAGTAAGAAACCTGTATACATTATACATAGATGGAGCTTTATGGTACGCAGATGCATGTAGATGGGCTTAGTTGATCACTTTGTACGTGATCAAGACCTTAAGAAAATTATAGATAAGGTTGAATATATGAAGCATAAAAGAGTTGGCAGAAGGCCACAAATTGTCCATGCAAGTAAACCAGCAAGCCTTCAGGTTCTTCTATAATTATGTATTCACGAAGGAGGAAATTGGTTCAGCGCCACTCTTCAATGATCAGCTTCCAGAATGGATTAAGCCAATTTTGTTAATTGCAAGCATGAGGTGATCAGAATGAGCTTAAGTTAACGGAACCGTCAAAACTATACGAACCGATATATTTAAAAGTATCGACATAAAATATTAATTTTATGATATTAGAACAAAATCTTTTGGAAGAATTAATTTCAATTTCCTTAGGCGAAAAGGCTCCCGAAATTGTTATAAAAAATGGCACAGTCTTTAACGTGTTTACAAAAAAGCTAGAGAAAGTAGATGTTGGAATACATAAAGGTTACATCACTTCTTATGGTGATAGCATTAAAGTAAATCAAAACACACGGATCATTGATGCTAATGGTCTTATACTTGTGCCAGGTTTTATTGATGGGCATATACATTATGAAGTTACAAAATTATCTATTACAATGTTTGCAAAACTTGTTTTAAAATACGGTACAACCGCTATTATTAGTGGTCTTGATGAGACCTATTCAGTTCTAGGAAAAAGAGGTGTAGAAGAAACTATAAATGAAGTTAATTCGATACCTTTTACGCTTTTTTGGGGAGTACCGTCAAAGTTACCCTATACAATTCCATCTTCAACACTTGCTTATGAACTTGGTTACGATCAGGCTTCAGAACTTCTTAATAAAAATTATTCTTGGGGAATATGGGAAACTGTAGCTGAATTCATAACAAATAAAGATACTGATGTTATACGCTCAATAATCTTGGCAAATAATTTGCATAAACCTATATTTGGCTGTTTGCCGCTAGCTAATAATAGCAAAATAAATGCAGCCTGTTTAGCTGGCGTAAGGTTAGATCATGAAAGTTATAGTCCAGAAGAAATGTACGAAAAGGCACGTAGGGGAATGTATGTTATGATCAGAGAATCTTCTGTTACACATTTTTTAAAGAAAAACATAGCGATAATAAAAGAATTTGGAATTCCAACTGATAGAGTGGGATTCTGCACAGATGATGTATATGCAAAGGATGTAATAGTACATGGGCACATTGATAAAGTAGTTCGTATGGCTATAGAAGAAGGTATTGCACCAGAAGATGCATACAGAATGGCATCATATAACGTTTCCAACATGTACATGATCGATAGTATAGTTGGTTCTATATCACCAGGAAAGCTAGCCAATATAATATTTCTTGAAGATTTTACAAAGGTAAAAATAAAAGGCGTTATGAGCAAAGGAATTTTAGTAAGCTGGAACGGAAACTACATTTATAAATTTAATCCGCCAACGAGGCCAGAGTTTATGCTCACTACATTTAAAAATGCAAGAAAAATCTCAGAAAATGATATAACCGTAAAAGCAAAAGGAGAAACAGCCAAGGTACTTGCAATTGAAGTAAATGATGAGAATCCCTTTAGAAGAAAAGGGAAGATTTTTGAGGTTAAAACTGTTTCAGGTGAAGTTTTAGCTGACCCAGAAAAAGATCTGCTATATGCAGTAGTAGTAGAAAGACATAAAGGAACAGGAAAAGTCGGCACAGCGTTTGTAACTGGGTTCGGATTAAAGGAAGGAGCTATGGCTTCATCATCAGCGCCTGATGATAACAACATAGTAAGTGTTGGAACAAACAAGGCTGATATAGTAAAAGCTGTCAATTATATAATTGAAAATAACGGCGGTATGTCTTTGGTAAAAAATGGAGAAATAATTTTGAGCCTCCCGTTGCCTATTGGCGGAATAATAAGCGATCAAGAACCTGAAAAAATGGCTGAGATAGAAAATAAGTTTGATAAAATTACAAAAGAAATGGGATCAAAACTTAGTTCAGCTATTTCAACCATGACGTTTTTACCCATTACTGCTATACCAGATTACGCTCTGACTGACAAAGGGCTTGTTGATTGTGTAAACCTAAAGGTTATATCGCCAGTGCTTGCATAAAAATAGTAAAAATTAATCCCAATTAGTAGTCCCGCAAATAATAACATTTCATAACAATTAAAGCTATAATTGATAATTAATTTGTTTATAATTAGCCTTTGTTTTAACGCCATGTTGCTGTATTTTAGTTCTAATTTTAGTTATGGCTTATAGAGTGAACTAGCGTATCTCTGTCATTTCATGAGGGATATATCACTTACCCATTCGGGGCAATCCCAGTGTCAAAGCATCAGACCTTGTTAACGGGTCAGCCCGCAATTAGTTCATCAAGCATCCTCAACCCCAACCTTGCGGTCATGACCCATTAACTTTGATATGGCCTGTGCTCTTTTAGCACCCAGTAAATTATCCTAAGCATCTTTGCAGACGCAGCAACTATTGCTTTAGAACTTCCCTTTTTCTTCTTTAGCTTAGAGTAGAAGTTGCCGACTGTTCCGTTAGGCTCTTTCCTTATGTTTGCCCACTTAATCTGAGTATCCACCTTCTTAGTAATAAGTCCATGGTACACTTTATTTTTACTTTATTTAGCACAGTGCCGTATTTATTTATCGAAGCTGCATTTATAGTTGCCTTATACAGATCCAATCATACGTGCATGTGTTTTATGTAAAGTGATTTCCTAATATCCCTAATCTTGCTTATGATTAGTTCAAAGACGCTCTAATATCTTATGTTTCATAGCAGGTAGCACCCGTAAAGAGATGCCCTTAAGACCTCAGTGAATCCTTGTCAATAAGGAATAAATGGAGGTTAAAAATTTCTATCAGATGCTACAAATAATTAAGATTAACTTAGAAGCTCCTAAAACAAGGTTGGGTAGTTCTTCTAATGATGTTCAAACGTAAACTATTTTTTCTAAAATTTTAAATTTGTGTATTTCCTTACTATGTTAATGAAGCATTTTGACGTTATTGCTTTTGGAAGCGGTTCTGCAAGCAATATATACGCCGAGCTCCTCGCACATAACAGGGACATAAATATAGCCGTTATAGAGAACGGTCCCGTAGGCGGGATATGCCTTACAAGGGGTTGCATACCTTCTAAGATGATCCTTTATCCTGCTGAAATAATGCACAACATTAAGAGGGCCCCTGATTTCTGGATAAGCTCAAGAATAACCTCTATAGATTTTGAAAAGATAATGAGCTGGGCTTATGATGAAGTAATGGGAGAATCTTTTCAGATAGAAAACGCTCTTATGTCTGACCCCAGAATCACTCTTTACAAGACAACAGGCGAATTTGTTGGAGAATATCAAGTTAAGGTAGGAAATGAAATCATAACAGGGGATAAGATACTCCTTTGCACGGGCTCAAGGCCTTTAATCCCTAAAATCCCTGGCTTGAACGAAGTTAATTATTATACTAACGAGAACTTTTTCACGTTGAGGAAGCTGCCAAAGAGGACAGCGGTCATAGGGGGCAGCTTTGTTGGATTAGAGTTTGGCTTCTTTCTATCTATGATGGGCAGCGACGTTTATGTTTTTGAAATGCTTGACAGAATCGCTTATCAGGAAGAGCCGGAGATTTCATACCAGCTTGAAGTGGACCTTGATCAGCACATGAAAGTTCTGCCCCTTACAAAGGTAGTTGAAGTCAGGAAATCGGGAGAAAACAAAATAATAGTAGCAGAAGATTTGGAAAACAACATTACGTTTGAAGTTCCAGTTGATGAAATAATAGTAGCTGCAGGCAGAAAGAGCAATTCTGACATAACAAAGCCCGAAAAGACTGGAGTTAAAACGGATGAAAATGGATGGATAATAGTGAACGAATATATGGAAACAACAAAACAAAATATATGGTCATGCGGCGACGCCATAGGGAAGCATATGTTCAAGCATGCCGCTAATTATGAAAGCATGATAGTTTACTACAACGCTTTTAAGGGTAAAAGGTTAAAGGCTGACTTTCATGCTGTACCGCACGCTATATTTACGCAGCCTGAGGTTGGCTCTGTAGGGGCAAAAGAATCGGACGTTAATGACGAAATTTTGTTAGGCTACTACCTGTACAAGGATACTGCAAAAGGGTTAGCCATGAAAGATGAGGGACACTTTGTTAAGGTCATAGTTAAAAGAGATAACGGCAATGTTCTCGGGGGACACATAATAGGTCCTTACGCTTCTTCGATGATTCACGAAATAATACTGCTCATGAACGCTGGCGATCGTAGCTTTTATCCAGTATATGAAATGATGCACGTTCATCCTGCAGTAAACGAAGTTGTCGAAAGGGCTTTTGGGAGCCTTGCGGAGCCGGATTATTGGGCTGACTTTAAAGAAAGCGTTAAATCATCAGCTATAGAAAAAAGGGAAAAAGTAAAAGATAAAATTATAAAATAAAGCTTTTAGACAAGGTAGTTTTCAAATATTTTTTCAAAAAGCTCTTGGTTTATTACTGTCTTTCCGCCTTTTTCTATGATCTGTGCTGCTGGGGGTGATTGCATGTAGCTTGGTATTCTCTCTTTAAGCCTCTCCTCAAAGGTTGGCACGTTTGGGTTCCTGTAGAAGATCCCTATCGGTATTTTGTTGCCCTTTTCATAAGATTTAGCTATGGCTTCGCTTATCTTGGGTTCTGGCTCTCCTTTAACCTCTGGATCATAACCGCTTTCTTGCAGATCATAAACGCGTTCGTTATAGTAGTCATAAGTATGTATGTTGTCGTAAGTGACACAGGGCTGCAGTATGTCCAAAAAAGCTGACCCCTTGTGCTGAATTGCGGCTTTTATTAGTTCTTTTAAGTGTTTTACCTTGCCCGAATACCCTCTTGCGACAAACGTGTATCCTGATGCTATGGCCAAAGCTATCGGGTTTACGGCATCCTGTATGTTTGGTTTTGGAAGAGACTTCGGTTTCGCGCCTCTTTCAAGAGTTGGGGCTGCTTGTCCTTTTGTCAGAGCATAAACAGTGTTGTCATGCATCATGACAACCATGTCTATGTTTCTTCTTCCAAGGGCAACAAAGTGTCCAGCCCCTATGCCCAAAAGGTCACCGTCCCCAGCGTTAACAAGTACTTCAAGCTCAGGGTTCGCTATCTTTATACCTTCCGCGTATGGAAGGGCCCTTCCGTGAAGTGTATGAACACCTTGGACGTTAAGAAAGTGAGGGGTCTTTCCGGAGCATCCAATGCCCGAAACTACAACTATCTTTCTTGGATCCAGCTTAAGCTCAGCAAAAGCCTGGTACATTGCAGAAAGTATCCCAAAGTTACCGCATCCTGGGCACCAGTCAACCCATACTGAGCTTTTGTAATCAGTTGGCTTGAGCTCAAGCACCATATTCAAGCACCTCCTTCTCTGAACCCTTCAGGATACGCATTACCGCATTTTTTAGCTCGTTAGAGTAGATTGGTCTGCCAGTATACTTCAGAATGTGTTTCTTTATTTCAACGTTTGCGAATGCAGAAGCAAGAACAGCCGCCTGGCCTAGATAGTTATGTTCAACATCTATCATGACGTCCTTGTACTTAGAGTAAATGTTCTTAACAGTATTCTTGGGGAAAGGTATGAAAGCCCTTATATGAACGTACATAGCTTTCACCCCTTCTTCTTTGAGCATCTTTATCGCTCCAAGCGCAGCACCCTTTACGAAACCCCATCCGTATAGCACTACGTCAGGGCTTTCATCACCGTAGATAGAAACCCTTCTTTCTTCTGGAACCTCTTGCTCAATAAGCTCAAGCTTTTCCATTCTCTTGTTCATTATCTTGATCCTGTTTTCAGGTTCTTCAGATATATGCCCTTCTTCGTTATGTTCGTCACCTGTGTACCATACAAGCGTTTTTCCAAGAAAAGCTCTTGGTGAAACTGGAGATTCAAAACTGAACCTCTTATAATCCTTTCCAGGTTCCTGCACTATCTTACCCCTGTTTATATATGCCTTGCTAAGATCTGGAAAGGCAACGCTCCTTATTGTGTTAGCCAAGAACTTATCGACAAGGTGTATCACAGGTATCTGGTATACTTCGGCATAGTTCAGAGCGTCTATAGCATCCCAAAAAGCTTCTTCGTGATCTCCAGACGCAAGCACCATTCTAGGATACTCTCCGTGAGATGCAAAAACAGAAGAAAGAAGATCGCTCTGTCCCCCTCTAGTTGGCTGTCCTGTGCTCGGTCCTCCCCTCTGATAATAAGTTATAACGACAGGAGCTTCGTTCATACCGGCCCATCCTAGGCCTTCTACCATTAGGTCGAACCCTGGCCCACTGGTTGCAGCAGCAACTCTAGTCCCTGTAAGTGAAGCCCCTATAGCCGCGTTTACAGCAGCAAGCTCATCTTCGAGCTGAAATACCGTAAGAGATCCAATTCCTGCTTCTCCGAGCCTTTCATGCTCCTCTAGAGTAAAACTTTCGTCTGCGGCAGGAGTAATAGGATAGTAAGTCTGCATCCTTAGCCCTCCAACAACTTTGCCCATTGCCACTATGTCATTACCGCTAACTATCATCAACCTTCCAAAGTTTCCTCGCGGAGGGTCTAACTTAAGTGGGCTACCAAAGTTAGAAGAAACTATCTCAGAAACAATTTCAGAGAAAGTCAGATTGTGCTCAAGTACAGGGCCACTCTTAAACCTCCTTGTCAGCCCGTACTTTACGGCTTCAGGATCAATTCCCACTAGGGCAGCCGAAGCGCCTATTATTATCGTTGAAATATACCTAGATGCTTGAGCAGCAACTATGTTTGTCTTTTTTTGAAGCTCTGAAAGAAGGTCCCTGTAACTAAGTCCAACTACATTAACGCCGTTATTTTTAAGGTAATTAACAAGGCTCCCTAAGTCCTGTTCAATGTTAAGTTTCTTTAAAATTTTTAGTATTTTTTCTCCAACTTCTGGCTCAACGCTCGGAATCTGAGAAAGCCTCGTAGAATTAAGGTCAGAATTGTATATCACGTATGCGCCTGAATCCAGGTCTGTAAAATGTGTAAAAACGCTTTCAGCATCCATAGCCCCAAGAAGCTTAACAGGGTACTGGAGGTCTTTCGGAAGCTCCTCGCTGTCAGCTTTAGCGTGTATGTAGCTATGCCTACCTACTATGTTTGAATAGTACTCTCTGTCTGATATAACTCCGTAACCTGATTTCGCAAAAGCCCATGAAAGAACCTGTGAAGAGGTTTCTAGTCCCCCACCTTGGGGACCTCCTAGTAGATAGTTAAGGCTCTTCATCAATCTCCACCAGGAGATTCGTAAATAGCTACTTCATCTTCCAAAAATTTTTGAGTTAAGCTGTGCCCTAGGCTAATGTGTTTGTCAAGCTCGTTCCTATCAAAAAGCACGCTGCCGCACTCGATGCAGTATGCCCATCCATAGTTTTCAAAGAGCTTTTCAGTTTCCTCTTTAACAATACTGATAGCGTCTTTACAGCTTTCTTCAGGGAAGACAACAGAACCTTTTTTCTCGCAGTATCCAATAAAGTCGTAGATTGGGTGTTGTCTATAATAAGCGCAGTTTATACATTTCATTAATACTTTTTCATGCACAATAAGAATATAAACTTTAGTATTAATTTTTTAATTTTTTGTATACAAAGTTCATAAAATTATATCTTTCACAAGGTTTAAATAACGTAAAGCGCATCAAAAAATAAATGAATGACAGGCGTGTCATAGATCTTCTGAAAAAGGCAAAAACGATGAACATATCCGTCTGTGATGATCATGGTCCATGGGGAATAAAAGTTTATTATGCTATGCATAATGGACAG
>JGI20129J51889_1000252_pt1 | contig 12682 bp, 8 predicted proteins | sample MonGeyMetagenome_FD_51889 | JGI IMG/M metagenome (IMG submission 51889)
ACATCAGGCACAGCGTCGCCGCCGTGTCGAAGGCGAGGGCGCTGGGCTGGGAGCCTCGGGTCCCGCTGGAGGAGGGGCTGAGGAGGCTATGGACCCTAAACTCATAAAAATCCTATTTTTGTTGCTGCCCCTCATCTTTTCGGTAGACGGCCAACACGACCCCAGCCGACATACCCAAATTCCTCCAGGCGCTAAAAAGCGGGGCGGACCACGTAACCGCTTCCCGCATACAAAGATGCCGACAATCCGCCGCCTCGGCTACAAGGCCCTAGCCCTACTCCACAGAATCCTCATAACAAAACTCAACGACCCCTTCAACGGCTACCGAGCCTTCAGCCGAAAAGCCCTCGAAACCCTAGACCAAGACTTCGACCCCTCATACGGCGTAGAGACAGAAATAAACTACCAACTCAGAAAAACCAAAACCGCCGAAATACCAACCACAGTAAAGTACCACGAAGCATCAAGCAAAGCAAACCCCCTACTCCAAGGACTCAACCTCCTCTGGTCAATACTATGGACCGCCCTCACAAAAAGACCGCCATTAACGTTAACGCTAGGCGCAACCTCCCTAGCTATATCCATCACTCTGTTTATCTACGCCCTCACCATATTCAACGTAACAAGATACATCAGACTAACCTACACAACGCTGGCAATATTACTAGAAATAGCAGGTATATTACTAATATCAATAGCAATATCGATTATGAATATAGTTCATTATAGCGGCTATAATCTTGCCACCAAGATAACAAACAATACGATGGGACATGTCAACTAAGGTAAAGATTTGGGGTTACCTGAGGTTGATAACAATAATAGTAGTTGCAGCCCTATACGTATACCACATATCCCGTCTAACGCTGTTTCCTGTGATACCCTCAGGTGATGATATGATATACCATATTTACGCTTGTATTTATCAAAATTTTACTACATATCTATTCTCGAATTCTCAATATCCTAATTTTATCCATGTGATTTGTCACATAACTGCCGGTCAGAATATCTTACATGCGATCCTATTCTTTAAGATATTCAACTTTACTGTTACCTTACTACCGATTTTACTATTACTCTATGAACTTAGGAGAATAGAACCCAAATATGCGATACCTCTTGCCTTGGCAATATGGCTATATCGTATACGGTATCTACAAACATTATCAGATGGAAGTATATTTGATATATTCTTTTTTGCAATGTATATATTTGCAAATATATTACTTCTTCGTGAGCGTTACTTCTATGCAGGCTTAGTTTCCGGTCTTGCCCTAATCCACTACTACGGCATAGTATACATAGTTACCCTAATACCCGCCGTATTTCTCATACGCGCTACTCGACGGTTTATCTTAGGCCTATTAATCGGCGTGCTACCCAGTTTTCACAAGTGGGTCTATCTAGTCTTTGCCATTCTACATTTTGGTGGAGCTGTGTCAGGCGTGACGGAATTACCCGGGTGGACGTTGCAAAATTACCTAAGCTACGCCTTCACTCCATTTACCTACTGGGGTGAAGGCGCGTTTTATATATATATTTCTATTATAGTTATATTATTAATAAGAAATAGGGTAATCACTAGTAAAAATATAATATTAAGTCTAAGTCCAGCACTAAATATAATTACCGCGCTTTTCTTACCAATAATTCAATCGCAATCAGTTGCGGTGGTCACTCTCATTTTCCGTATATTTAGATTTCTTCCATTAGTAATTATACTAATGATAATATTACTGTTACAGACAAATGCTTATAGACGTTATGATAAAATAATTGTAATGCTATTAGGTGCGGCTCTTATAGTAGGTATAACGACCAACTTAACAGCAACACCACAAGGCTTGTACCGAATAGATTACAACGCCTTTTACGCTCTTCTCTCTCTTAGGCATGAAATATGCGAAGGCGGCGTATTAGCTGTAGGCGGGACAACAAACTATATGCAGATAATATGCCCAGATACAGTATTTTTATACCCACCTGACATTTTGGCCCGGATGGCGCCAGATGATCCACAGGCCATCCTGATGCGCCAGGTTTTAGCCCAGTTTGAAAACGGCACAATACACGGCTACAGCTGGCTCGTGGTGCAGGAACCAGTACCAGGCCAGTGGTACGACGAAGCCGTTACCACATTCATACAGCAGCTAAAAGACGAAATTTACAAACTCGGCGATGTAAAGTATGTACTAAAAAACCAAGGAGCAACCATCTACATAGTGAAAATCAGATGATATACGATGTAGTATACGTCATAGACATAGCCTCAACCACAAGCGGCGGGAACAAGTTCTTCGTCGAGCTAGCCGCAGAAGCTGCAAAAACCTACAAAGTGGCGCTAATCGCTGGAAAGACAACCCCCGAAGCACGGCGACTACTAGCCGGCGTAGACCTTTACGACGGCGGCATCTACGGAGACTGCGAGCTACCGCACACCTGCCCCCTAAAAGCCGCCAAGTTCCTCATCTACGCAACTAAAGTGCTGACTTCCATAAAGTTCCGCCTGCTTCACACCAACGCCCACCTACCCAACCTCCTGGCGTATCTATACCCGCGCAGAACTATCGCCACGATACACCACCTCGAACCCGCAAGCCTACACCCCCTCGCACGCCTTATCCAAATCCTCGAGCTGAAAGCCCCCAAGCTGGCGCTCCACGCCCCCCACAAAATCGCCCCAAACGCCGTCGTAATACCCCCCATACTCCGCCACACACCGCCCCAGATACAACACACGCCACGGCAACGGGGGCTGGCCGTTATGATAGGCCGCCTAGAGCTCCGCAAAAACTACCCCCTGGCGCTGGCAGCCTTCAAAATCGCAAAGACGCTCCGCCCCGACCTAAAACTTGTAATAATAGGAGACGGCCCACTGCGGCGGGACCTCCACAGAACGATAAAAAGACTCGGGCTCCAAGACGTCGAGATAAAACCCCACGCCACAGAAGAGGAGAAGTACCAACTACTAGCCCAGGCAGAGGCCTTCCTACACCTAGGCCACCCCGAAGGCTTCTCCCTAGCCCTATTCGAAGCCGCAACCCTCGGAGCGCCAGTCATCACACACCCCCAAGTCCCCGCCGCAACCCTCCTAAAAACCCCCAACATACTTGCAGTAGAGCTCCACCCAACATCTATCGCAAAGGCGCTGCTGAGGCACCCACCCCCAGCAAAACCTCTGAAGAAGCCGGCTGAGTTCGCCCACATCTACCTCGCTCTCTACCACAAATTAAGCGAAAGACTTAAATAGGGGTAAGATTTGTAACGACATGCCTCCAACTAAACTAAACCCAACTAAACTAATCCCAGTGCTAGCGTTGGTGTTAATAGCCGCCGTCTCGCTTGCCTACGTCCCCGGCACAAAGCCAACCGTGCTCTACGGCAACTGTTACCCCAACGCCTGTGTCGGCACTCTGATGCCGGATCACTGGCCCTTCGGCGGTACGCCACCCCTTGCACTAGTGGCTATCGGCTCCCCAGCCTTCGCCGATTACTACAGCTTCACAAATCAGTTACAGTACCTCGGAGTTCAACTAAACCCGCCAGTCGATAAGTGGTTCGCTGGGCCGATTATACCTGGCTACATAAACTCAGGCCTTGGAAACCTCGCCACCGGCATCGGCATAGGCTTTACAGCCCTTGGCGAATTCGTAGCCACACTTAGCAACGGCATAGGCGGTGGCCTAGCCCTAGCTAGATACAACACCGCCACCAAAGACTTGGCCGTCACCGAGACGTGGGCCACAAATAATATTTACTACATTAACCCATCAGACTGGCTCAACGGCTGGACCCTCTCCGCCAACCTCACGATAAGAGACGATACAAACCGCAAAAGCTACTGGATCTTCTTACATGCATTTGCTGTGTACAGCAACAGAACACAAGCCGGGGGAGGCAGGGGGGTTGCCTTGAATCTCACCATTGGGAACTACGGTAGCCAACCGACATATCCGCCAACGCAGTGGACCCTTCTGCCCTTCACCTCTAGCGATATCAAACCCTTAACGATTGTATATGACAGCCCGAGACTTCTGATCGCCACCGGCGGCGTCAATAAGAAAATTGACTTGTCCACATTGAATCCTGACCTCCTGGGGGCCTATGTAGTCATTGACGTAAACTTCACACTGATATTCCCCAAGGCCTGGCCCTATGCCATCGTATACTACAACTACTCTGTGACGGCAAATATAGCTAGCAAACTACTGCCCTACCCCATGTACCTCAACAGCACCGCCTTCAGCATAAGGTTTGAGATAGACCAGGTAAACGGCGCTTCAGCAGCTGGCACCTACAACGCCACCATATTCACACCTGAGACATGCGACGGGAAGAGCTACACCTTGCTCCAGGCTACACCCTATGCAACCGATTTCAGGAACATCACTATGTTTGCCGCCGCGTATCCCGCAGCCACGGAGTTCACGCCTCTGAATTTAGGCAAGCTGGTTCCATATGAGTACAACGACTTCGACATAGTGCTACCAACCGGCTACAAGAAGGCTACACTCGCCAGCGAGGGCGGTTATCCGGGCGCCATACCGTTTGTAATACTGCAGTGGAGTAGCGGCGAGCTTGATTATAAATCTGTGGCAGGTTATCCTGCCACGTATAAAGGTGGCGTAATGTTCGTGTACGGCTACGCCTACAACGTCACGAACTGGGTCGCCTCCAACAAGCCGGATCCGTACATAGAGGCATTAATAGAGAGGACTGTGCTCAACCTGCCAACTCTCACTCCCACTGGTGGAGTTGGAATTTGTGGCAACAATTTCGGATTCGAAATTGGGGTTGTTGGTTCTATGGCCGACCCCACTGACGTCCTCGCCCTTGGCTACATGGCTAATGTCGTCGGTGCGCCTTGGTACGGACTTGACATCGCCCCAGGAGCCTTCCAGAACCTCTACACTGCCTCCTCCACCACTGGCATTACCAACTTCGTTGGGCTGAGGAACTTCGGCGGACTGCCGGTGGTGCTGGCGAGGTTAAGCGGCTCCTTCCCGTACTTCTATGATAATTACTACAGATTCGCCTTTAACAAGACGTTCATGGTTAATCTACTGAGTGTTGTGGGCGGCAGTGCCACATTCACCGTGGGTGGCCCTGTTGTTAATATGTTGACAAGGTATACGCAGGACTTTGCTTGGTATGCGCCGTTTATCCACAACTATAGTGCTGTGCCGTTCCCGTTCGCCTTTAATGGAAACTACGTCGCATATGACCAGTATATAGGCTCCCTATTTACAACTGTATGGAATACGGCGCAGTTATTCACTGCCAACGACACATGGCCGCCGATTACGAATGAAATAACAGTGGGCTACGCTATAATTTCAACTGTGGTTGATCCGAACGGCACTGTGATACTGCAGATATGGGGCGCCAACGCCCAAGACACCTACTATGCGGCTAAGTTGTTGATGGACCAGTGGCCTGATTTCACTACTGCGCCGGCGTATATAATCGTGTTTACGTATAACTACGGTTGGCCCTATCAATATAACTCGCCGCCGTATTTCGTAACTGCCGATGTCTACGAGCTGTCTCCCATCATGAGACCTGAGTTGGTGAAAACCTACGGGCTTATAAACGTGCCTGGCGGCATAATGTTCCAGCCGTTGCCATAATGTTCCTCCAGCCGTGAGGTTCAGGCAAAGGGTTTAAATCAATTTTTTCATGAGGGTTCTTTTTGTTTCGGAGCTTTTTTACCCTTTTGGTGGTGGTGCTGAGGTTTCTTCCTTCTATCTCTATCTGTTGTTAAGGAGGCGTGTTGATGTTGTTGTTGCGTCTTTTTCTTTGTCTGGTGATGTGTGGGTTTGGCGTCTTTTCCCTGATAGGCCTAGGCTTTGGCTGTCTGGCGTTTTGCCGAGCTGGGGGAGACTTCTGCGGGGTTTTGACGTTGTGTATATTCCGCGGTATGCCTATTTCTTGGTGCCTTTGGCGAAGAGGCTTGGTCTGCGCGTGGTTGTTCATCTGCACAATTTTTCTCCGGTTAGGTACTCGGGCTACTTCGTGCCTGGGCTTAGGGATGTGGTTGTGGATTGGCTTAACTGGGGGCCGCATCGGGCATTGGTCAACGGCTTTTTTTCCGGGTTTTCGCGGGTTATGCGGGAGTTTGTTTTGTTGGCTGACGAGATTTTGGTGCCGTCGGGTTGCCACAGGGAGAACCTCTATAGGCTTGACCCGCGGTTTAGGCGTGCCCGGGTGTTGTACAACTTCCTGCCTCGTCTCTCGCCGGTGCGGGAGCCGGCGGAGCGCCCGCTTTTTCTCTACCTGGGCGAGCGCTCTTTTATTAAGGGGTTTCCGGTGGCTCTTGCCGCTGTCGTGGGGCTTTGGCGCCGCGGGAGGCATTTCTCCGTGGGGGGCACCTTCTGGGGCGGCCGCATGTCTCGTGGCGAGGTTTTTAACGCGCTTGGCCGGGCTTGGGGCGTCCTCTTCCCCTCTTTTACTGAGGAGAGCTTCGGCTACGTGATGGTGGAGTCTCTTGCGAGGGGGGTTGTGCCTATTTCTTCTGATGTGTGTGTGGCCAGGGAGTTCCAGGGGCGTACCTCGGCGGCGGGGTACATATGTAGACGCGGCGACGTGGACTGTTTTGTGGAGAAGATGGAGTCTTTGATGGCTATGTCGAGGCGAGAGCTCGTGGAGCTTGGGTTTAGGCTGAGCGAGGAGATCTACAGGTTGGTGGACCCCGTCAAGACGGCTGAGCATGTCTACCGCATATTTGGCGTCGATTGAGGTTTTTGTTGGGGTTTCTCTGCTGGTTGCCGCCTGGGTTTTTAGGAGGGCTGAGTCTAGGCTGGGGTACCTGGCGGTTGCGGCTTTGGCGGCTTTGTTCCCGGCGGTGGGGGTGCCGCTGGGGGTGGGGCTCCTCTTCTCGCGCGAGGTTTTCTCCGCCTTCGTGGTGGGGATGTTGGCGGTGGGGCTGGGGGGCCTCGTGGGTGTCCCGCCTCTGTTGTTCCATTTACTCGCCCTAGTCGGCGCCGCGGCGGCTCTTCTGCGGGGGAGGAGCTACCCGGTTTCTGTCTGGCTTATGGGGGCGGCCTTTGTGGTGCTTGCGTGGGGTGTCTGGCCTTCTTTTATTAAACTGGGGGTTGACATAAATCGATACGTGTTTTTTGCTGATAGGGGAATCTCGACGTTGTACTTCGCGTTTTTGTTGTTTGTGAGGGGTCTCGGCGTTGAGAAGGCGGTCTTCGTGGAGCAGTGGGTCGCCGCCGTGTTTATCCTCCCCTTTGCATATTTCGACCTCTACAGGCGGCTGAAGACGTCTTCGGAGGACGCGGTGTGGGTCAGGTCCTTTGTCCCGGGCGTTGCGGTGCTTCTCTCTTATTCGAGCTTTGAGCGCCTTGTGGCGACTGGCTACGTGGAGTCTTGGGCTTCTTCGTCGCCGTTTTGTATCCCTACACCATAAGCGTGCTTTCTGCGTCTATGCTCCTGGCGGGGCCTTCATACTTCTTCGCGGCGGCCTCCGTCCTGTTCCACGTCGGCGGACCTGCATACGTGGCAGTGGCGTACCTCCTTAGGTGGATATACGGCGGCAGGGTAGGCGGCCGGGAGGCCTTCGCGGCGGCCCTTGCCTCCTCTGCCGGTCTTTACTTAAACACCGGCTCTTCCCTCTTGGCGGCCGCGGGTCTTCTGGTGGGTGGGCTCTACATCTTGAATTTTCTGCGGTTGCCGGAGCTCAGCTGGGTGCGCCGTTTTGCGTTGGCCTTTTATCTAGTGGCTTTTGCCGGGTGGTGGTTGGGGTGGAACGTTAAGTTGCCGTTTGCATATGTCACTACGGGGGGCTTCGCCGCCGCGCTTTTCCCGCTGGTACTTATCCTGTTGGTGAGGGGGGATTGGCGGGACGCCGTGGCTTATCTGCTCCTATATGCCGTAGGTGTGGTCTCTGCAATCGCCCTTAGCCTCCTCGGTGCTGTTGTGTTGAGCAACGATAGGCTGATCCCCATAGCCGCGGCTGTCTTTACGTGGAGAGCTCTTGCTGTGTCTCCCCGCGTCCGTTTTGCCGTGCCGTTTGGGGTGGTGGGGATGTTGCTGTTTGGCGCCGTGTGGGTTGTGGACGCGCATGCCTACGGGCCTTGCAACGGCGTCGTCATCGCCGACACTGGGTCAAGCTACCCGTTGCTGTGGGGCGTCAACGGGCTCTCTGGGGAGGAGGCGATGGCGCTGTTTCGCTATAAGTACCCGGTGATGCCTGCGCTTTATCTCAAGTCGCTGGGAAACGCCACCCTCTGTCTATACAGGTCCGTGGAGGGTCCCGGCTTCCTCTACACAACGCGGCCGCCGTCTACTGAGGTGCTGGGATGGCTTGCCGTTTATGCGCCGCTGGGGGTCTTGGCAGATGACGTCGCCTTACTTAATCAAGTGGCGACGTCAAGCGCTCCGTATGCCTTAGTTCACCCAGCCGACGTATATGCCAGGTCCTCTGTGTCGTACCTTGGCAAATTCTTCTTCTATGCCGTGGAGAGGTGCCCCGCTTCGTTTAAGTTGCCGCCTGGCTACTGGCGGCTCCTCATAATTAGGGGCGGCGACGTGTATGTTAACGGCGTTAAGATCCTGGGTGGCGTGGCGTACCGTGAAGTTGCGATGCCGGAGTTTTCTGTGTCCTGCGGATCTGGCTGGGTGGAGGTTGATGGCGAAAGGGCGCGGCCGGAGCCTGGAAGCGGCGAGCTGAGGCTTCTGCCCCTCGCCGGCTATTTTCCGCCTGTCAACGTGACTAGGGGGGTCTACATCGATAGGTTTGACAGGCTTATTTTCCGAAACGCCACGGTGAGGTTTCTCAGCGGCATCGTGGAGGAGGTAGACGGCTCTGGGGTCTACATTCCGGTGCGGGGCGGCGTGGCGTATGCGGAGGAGGTCTACGTGGGCGGCGGGGAATACACCTACCCTAGGCTCGTCATGTGGGGGGTTTGGTACAACGGAAGCCGCTACGCCTCCCTTACCCTTCTGGCTAGGCTTCCCAACATAACTGCGGCGTATGTAGAAAGCGGCATCTACTGGGGCCGGGGCTTGACCTGCTACTTCGCCGTATACGACGAATATGTTCACTGCTTCGACGTGGCGGGAGACGCCCTGGCCTACAGACGGCTCAGGTTTGACCCGCCTGTGGCTGTGGAGGCCCGGCAGTACCCCCTCTACTTCCTAGCCCCGCCTCTGCTGGCTCTGTTGCTAGACAGGCGGAGGCGCCCCTATCTACCCCTGCTTATTGCCGCCTCCGCTGTGCTGTGGGTGGCGTATAGAGCTCAGCTGGGGGACGTGGTGCCGTCGGGAGACGACCCCGCCATCCACATCTACATAGCTATGAAGTTTGTTGCGGGGGAGACGCCGTATTTTTGGCACAGCCAGTATCCCAACGCGGTTCACCTCCTAATGGCGTTGATGTACAGCGTTGCCAAATCGCCTCTCCTCCTCATCTCGTTTTTCAAGCTCTTGGCTTTTCTCCTCGTCGTTGCGGGTTTGGCTCTCTACTTCCTCTACTTCAGGCTGTTGCACCGCAACGGCGGGGCCGCGGCGTTAGCCGCAACGGTCGCCGTGGCCGCGTGGGTTGGCGTTTTGTACACATTAGCTGATGGCGGAGTCATGGAGTTGCTCTACCTGCTGGTGGGTCTGCCGGCTTCTCTCTACCTAGCCGAGAAGGGGAGGCACCTCGCCGCGGGGGCCGTCGCGGGGTTTACGGCGTCTCAGTCGTATCTCGGGCTTTTCCACTCCATACCTGTCTCCCTCCTGTTGCTCGTCAAGGGGCGCTGGAGCTATCTTGCCGGCTACGTGGCGGGGGGAAACGTGTTTCTCTTCAAGTTGCTTAATGGTCTTCTGGCAGAGGGCGTGGGCGCGGCGGCTCCTCACAGCTATTCTGTGCTTTTCTACGCCCTGTCTAGCTACCACGCTGTGTTTATCGTGTCGTTGCTCTCGGCGGTTGTTGTCTACGGCATGCGGCGGGGGGCTCCGGCAGGTGTATACGTCTGGCCGCTCCACTTCCTCCTCTCCGCCTTGCTGGCCGGCACGCCGGAGGCCGCCGTGCGGCTGGCGCGCGCGGACTTAATGTTGCTGGGCCTAAGCGCCGGCTCCTCTCTGCGGAGGGGCTGGCTGGCCTACGTGGTGTCGTCGGCGGCTCTGCTGTATATGATCTTCGCCTTGTGGCAGATCCCGATCATACACCGGCTCGACGCTCCACGGCTCGATCTCTATCTGTCTGCACTAGGCATAGTTGAAGACGGCGCCGAGGTGCTTGCGTTGCCTCAAGTCAGCACGTGGGCGTTGCCGCTCTTCTTCGACCCGAGCCGCGGCGTGAGGGCCTATCTAATCTACCCCGAGCCGGATCTGAAAAACCCCGAGACGCAGATCGGGCTTCAGATACTTGACGCGCTCGAGATGGGAGGGGAGACCGGCGCGGTGTACATCCTGGCGGAGGCCCCCCGCCCCGGCGGGCAGTACAGCGGCGACGTGCTTCGGCTCGTCCCGCGGCTCCAGTCGCTTCTCAGCCAATGCGTCCCCGTATATGGAGGAGTCCTCTTTAGATGCGGCTAGAACGTAGATACTCAACCATGACAGCTACAAACACCACAGCCACGAGTAGGTAAGCGCCCACAGCAGCCAGCTCAGTCTTGGAGAAAAGGGCGTAGGTGATTGCCACGGCGACCAACGCCGCCGCAAAAAGCCTCGCAGAAGGCCACGGCGCCTTCAGCCTTGCCGCAATTCTCTGCGACAAGACAGCCCTAGCCCCCATAAACAACACTAAACCCCACATCACGAGAAAGGCGGCGAGAAGCGCTAGGACCCAGTGGAAGACGCCGTGGAGAAGCAAGCGAAACGCCACGTAGAGACCAGCCGCCAGGCCCCCCGCCACCAGCGCCGCCCCAGCCAGCCCCTGGACGGCGCCAGGTAGCTGAAGCAGTTTGCGCACTATCAGACGGCAGGGCCCATCGCCGTCTACCACCTCGACGTCCACAGGCATGGCCAGCACCTCTCCGATCTTCTCCGGCGGCTCATCAGACTCGCAGAGCTTGACGCTGGAGATACATAGTCTACGTAGGGGTATTCCCAGGAGGAGGAACAAAACTGCGAAAACAGCCTCAGCCGCCTCCTGCGCTTCAGAGGGTCTCCCAGCCACTACAAGCGCTCTGCCGCACCTAGACACGTCATGTTTAAATCGAAGCAATATATAAACAAAGTAACGGGCCACAACGCTGGTGACCAAGCCAAAACTCCGCGTCGTCGTTGCGGTGAATTAGCCCGCGCTGAAGGCGGCACCCGACATCACTGCGGTGCTCGACGTTTGGCGCTTTATAAGAACAACAGGGACTGTAGTCGGGCGATGTCGAGGTCTCGGCGGAGGCCCTGACTGACTTCAGAGCGGACACGCAACTATCACTGCGCCTGTCCTTATCAACGGGGCGGCTGATGTATGTGTCTTTGCGATGTTTTTGTACGAGCTAGACCGAACCTTCGTCAAGTTCAAAACCACCCAGAAGTTAGAGGACTTCGTGGTATTTGACGTTGGTTATTTGTGGAAAAGACGAGAGATATCCTACGAGCCAGGTGCTGGTCTCGCGGCGACACCACTGCAGACTCCATAGATAGCCTCATGTCTCTGGAGCTCAGCACCAAGATCTCACCGGCACCACGGCCACCGCGGAGACGTGGAGTGAACATCTATAGTTACTACATAGTCACGTTGCGTGACGTTGCCGTTGAGCAAGCAATCCAAGAGCTGTGCGACGTCTTGGCGGCCACGGCGGCTCGCGTCCTTGGCGAAGTGAGAAATATGCCCAGCGCGGTTGCTGTGATGATTGGGCGTGGGGTTGTCGCGTCTAGGGCAGTGTTGAAAGTCTGCATGTTGAGGGCAAGGGCTCGTTGCAGTACTGCGGATCTGCGCCTGAGAAAGCTCAGGCGGCTGGCGGCGCGGGGTTTATAGAACGTTGCCGGTAGCTGTCTATGGCTCTTGAGCTGATTAACACCAGCGTGTTGCCGTGCGTGATGAACCTTGGTAAACGTCACGTTGGCGGCTATAACGCTTGGAGACTTCGTAGTTCTTCATAACGTCACTCCGCCCGGCTTCCCCGCGCTGGTCACCTACGGGATATACACGGAGGGTCCCGTGACTGTCGTAAATAGGATACACATCTAGCCAAATCCACCTTATATTTTGACAGGCTGGTAAACACCAATAGCCGATAAAACTCGGTGAATTCTGTGTATTGACCCCTCAAGGCGTAGTTATCGTGGGGCAACGGCGGCGGCGGGACGTATGCGAGCGGCGTGTGGCTGAGGGACTTCTACTGGCAGGCGTACGACAAATACGCCGCCGTGGTGAGGTGGGTGGACACCGACGGCAACGGGATTCCCGACGCTAACGATGAGTTCGAGGTGTTGGCCACCTGGCCTTGAAAACATAGTTTTTTCCTTTCCTCGTCGGAGGTGGGGAGACTTTGGGGTCTATCCGTGAGGGCTCAGGCCAGACGGCGGGAGGGGTCTCCCTGCTCCGCTTGCTGGAACGGGGGATGGTGCCGAACCGCAAAAGAGGTGTTTTGGGATATGGATTTAAAAACGGGCTTTTTGGGCTTCGTGATTTGCTTCGTGTGTTCTAATCTTTGGCCTCACAGCTTTGGGGGGGCTGAGCGGAGGTACTACGAGTTTGCGGCTGAGCTGTTGAGGAGGGGGCGCGAGGTGCTGTACATAA
>JGI20129J51889_1000256_pt1 | contig 12366 bp, 18 predicted proteins | sample MonGeyMetagenome_FD_51889 | JGI IMG/M metagenome (IMG submission 51889)
GTTTTACCTGAGCCGTTGGTCCCCACCACTATTGTTAGTCTCGTTGGGAATTCGAGCGTCACGTCCCTTAACGATTTGAAGTTCCTGACCCAGAACTTCCTTAGTTCCACGCACTCATCGACGCCCTTTAGATCCACGTAGCTGTATGACGTGCTACAATTAATGTTTTTATGCTCAGCGAGGTTTCGAGACTTCTCAGCACGCTTAAGCCCAATTTGCTACTTTTCCGGATGGAACTGTGTTTACATAAAAGGCGTTTACGGGTACAGGTTGGGAAGCTTACTTAATGGACCTTCTAGGCAACCCATATAACCGTGGGAAAAACCGTGAGAATCCCCACCAGCAAGCTCCAGGGACGGTGTTGGGCAGTTAGAGCCCATGGCATAGGCGTTAAGATGCTTAGTTGCGAGCACGTGCCTCAACTCCCTAACCGAAGCCACGACATGCTTCACCAACCCCTCACCTAGCATCCGACTGTATCGAGAGCGTTGATGGCGGCTCCAGCCAAAACCCGATATCCTCGGAGTTATAGTCGCTGGGCAACGCCATCCAACCGCAGGCCGGTATACCCTGATGATTAGCGCCCACCCACTGCAGAGGGCACCTCCTTTAAATGGGTAGATTTAGGTTTTAGAACTCCTCGTAGGAGTCGATGAACTTCCTGTACCACTCCTCATACTCCTTCTTGGTCACGACGTGGAGCTCGAACGGGTCGTCGAGCCCCATTTCCTCCTTGATCTTCGCAGATATCAAGGCCTTGTCCCACGGGGTTTTGGCCCTATCGGTTATTACCAGGACATCGACGTCGCTATCAACTCTGTAATCCCCCCTCGCCGCAGAGCCGAAGAGCATCACCCTGCATTCCCCGTCGATCGCCTCAACGCAGATCCTCTTGATCTCCCTAACGTAATCCCTCGCGCGGCCCAGAACCTCCTTCCTCCTGCTCCACCACCTATATAATTCCCAGTACATGCAGGATCCCCCTAACCACGTTCAGCGATCTCTCGACCGATTCCTTGTCGTATTCATAGGGTAGGTATCTCGCGGCTATGTACGACTGCTCAATCAACTCGAGGACTATGTGCGCCTCGCCCACCATCTTCTCCAGCTCCCTATTCCCCGTCAGCTCGACCACTTGCCTTAACAACCTCTTTACGCTGTGCGTCTTCTCGAAACTGCCCGTCAATTGGTACAGGGTGTACTTCAGCGATAGCTGCAACGCCTGCTCGAGGCTAAACATCGCCAGATTATACCTACCCCTACCTAGGTTCTCCTCGGCTTGCTCAAGGAAGGCTATGGCATTTCTCTTCAAATACTCAGCCATGCTCGGGGCCTAGTGCGCCTTCGGTATTAAATCTTTTGCCAGCGGCCAGCCTCAGGGGGAATTACTCCCGAGGGGACCTCCCCGGCCTCCCTGGCCATCTACACTGGTGATCTGCTCCTATTCACCGTATGGTTTCGCCTCCCGGAGCCTCACACGTAATTCGCTTCATCCCATACCGCCCCAGCCAATCCCTCGTCCGATACCAACGCGAGGAGCAGCAATCCCCTGAGGCTCTTAGCCGGTTTTGGCTGGGGGGTTCTTAACCTTCATGATAACGGCGCAGACGTGCATGTTGGAGTCGCTGAGGACGTGATGATCCACCGGTTCGACATACTTCTTACGTGATGACCTCGCCGCCAAGCAGAGAGGGGCTCGTCGAAGTGCTTTACACGGTCGGTGTGACCAGCACCACGCCGCAATTCTCGTCGCGACGGGCCGGCTATGCGGCGCCACCCGCCGAGGGCTTTACAAAGGCTACGATCGTCAACCCCAATAACCCCAGATCGGGGCCAATGACTATCCTGGCCAAGGCCAGCTAATTAGGCTTTCCGGGTGCGGGGTTCTCACCTAGACAATTGTACAACGTTATTGCGATGGGCTCTATGGTAACACTCACAGCGGCCCTAGAGCTGGCGATGCATCTATTTCATAGTACCCTGGCATGGGCGTTGTTGCGAACTGATTAGTTAGGTTTGATGTTGCCCTGTGGAGTAGTGAGGGGGATTTTGAGGGGGGAGGCCCGACAGCGGTCTTCAAAGTCCAGCGGCACATTACCTAGTTAATGAGAAATAGTAATAAAATTATAGCTAGATCACTTATAATCATTAACTATACAGTATCCTATTGTTGTTTGTACTTCTGAGTCCACTGGAACCACCCCTGCGCGATCCATGTGGAAGACCATGTAGCTGCCGCTCTTAACGAGCATGTTTGGGTAGAGCGTCGCGTGCCTCCATGCCCGGGACGCGGCGCCATCCTTGGGAACCCAGGACTTAAGGATAGCCCTTAAATACATAGCGCATCACCTCATCTGTATGAGGACGTCGCTGGCCGCCGCCTTGGTCATCGTGGTTTTAGCCGTTGCCGCGCTCGCCTATCTGCTGATCAATCAGGAGATTCGGGAAGCGCCGGAGATTGCCCTATCCAACGCCAAGAAGCTACTGCTCAGCGAGAACTTCACGGGCACATATTATGTGACCGTGACCACGCAAGTTAACTCAAGAGCGTCAACATCAAGTGGAATCTCGACTACGTCGAGGTCCCCATCAATAAACGCTTTGGTGTCGAATAGCACTGGGTTGTTGGTGGAATTCGACGGTAGAGCGGTTCGTGTAAACAGCACGGTGGTCGTCTGGATGCATGGCGATGAGGTTTGTCAAGTACTGATATCTATTAGCAACGCCTCGCCCTACAACAGGACTGCCACGTTCTGCATACCCAGCAATTACTCGAAGTACCTCCTGCCCTTCTACGTGGATGAGGAGCTGCTCGGCAACGCCACATATATCGGCGAGAGCTCGTGGAACGGCGAGACCACGTACTGCTTCAAGTCGGAGATAACGGTGAGCCAGCCGTCGATAACGACAGGCAAAACGACAACAATAGGCTCGCCAATCACCACGGTCATCAATGCGACGAGGCTCTGCATACTAAGCAACGGCGTCACTGCGAGCGCGACCCTATATGAGACAAGCCGGTTGAGACATCAATCGTTCGCGACGGTCATAAACGAGACGCTCATAAGCTACTCCTTCACATTCAACCAACAGCTGTTCAGCCAAATAACGAGCAGGGCAGGACTGGGTTAAGGCTTCAATCTGCGCAACAACCCTATCGAATATCCGCGCAGGGCGTAGCGCTCAGAGGAGGGCTGAGGTGGGGGCATCTCGACGGCCTCCTGGCGGGGGCCTCCATCGTCGTTGCGGAGGCCGCGGTTGGGGCCGCCCCAGGCAGATGGGTTTATAAAATCGCCCGGGTTATCTGCATGTGTTTAGGAGGGGCGTGGGGCACCTGGCCGAGCCCTATAGGTCGGTGGCGTCTAGGCTGCTGGACGCCTTACTGAGCCTCTACGGCGATAACCTGGTCTCCCTCGTGGTCTACGGCAGCGTGGCTAGGGGCCGCGCCAGGAGGGACAGCGACCTCGATCTGCTCGTCGTCTTCGAGGATCTGCCCAGGGGCGTCTTCGAGAGGGTTAGGCTGTTCGAGAGGGCTGAGGACCTAATCCAGCCGCTTCTCGACGGCTTGATGGATTCGGGCTACGCCGTAGCCCTATCGCCGGTGATCAAGACCAGGTCCGAGGCCGCAAGGTTCTCGCCGATCTACCTAGACATGACCGAGGACGCCGTGATAGTTTACGACAAGGACGGCTTCTTCGAGGGCGTGTTGACCCGGCTGATCAAGAGGCTTAGGGAGTTGGGCGCTAGGAGGGTTTGGGTCAACGACAAGTCCTGGTATTGGGTGCTTAAGGGCGACTATAAATTCGGCGAGGTGATCGAAATTGAATAACCTCGACATGGCTAGGTCGCATCTGAGGCAAGCCGCGGAGAGAGTTAGGCATGCCGAGGAGGCCCTGACCAACGGCAATTACCCCTACGTCGTTAGGCAATGCCAGGAGGCGGTTGAGCTGGCCCTCAAGGCCGCATTGAGGATAGTGGGCGTCGAGCCGCCGAAGTGGCACGACGTGGGGCCTGTGTTGAGGAGGGAGCGGGGCAGATTTCCGGCGTGGTTTCAGGAACATATGGATGAATTGGTGTCCATATCGAGGAGCCTCAGGAAGGAGAGGGAATTGGCGATGTACGGCGATGAGGAGAGCGGCATACCGCCTGAGGAACTCTACACCAGGTTGGACGCCGAATACGCATTGACCAACGCAAGAAGGGTCTTAGACCTCGTCGAGAAGCTGATGGAGGAGCTCCCGACCTGACTTCTAGAGTTGTGGGTTCGATGAGAGGCGCGGGATCAGCCCAATGAGGATGGCTCGGATGAATCCATGTAATCGACGTCCGCGACCTCGACGGGCTTAACTTGAAGCCTCTGGGCGACGGTGTTGAGGATATCCCAGGCATACCTTCTCGCAGTACCCACGTCGTACAGCGAAGGATATGTGTGGGCCACGATCCCAACCTCTGCGGCGTCGCCCCTCTCGATCACGACTGTGAAGGCCGGGATCCTGTTGAACGACATGGGGTAGAACCTCTGCCCGATGGCAAGTGCAACCCTAGGTCTCGTATTCAGCACCGAGAAGTATGTTTGATGCATATTCGTAATTTCCAAAACACCATGTCTTCCCCCATCCTCCGGACCCTATACGGCTTGTTTCGCTTGACCTCCCTGGACGCTAGAATGGCTATCCACATGGCGACCCCACAGCTACAGGACTCTTTAAAAAACATAACCATCTTTCCGTAACACCCAACGACTTCTTTTGGCGACCGTTCGTTTCGAGGCATACCGGTCCGGGGCGCGGCTGATTGCGGGGGACGTTGCAGGCGCGCGCCTCAGGCGGGCTTACCCAAGGCGCTTGATGGATACGGGCAGGGCCCCGTAGGTCGCATCTCCCGACGTCAGCATCTTGTAGAGCTCGACGAGCCTGCGCCCGAGGAGCCTCGCGAATTGTTTGTTGTAGCCGAAGCGCCCCAGCAGCCTGCTCATCAATCTGCTCCTCTTGACCTCCTCGACGTAGGGCCGCGCCAGCTCGGCGTATATCCCGGCCGCCTCCGCCGGCTTGCCTCTGACCTTCAGGGCCACGTAGGCGGCCTGAGCGGCCAGGGCGCCTGTGGCGACCGCGTAGTATATGCCCTCGCCCGTCGAGGCGTCCACGAGGCCCGCCGCCTCTCCGGCCAGGATCACGTTGCCGGAGCCCAGCCTCCGCACCGACCCCAGGCTCAGCGGATGGCCCATGACCGCCCCCGTCCTCAAGCCCAGCGACTCGGCCCATTTGGCGAGAGGCCCTCTGAGGTCGGCCCAGGGCCCCCAGCCTATCCCTATGCCGACGTCGACGCCTCTATCGCCCAACGTGAAGGCCCAGGCGTATCCGACGCCCCCCGTCTCCTCGTGGGCGAAGTCGAAGTCGACTATGCAGGTATCGCCCAGACTTCCCCCGGCCACCGACATGAAGGCGATTCCGTGGGTCTTGGGGCTCGGCGGCGGCTCGCCGAGGGATCTCGCCACCGCGCTGTTGGCGCCGTCGGCGCCCACCACCACCGCCCCCTCGTAGGCGCCTCTCTCCCCCACGGCCCTGCCCCCCTCCACCCTCAGCACCCTGTCGACCGCGAACTCGGCGCCGGATTGATCCAGAAGGGCCTTGTCGAACTCGGGCCGCCGCGTGACCCTGATGGGGTCGCCCCTATGGGTGTAGTTTATGTCGGCGACCTTTACCCTCACCTCTCTGCACTCGCCGTACCAGCTGTACTCTATCCCCATCCTCTCCAGCATGCGCCAGGTCCTAGGCGTGAGCCCCCCGCCGCAGGGCTTCTCCCGAGGCGGCTTGAACCTATCCACAACGAGCGTCCTGAGCCCCAGCCGCGTCGCCACTATCGCCGCCGTCGCCCCCGCGGGCCCCGCGCCCACTATGACCAGATCGTACACGGGACCCGCTCGCTATGTGCTTTAATTATTTAGCCTCGAAGCCCAGCCGAAGGCCGCCGCAGAGGCTTTGCCGTGGCGCCAGCCACCTTAGCGGTCTCGGTCACGGCGCTGTGGTTTTACATACCGCATATAGTGTTCCACATGGACTACATCCCCGTCGAACAGCCTTTGATGTATTTAGCGCTCAACGCCGGGCTCGCCTTACTCAGGTATTCGGAATACAACCACAGAACCACGGACGCAACACAGCATCGCCGTGGCACATGACAGCTGTGAGTACTGTTTTCTACGTGTTTCATTCAACAAGTTTGAATGATCTGTAGACGTTTAGGCCGCGGCGACCTCTTGGCGTGGTGGTCTTGCTCGGTCTCTCTCCTCCTCGCTGAGCTTCTCCTCTGGCTTTCTATCTGAGAAACATCTCTAGCGTGACAGTAAAATTTAAATATGATAGTAGGGGCTGTTATTATTGCCGCCAATATTCCAAACATATATCGGGTAATATACGGCGTGCTGCTTAGCGTGCTGTTGCTTCAGTTGTTTATAGTCGCCGTCGCTCCATTTGCCGCGCGTGTAGGTTACCCACTTGTTGTGGCCATACCTTCCGGCGTTACCACCACCATATATGCCGGGCCTGTGCTAATTGTGGCAGCCATGGTGGCCGGATTTGCCGTAGCCCTCGCAACGCCAAGGAGATACTATGGTATATGGATAGTGGTTATAGTGATAGCCGTGATCATGCTGATTGCGATTCTTGGAAGCATGGGCGTCTGCTACTTCTGTAAAGTGGAGATATGTAGTCCTCACCCAGTAGCATCTTGTGGTCTTGATGTTGGCTGGTTGTACGCTAAGATTATATGTGCATGCCAATCTTAATATAAACTTTTATGCGTCATTTTATTATATATAATATCAAATATTTTTTGACAGATATATATTTCATTATCTTTTTGGCTTTAGTTCTACTTAATCTCTTTGTCGAGATGGCGTTGCCGCTTCAGCCTCCGGATTTCGCCGTATTTCTCGTGGTCTATCTGCTGTCTGTATATGTGGAGAGGGACATAGGCCAGCCCATGCCGTCGTTGCTCGCGGCGAGAGGCCGCCTGGCCGTGGCCGCGTCCGTGTACGTCTCTACGTCGCCGGCGCTGGCCGCCGCGGCGTGGCGCACGCCGCTGGTTCTGCTCGCGCCGTTGCTGGCGACTTTGCGCAGAAGGCTCGACTTGTTTCTGCCCGGCGTAGCGGCCCTGGCCGTCCTCTCGCCTGCGTCGGCTACGGCCGTGGCGGTGTTCGAGGCGCTTGTCCGGCCCAGCCCCATCGCCGCTATGGGGAGGGGGGGCCTCAGGATTTCCACTCTGCACCCAGCCCTCAAGGCCCTCCTGGCCGCGTCCTTCCTCTTCGCGTATCTCGCGCTCAGTGGGGCGCCCAACGTGGAGATACGCGGCCTGGCCACCCTGGCCCTATACAACACGTGGCTTCTAACGCCCGCGCAGTTTCTGGCGGTGTCGGTGTTTCTTGCGGCGTCTTTCGGCGTCGTGCTGGGCGCGGCTCTGGACACCTATCTGGACAGCTACCTCCGCGTCTACCACTTTCTCCGTCGGCGCCTCTCCGCCAAGCCTCTGCTCACGCTTGCCTGGCTCCTGGCGGTCACCTCGCCGGTCTGTCTCTTCGCCGCGTGCGACGCCTTGAGCCACGTGACGTTTCTCGTCCTTCTGGCCGCCCTGTCGTGGTCCCTGAAGTTCAATCTCTTCAAAAACGAAGACGCGGCCCTCCTGTTGGTCGGCCTATTTGTGATAGGCTACCTCTACAGATCGCCGTGGGCGCTCGCCGCGGCGGCCCTACTTCCGGCGCTCCCCTGGCTCGCGGAGAGGATCCGCTATGTACTTGGTACCTCCCAATAGAACAACGTCGTTCCTCGTCGCTCTCACTCGGCTGTTGCTGAGAAGCACCCTATCTAAGATATACCTCGCGTTGGGGCCCGTCGTGCTGTTTACGTGCGGCGTGACGAAATGCCTCTTTTACTGCACATCGGCTATAGAGACGTGGCTGGCGCCTGTTGTATTCATATACCTACATGAGACGGCGCAATACATCCTACTGGGGTCCGAAGTCGAGCTCGAGCTTGAAGGCGGCTACGTGGTTTTAGAGCCGCGGGGAAGGCCCAGGCGGCCCCGCCTAGCGCTTACCGTGGGCATCGCCGCACCTGTAGCAGTAGGTATTGCGACGTGGTTCCTCGCCCCAATATTTTCTACAATCATATTAATCGCCACTATCCTTACTCTGCTTAGATATGTTGGAGATTAGCGGTCTCGTCGTGGGCTACGACAAGCCGTTGACCAAGCCGCTGGACTTGAGACTGGGCGGCGGGGAGTCGGCTGTGTTCTTCGGGCCAAACGGCGTGGGCAAGACCACGTTGGCCAAGACCATAGCCTCCCTGCTTAGGCCCCTCGGCGGGTCGGTGCTGTTGGACGGAGTGCCCACCCACAAGGCCAGGGGCCGCATATTCTACCTCCCCGAGACTATCGAGGTGCCGGAGAGGGTCAAGGCCGCCGACTACGTGGAGGCGCTGGCGTCGTTCTACGGCGCCGCCGATTCGGCCCGGGACCTTCTAGACGTGGTGGGGGTGCCCGGCCGGCTTCCGCTCGGCAAGATGTCCCAAGGCATGAGGCGCCTCGCCCAGCTGGCCGCGGCCATGGCCGTCCTGCCCAGGGTGGGACTCGCCGTCTTGGACGACCCATATGTCAGCGTCGCTCCCGACAAGGCGGCCGAGATCCACCGGGAGCTGTCGCGGAGGCTGAAGGGCGCCGTCTTGATCCTTACGGCGCGGATCCCGCTGGAGGCCTCGCTACAGATAGATTTCCTCAAGCTTAAGCCGTGAGGTCGCTTCTCAGCGCTGTGTTTATGGCGCTTTGGACTTTCGCCGATATTCTGCTGAACGGAGGCGCGTTGCGGCAGGCCCTCGCCGAACTGATATTGAGGGAGGCGCAGTCGGCCGGGGCGGCGGTCCTCTTGGGGCAATCCGTCGATGAGTCTTGGCGGATCTTCTTGGCGTCGGCGCCCCTAATGGCGTTCTTCATCCAGCTGGCGGTCTACGGGGCTTGGAGCTCGGCGTATAGGCTCAGCGGTTGCCGCAGAGGCTTCGCCGCGGCTTTAGCGGTCGTCGCTACGCTGACCGCGGTTCTATGGCTCTACGTCCTGCCTGCGGCGTTTTTCATGGGCTACATCCCCATCGAGCAGCCCTTGATGTACCTCGCGGTGAACGCCGGACTTGCCTTCATCAAGTACTCCGAATGCGCCCGGCCGCCGGGCCCGGCGCCGGGATAGGCCGGCGGAGCGCTCAGACGCAGGGACCGATGTTCAGCGCCTCAGATCTCCGCGGGGCGCCCATACGGCCGCGTGCAGACGGCAGTCCGCCTTATTCTTCAGAGCTCCGCCGTGCCGAGCTGCCTCAAGACGTACTGCCTTATCTCGTCCTCGTCGGGCAGCCTCTCCACTATCCTGCCGTCCTCCATGTATTTCCTCAGCAGAGGCCTTGCCTCGGATCCGTCGGGACATCTGGGCGGGGGATCCCGCCACAGCGCCGTGACGTGCCGCCCCCCGCAGTCGTAGACCTGCTTGAAGCCCGGGAGCTTCCCCCGCTTCGTGATCGGCGTCCAGCCGTCCCCCGTCTTGACCTCCACGATATCCATCGATATGTCCACGCTCGGCGGAAAGGCTATGGACGTGCCGACGCCGAAGACGTCGGCGACCTCCGCCAGCCTGGCGACCTCCTCCTCGTCGAGCCCCCCGCTGACCACTATCTTGACGTCCCTATAGCCGGCCAGGTCCAGAGCCCAGCGGACCTCCCGCGCTATCTTGAGCATATCGCCCCTCCTGCTGCCCGGCGTGTCCAGCCTGACCCCCCACAGCCTCCCGCCCAACAGCCTGGCGGCCATAAGCGACTCCTCCCTCTCGTCGAGGAACGTATCGGCCAGCACCACTCTCGGCACGTCGGGCGGGGCGGTCCTGTCGAACCACAGCCACGCCTGCGCGTGGTCGCCCTTGAGCGCCCTGAAGATTATCATCAAGGCGTGCGGCATGGTGCCCGACGGCCTCTTCCCCATCATCTCCGCGCCGGGGACCCCCGAAACTCCGTCGCATCCCCCTATATACGCCGCCCTATCCGCCATGGGCTGGACCGCCGGGTGCAACACCCTAGCTCCGAAGAAGAGGCACGTCTTCCCGCCGGCGGCCTTCTTGACCCTGGCCGCCTTGGAGGCTATGCTGCTGTAGTGGCGCAGTATGCCGAGCACCGTGGTCTCGTACACGGCGAAGTCCACGTACCGCCCCTCTATCACCATTAGGGGCTCGTTCTCGCCGAAGAGCGTCCCCTCCGGCATGGAGTAGACCGTCACCGGCCTCCCCTCCAAGGCGTACAGCGCCTCCTTCAGGCCCGCGTAGACGGCCCACCTATAGCCCCTCGGCAGAGAGGCCACGTGGAACTCGGCGCGCACCACGGCCTCCTCGAGGCCCGCCGCCTTGAGCGCCTCGACGGCGCGTATGAAGTATATGTCGGTGGCTCTGCCGGCCGCTATATCCTCGGGCGAGAGTATGTGGAATTTAGCCATGTCGATAGGTCTAGGCCTCCGTTTAGTATCCTATTTGCAAAATATGCGGACTCGGGGCCCGTTGACACGTGGACAACTATTAGTCTCAGCGAGCCATTTCGCTATGGTTCCGCAAGCTCGGCGCAACGCGCAAGGCGGCCTAAATGTCTGCGGGTGAGCACGATCTCCGCCGTTCCCCTCGCGCACCCGTGGCCTCACGCCCGTGAGGACCTCCACCAGGGCGACAATCGGGGTCTGCGGACGCATTGCCCCAGGCGCTTGCTCGGAGATGCGCTAGGGCCGATCCGCCCACCTCTCCCTCGGCTTTTGGAATACCGGCGAGGGCGACCGCCGTGATCAGAGCGACGTCCCTCAGATCCGCTTGGAAGAGATCGAGGGCGAGGAAAACCGTAGCGTCTAGGAGGCCCGGAGCGATGAGGAGGTCTCGGCGGATCGATCCTGGAGGAAAGCCGAAGAGAGCCGCCTGCCCCAGGGCCGTAGCCAGCATAGCGGCGAAGTACCCACGCGGAGGGACCCAGACCAAGAAGGCCAAGGGCATGTAGTTCAGAGCAGTCAACGCAGCAATGCCGACGTCAATACCCACCCCGGAAGCAACACCGCAGACAAAGGAAGCGTGGCGACGGCCGCCGCCACCGCGGCGTCTCTCGCTCTGCCAAACATAGCCAAAGAGAAGAGGAAGGTAGAGAGAAGGCCCAGCGGCGGGGACAGAAAAGCGCCGGCGATGAAGGAGGCGAAGAGGAAGTCGCCAACGTCTATGCCAAATAGACGCCGTGTGAATACGCCGAGAGCCCAACGCAGAACCGCGGCGGAGATTAAGGCGGAGCCTCCGGCCACGGCCATCGCGACGTAGTTAGGCGGGAGGCTGGGGTCGGGCTGGCCGTACGAAAACGCCTGGTATAGCGTCCACATGGACACGGCCGCGAAGAAGACGAACTTGCGCGTGTCTCCGCTGAGCTTTTTCCCCGCCTCGATGCGGCTCAGCGCCCCGGGCAACGCGACCCCCTCGCTTCGGTAGGCTCTGAACTCCTCCACGTAGCTGAGAAGATATGCAGATACGGCGGCGGACAGCAATGGGGCTACCAAATCTCCCGCCGGAGTCTTCCAGACGCCGAAGGCGTAGAACGACGATAATAATATCGAAAAGATTCCGTACCGTATTGCGGCGAAGATCGGGGCGTCTTTTACGTGTTGTAGCTCGTGTTGCCAAGCCCTTTCGTCGAGGATAAACGCCGCCGTGAAGAAGAGGCCTCCGTATACTGTGCCTCCCGGGAGCGGGAGCCCCGGCGGCGGGGTCTGCCTCGGCTTGTAGAGAATGCAGACGGCCGGCGGCCTCAGCCTGCATCTAAACCCCTCGAAGAACCGCCTGAAATACAAGACGGTCGAAACGGTGTACAGCTCGGACAGCAAGGCCCCAAGTAGGAAAAAGAAGAGGAAAACCAGGTAGATGGGCCATCTGGCCATGAAGTTAAAGACGCCGAGCCCAGTTAAGATCAATAACAATATGAATATTGCAAAAGATAGCCACCGTTCAATTACATGGTAGAAAAGGAGAAACCGACGGAAAAATGAAATCATTTCTGAAAAGCCTGTCCTATTATCGCTAACAGTCCAATAGGTCCCGCCACCGCTCCGGCGAATCTGGATAGCCTTAAAGCCGTAAGCCGTGGCGACAACCATCAACGCCAGCAGCGCCCCAGCCAGCACGCCGGCCGCCGCGCCGGCGGCCAGATAGGCCTTCACCGAAGCCACGGCCATACCTCCACCACCGCGCCCGCCAGGATGAGCAACACAAACCACCACCGCCTGAAAAACGCCGCCGCGTAGCCGCCCGCCTCAAGGGGCAGAAACAGCCAC
>JGI20129J51889_1000258_pt1 | contig 12308 bp, 19 predicted proteins | sample MonGeyMetagenome_FD_51889 | JGI IMG/M metagenome (IMG submission 51889)
CGGCAATAACGGCATCGCATTATCGGGTAACAGTATGTACGGCACATATACACGTGCGGCGTTCGCTGGATCGGGATCATCGGGATCGAGCCGCCAGCCCGGGGGTATTGGTCGGTCTTTGGGCATGGCCCCTAGATTAGGGGGGCCTTTAAAAAGGTTTCGGCCCTGAGGGGGCCTAGAAGGCCTGGCCTAGAGCCACGCGCACGCGCACTGTCTCAGGGAAGCGTAATATAGCCGCCGTCATGGGCATAAGCGTCAGCGTATTTGTATCCATGTTGCAGTGCACAGAGCAATGCATGGGAATCCACGAAACGAACTGCACCCGCGGCCGCCCAGCCGCGGTCGCCATCTCGATTTTGTACCGACGCTCTAATTCATAGCTGGCGCCACATAACGCAAATAACCATGAAACACGCACGTCAGCCAGTACGATGAAATCGCCCTCAGCTTCTAACGGATCATTTGATAGTTCGTATACTTCCGTACCGTATTGGTTTTTCAACATGTCCACAAATCTGTTACGTATCATATCACTTATCTCATGCAAGGTGCCGTCGTCGATTTTTTTGTTGATCGTTTCAATGCATTGCTGTATATTTCTAAATGGCGATCTGATCATGATCATATGCACGTGAACACTTTCTGACAGTGTTCTCTCACCCACCTCTCCGCATCATTTAATTCAGATGATGCGTATAATTCACGACCTGAGCACGCGACCCCGTACTCATTGGCCTCATATACCCTATATGGCATCTCGGGATAGCTAGTAGGTTCATTACAGATACAGCATACATACCGTTTTTGGGCTTTAGTTTGGGGTTCTTGGGTCATGACCTCCCAGATGGGGGCCTTTAAAAAGGTTTTGGCCCCGGCCCTGTTAACTGGCCACAAAGCTACACAACCACCGACTGAAACGCCGATAGTTCACGTGAGAATAGCTCCGTGTCGTCAAGGCGCTCGATGCGCTTAAGCTTAAGTGCGGGCTCAACGTAATATATGTTAAATCCATACCGCATCGCGGCCTTTAACACTATGCCGCTGTGGGTCTCAAGCACCACAGCCGCATCCGACTCGGCCATCTGCTTGACTAGATCCACCATGTAGTCCACGTGCAGGCCCGTCTCGAAGTTCTCGATCGCCACGAAGTCCCCCGTCGCCAGCGCCGCCTCTATTGCGAGGCGGCGCTTCTGTCCGTATGAGAGATTCCGTATGGGGATCCAGTTCAGATCCTCCCGCACCTTGTCGTAGTAGACCTCCAGGTAGAGGCGCCTGGCGACCTCGGGGCAGTACACCGCCGCTATCATCGGCTCTGCGGCGAAATAGACGGTGTCTATGCCGAATACGTAGCATCCCTTGTCCCCGATCTGCCTCGCCTTGGCCTCATCTATATGCCACACGATTGAATCTGGTTGTAGTTGTATACGAAATTCCGTCTTGTCTATTGAGAAATTTACATTATTGCGATAATGAGGCTTTATAGCGGCTATCATAGCGTTTATTATTGTAGACTTTCCGGCGCCGTTGGGCCCGTAGAGGACTATCTTCTCGCCCTGCTGGATGGGGAGCGACATAGCTAAGAATCAACCGTTGGCCTTAGCTTAATTATGTCGTTTATTACAACATTATACGGACGCCATTCCGGTATCATTCTCAATACTTCGGCGAATCTATTAAATAGCGATGTAACTGAGAACAATATTAAGTCATACGATGACATGTGCGGATATGCATTTTCATGATTCTTGTAGGTATATCTATACACGCTATCCTTATACTTTACGGTCATATCGGCCTCTTGCCGGCCTATATGTATATCGTAACTATAGTTCGCCGTGTCCATTTTCACAGCTATATTATTACTCGATGCGTTTATGTGGATTAAGCGATTTGTGTTGACTACACCTTCGTGCGTCTCGATATATAAATGCCATACCAAATAATGTCTCATACATAGACGGCGGGGCCAAGCCCACCGCCCCTCGATCCATGCCTGCCTCTCATAATGATGCCTGCGCCGACAGTATATGCAATTAGCGGTATGAAGCCACCACGGCCCCGTTGCAAGATGCTCTGAGAGAATTGGCGGATCCCATGCCGTTTCAAGGTTCTTTAGCGCGCCGCTTATCCTCCTCAGCCATTCGTCAACTGACTCCGAGCCAGGCGGCGGATCTATGCGTAGATAGAGATAGCGGTGTTCGGATTTCTCAGCGTTCATCCCCTTTCCGTACTTCTCGATTCGGAGATTTTGGTTTTGGGCCATGGGAGGGGCCAAAAGGGAGGTTTATAAAGGTTTCGGCCCCGAGGATAGGAGGGAATTGCCAGACCTCAGCGCCAGGTTCAAGCCCATCGGCCTCATATCATTGGCCGTCCGGCTCCAGCGGACACGTCATCATTTGATCCCCTTAATTGGGGGCTTTAAAAAGATTTCGGCCCCGATAGGAGGGCCTCCGCCTCGCGGCGCATCCTGTCGAAGAGCGCGTAGGTAGACCACGCGTCTAAGAACACGACGCCGCCGTCCGCGGTGGTGTAGTATGCGCGGCTCGATGAACATCTGCCCGCGGCGCACAGGAAGTAGCCGTGTACTGTTGGCAGTGGTAGCGGCCACTGCCAGACCTTCGGCAGATATTTGCGCGCCGTTTCTATGCTGTATATGTGGGCGCCTATAATGGGCCTATCCGCCGGCGTATCGAGCGCAAGGTATATTGCGACCGAGCGCGTGTACCTGGGCTCGCACGATATTATGAGCGGATCCAGCGTCTCGACGGCGCACGTGAACCTGGTTACGATGTCGTTTCCCAATACGTCCCTGACCCTCATAGCGTATCCGCGTCTATGTCGCCTATCATCGCTACCGCATACGCCGCCTCGCGCAGTTGTGCGATGTAGTACGGCCCTATATAATCCACGACGTAGCCCGGCAGGCCGTTCACGCGGTAGGCCACGTAGTTGCCGCAGAAGTACACCTCGCTCGTATTCAACATAACTGTGGTCTGTGCGATGATAGATGCGGCGGTCGGAGATATGCGCCGCGGCGACCTGCATATCCTGTCCGTAACGAAGTACAGATAGCGGTTGATGATTATGTAGAAGCGCCTAAACAGCGGCGTGTACGGCAGTAGCATGTCGTGAAAGCGCCTCAGCTCGGTGGGCAAGGCCGTAACGAGCTCAAGATACCTGCGTAGCGCCGCGGCGTACTCGGGGTCATCCTCGGCGCGGCGCAGGGCCGAGCGCCAGCCCGCCTCGAAGTCGCGCTGGACGGCGAATACGTCTACCATAACAGCCTGACCAACCTATCTACGTACTGCCCAAACGTCATCGCCGTAGCGCCGCGGCGGCGCGAGCTGTCGTCGTAGTCGCACATGAAGCACGACGCCAGCATGCTGTCGCTGTCAAATACGGCGATCTGCCTGTCGGCCCATATCTCGTACTGCCCAGCTATGTGCATATACGCGTGCGATAAATACGCGTTGAGTATGTCAAGCGATCTGATGAACGGCGCATGCGTGGTATCCACTTCGTCGGGGCCTATGGCGTTGATGAACTCGCTGAGCACGTCTCTGGCCTCGGCCCAGGGCACCAAATCGATGAATCGCTCCACGCTCTTTACGTCAACCGATACGCTTACTCCGTTTATCTCAAACTTATCGACGTCTATGTCGAATCCGCGCTTATACAGCGTGGCCATAACTGGATATGATAATGCAGGAATTTGCTCGTTCCACCTCAGCTCTAGCGTACGTTTGTTTCTCATATTCAGCGAATACCAATTCCAGTGGTCGTCCCACATATGCAACATCCTCGCATACTTCTTCATGTAGGTTCTAAACGTCGCGACCAGCATAGAACCGTCGCGCTTCACGCGGGAGGCCGTGAACGGCGCCGAGACAGCGAATGCGCGGTGTAGCGCCTGCTTCTCATACAGCTCATATAACTCGTTAGCACTTAATTGCGGCGATACGTGGATGTGGCGGCCGCATTTGCCGTCCTGGCGTATAGGCAGTGATGCCGCCATTATGAACAGCGCCGTCGTATTTAGGCCGCACTCCCACGCCCTGTCAAGCGCGCATGGCGGAAAACTTATTTCATGTGCACCGGATCCGTCGTGTTCATAACTCTGTAACTCATATATCGATGCGATCTTATTGACATACGGCGCATTGGGGGGTGGGGGAGGTGCGTATGAATGCACCTCGGGATACTCCCACTCCCCGCCTATGGCGGGCTCGTTGTCCCTCGGTAGCGGAAAGATCGACAAAAACTCGTTAGCCACGGGGGCTAGGGGGGTCGGGATTTTGGCTTTGATCATGCCCTCGGAATCACTGGGGTTTAAAAAGGTTTCGGCCCCCTAGACGGCCTCAATAAGTCTGTAGTACGCGCACTTGTTGATGCACCGCCTCAGCTCCTTGGTCATCGCCTTACTGCCTACTATGCGGCGATCCGCAACGTGCACCATTGATATCGTGGATTTGCCGCCGTTCGTGCACGTGAGCTCGTACGTATCGTTCGGCGATACCTCGCGTATGTCGTAGTCGTCGCAGAAGTCCTCGGCCACGGACGTGAGGCACTCCTCGAAGCATATGCCCGCATCTACTCGCCGTCATCGATGGCCGGCGGCGGCTCCTTGTCCCTCGCCTTATACGTGTAGTACGTGAAGTACCTGTAGTAGTCGTAGTAGTTCTCCTGGGATTCAAACCTGTATCCGCTTACGAGCTCGTAGATGCCGGGCTTAACCGTGGTGGAGGGTGCGATGTGGGTCGGTATGATGGAGCCGAATATCGTCGTCCCGTCAACCTCGATCCTATCCAGCGGATTGATGTACTTGCCGACTATGAAGCGCTTCAGGTCTAAGCTCTGATCTATCTGCACGGCGATGAACGTGGCGGAGCCGCGTATCTTGTCGTACACCTCCTTCAACTCGCTGTTGCTCTTTATCGTGTTTTCAATCAGGCAGAGCAGTTCCTCTGTATCTGTCTGGCTGACTTTGGATGCGCATATGCCGTTCATCGACAATACGCCGTTATGCACTATCGCGAATAATCCGTCCTGCACGTGAACTATGGGGTGGTTGTTTGCATTTTCTTCAGGCGGGCCGTGGGTCGCGGCCCGCGCGTGGGCTATGGCGTATAAGGGCCTGAAGCCGTGGCGGCGCCACACGTCGATAGTATACGGCACGAACTTGGAGCACGGCACCGGGAACTTGCTGTAGTATATGTGGCGCTTACCGCCTGCTATGCCCAACGCCAAAACGCCGCACGCGTCGCGGCCTCTGAGCTCTTGGTAGTCCCAAACCTGCGCGAACTTGCCGACCGCGGCGTCCGAGGCAGGCGAGGGTGCAAACAAACCAGCTATGCCGCACATATCACCACGCGTATACAGCGTTAGTATTGACCCTGTCCATGCGCAGTACCTTGCGGACTAGCTTGCGCCATTTTGACGACAGCACGTAGGGCAACTTCAGCCTGACTACTATGCCGTCGATTGATTTTACGTCCAAGTTTTCCGACAGCACGTATGGGTACTCCATGGCCCTCCGAGGGGTTGTGGGGTTTATAAATGTTTCCTCGCCGCCGCCTCCCAGCCCCGCCCTTTTTGTGGCCAGTGCGCGCTTTACAATCTCTGAGTTCTCCCGGCCCATATCACAGCGTGTCGTCGTCCACATCGCCTATGCACTCGACCCTGCGTTCGGCCAGGTTGAACAGCACGTTCAAGTACTCGTCGCGGCGCATCGCACAGCCGACGCCGTCTATGCACACGCGGTTTCCCTCAATAGATAGCGGATGGCGGATGGCGCCGCGCCTGTACATCGCGTAGCATGAGTAGCGTTCGGACGGCCGGTCGAGCATGCGCCGTAGCGCCGACAGCGCGTCGTCCACATCGGCGCTGACGTCTATTATGCGGCCGCCGCCGCACTGTATCGATATGCGGCCGCCGTCCGCGTCCGCATCCACAGTGCAGTTGCCGCACTGCACCGCCACGCGCCTGTAAGATGCGAGGTACCGCGCGGCGAGCTCAGCCGCGCGGCCCACGGCGTCCACCACAGCGTCGCGGCGCATCACAGCGACTCTGAGGCCCTCCGCGCCAGCTCCGCGAGGTCGCGGACGGACTTAGCGGTCTCCCTCCACCTTTCCCTGAACACCGCCATCCTCATGCCGTTTACCTTGGCCCAGGCGACGTCGGGCCTTATGGCCAGCTCGGCATCGCGCTCCTTCATCCGCACGTCTATCTTGCCGTTAAAGGACGCCAAATCCTTCAGCGGCATTGAGAACACGTCTACGAAGCGGGGGCACGGCGTTATCTGGGCATACACGTCGAACCACTGGTTGTCGTCTATCCTGCTTATGCCGTACTTGCCGTCGCGCGTGTATATGACCATGAATCCGTAGTCCATCATGACGGAGTAGTCCTCGCCGAACGATATACTGCCGGTGGCGCTCTCCGCCAGGACGCGCCACGCATAGCAGTCGTTGCTGTACTTGAACGCGAATTCGCCGCACGGGGCGGACGCCTCTATCGGCCCGGCCTTTATGTGCACCTTGCCGTAGCTCATGGCGGCGAAGACGTCGTTACCGCTTACGCGCTGTACGCGGCAACTGCCGGCGCTGTTGCACAGCAGATCGACCGCCTGCTTGATCCTGTCGATCATGCCGTGCCGGCGCGCTGTACTGCGGACGGGCGGAGGTATTCCGCGATCCACTCAAGCAGTTGCTCATCGCCGAACATGACGAGCTTCTTGATCCCCTCGATAAGCGTATCTACGGCGTTGCACAGACATCTGCCGGTGTACTTGGCCACGATCTTGTTGGAGCCGTAATAGGCCGTGCGCAACGCGCACTCCTTGCCGCGCACGATCTCTATGATGGCACGCTTGTTTACCCTAACCGTCACGACATCGCCTATACGCTCCATGGTTATGGTTCCGCCCTGCTTGTACTTCCTCGCGATGTATGCGGCAGTCCATCCCACGTTGTCCCGACACGCCCCCTCCAACTTGTCCAAAATTTCAGCGCCTTTGATTTGGGGAGTTTGGTTTTGGGCCATGGCCGGAAAAGTGGGGGGATTTAAAAAGGTTTCGGCCCTGGGTCAGTTGGCCTGCGGCTGTTGCGCAGGCCGCGGCGGCGCGAATATCTCGTCAACGGGTGTTTTGAGGTACATCTTAAACATCGCTTGAAGGCGCACGGCGAGGATTTCGCGCGCCAGGCCGTCGTAGCTCACGAAGCTACCGTACTCGGCGGCGCCTCTATCAAGGAGCTCCGACAGCGTGAACCGCATATCCCACACGCGCTTGGCCATCTCGTATGCCTGATCGGGCGATACGGTGATGAACGGCACAACCAGCATCGGGCGGTTCGCCCTGGGGCTGAGCCTCACAGCCTTTATGCCCTCAGCATTCAGCCGGCGGAGCAACTCCACGAGGGGCCTAGACCACAGCGGCGTTATCAAGATCACGCCGTCTCCTTGGTAGCACGGCGACGATATCTCCCCATATCCTACCAGCATGGGGATGACGTAATCTGTATACACCATGTTCTCTGCGCCGTATTCCGACAGGAATTCGTCGGCGTTGAAGCTGTCCCCGCACAGTATCGAGTCGGACGGGCGGTATCTGGATACAGCGCCCATGCGCCTCTGAGCTTGTCCCTGGGCTTGGTCGGGGTTTTGGGCCATGGCCGGAAAAGTGGGGGGATTTTTAAAGGTTTCGGCCCCTAAACGAAGAGGGGCTTGACGTGGCGGGTGAACGCCTCGACCGCGTCTATCGGCCTCATGTAGTCGCCGTATATCCCCCTCAGCTTAAGCGAGTAGTCCTCCCCATATATCACCACCTCATACGCGCCGCTGACCTGCCTATCTGGATATATCCCCACGGAGAAGCGCGGGTAGTTTATCACCGTGCCCCTTGCGAACCTGCTCAGCGGCATGCACTCTATACTGCCGCGGCACCACGCGTTAGACTTCAAATCCCGCTCGAAGGCCACGACCGCATCGACGGCGTCCCTCAGCGTGGCTCCCTCCCTGACCTCAGCGCCCGATATCGACAGCGTAGCCATCATCCCCTGTACCGTTATCTCAGGCGTCTCCGTAGACAGCGTTATGTCCAGGTACTCGGATATGTTGCCCACGTCGCGGTGGACGGAGAACGACAGCGATATGCGGCGGCGCTCAGCGGTGTACAGCGCATCGTGCACTTCAGATATGGGCGCGTCCAGCAGAACCTCGCTCGCCAGCAGGTCTATGGCCTCGCGGAGCCTGTCCGCCCAGTCCATGGCCCCCCAGGTTGGGGGGTTTAAAAAGGTTTCGGCCGGCTAGAGGGCGCTGGGCTGGAGCTCCCAGAGCTTGGCGCGCTTGACGTCGAGCTTGACCTCAGCCTTGAGCTCGCTCCTCAGCACGTCGTACGACGTCACCTCTATCCTGTCGCGCCCCTTCCTTATCACGGGGACTCCGTCCTCCATGCTTATCTTGTAGCCGTACTTCCTGGCCAGCTCTATGGCCGCGTCCTGGATGGACGGCACGATCGAGGCGCAGTCGCCGGTCAGCACGTTGCACGCGGTCATGTCGGGCAACCTCCGCCCCGCTGAGTACATGTCGCTGGCGAACAATATGGCGCCGGGCATGGCCATGTACTCAAGCGGCTTCAGCCTGCGGCCGACGTAGAAGCGCACCAGGTTCACCGACCCGTCGTTGGTGACGGCCATGTAGGCGGATGCGGCCGTGCCGCTTAGGGATATAAGCGACGTGGGGCCGCCGTCCATGACGGCGCAGAGGAGCTCCTCGGTGTCTGTGCCCGTGTACTTGACGCCGCAACGGCGGTCTGCCACGTTGCCGTTGTGGACTATGGCGTGTATCATGTCCTTATCGATCCTCACTATGGGGTGGTTGTTCGCGTTTATCTTCGGCGTGCCGTGGCTGGCGTTGCGGGCGTGGGCTATAGCGGCCACCATCCTCAGGCCGCGCCTCTCCATGTCGCGCATCACGAACGGCGCCAGCGAGGTCGAGGGCACGGCGGCCTTGGTGTAGTAGATGTAGCGGTCGCTCCTGTCCTGCACCACGGCGAATATGCCCGCGGCGTCGGTGCCCCTCAGCGACTGGAGCCGCCAGAGCCTGAAGAACTCCTGCCTCACCACTTCATCTACTGGGTCGTGCGCCGCTACAGCGGCTATGCCGCACACGGCTCCCCGAACAGTGCCGTGAGCAGGTCGAGCGACTTGGCCACCACGGGCTCTATATCCGCCTGCATGTCAACCTCGTTGGACATGTCCAGGCGCTTGGATACGACGACCTTATGCTTGGAGCCCGAGCTCATGCCTCCACCTCATCAATAACTGGAGCGTCTATGCTGTTGCACCTGGGCACGTTCCTGACGGGCAGATCCCCGTCGGCGCATCCGTCCTTCACGTTGCTGTACACCGACTTGAGGTACTGAACCGCGGCGTCCAGGTCTTCCAGATTGGGCGGCATGACCGCGTACGCATACGGCCTCGCCGCGTCGGGGGACAGCCTGGGCATGTACCTGCCTATCCTGCTCATTATCGCCGGGTACGCCAGATCCGGCGCCACTATGAACGGCGACTCCTTGACGTCCGAGTTGGGCAGGGACGTGAACGAGTAGGCCAGCTCCACGTCGCGCACCTCCAGGCTCCCGCAGACCGCCTGGCCGCCCCGCCGATCTGAGGGGCGGCACCTGGCGACCCCGTAGCGCGCGTGGGACTCGACGGCGTACAGGCGCATGGACGACGGGACGTACACGTACGTGGTCTGGCCGACCCTGGCGTAGCATATGTCCACGCCGTACGCCTGAGCTATATGCCGATACAGCGACAGCTCATCGATACTGCACCTGCCCTCCGAGAGGCACAGATACAGCTCGTCGGACAGGGGCCTATTCGACTGGGGCTGGCCCGCTCCGGTGCATTCAAGCGCTATCTCCCGGTCGCCCAGCCTGATGGTTTGGTAGGGGTTTTGGCCTTGCGGTTGGGCCATGGGAGGGGGAGAGAGGGGGGTTTTTAAAGGTTTCGGCCCTGGCCGGGCGGGGGCGGGCGGAAAAACGCGTGGTGGAAAAATATCCTGTAGTTGACTCTACTCACGTAAAGAGGGAGTGAATCGCCGTGCCATCAGCTCCACCGCCGGCGGCATATGCGGCCGCCGCCCGCCTCACAGCGCCTCCAGCAGGCGCTCGTACGTCGCGGGGAGCGCGTCCATTATGTCGTCGGGCATGTTGTTGCAACGGTAGCACGTGGCCCTATTCCTCCCGACCGGCTTGACCTCGACCGAGCGCATGGACTCGGCAACGTCTATCAGGTGCGCCACGTGGTTGTCTATGAACGAGTACATGGGCTTGAACGAGCGCCACGACTGTATGTACACGCCCCTCTCGATCAGCTGGCGGTACGCCTCAAGGAGATCCCTGCAGTACTCGTCCCTGCAGGCCTCGTCCGCGAGGTGCGAGTAGAACGATATGCGGTCTGCGTATTCGCAGGCCTTGGGAGGCCTGCCCCTCATGGCGTTGTAGGCGACCCACGCGCCTATGCCGGCTATAATCGGAGGCGTCTCGGCAGTCCTTATCTCGATAGTGCTGGGCTTCCCCGCGTCGGCCGGGTTGCTGTTAACCGCCGCGTAGTGGGACTCCTCTATGCGGTCTACGTAGTACGCGTAGCGGCTGATCGACTCGCGGAACACGGGCGTTATGGAGCCGCCCCTGTAGTCTATACGCGCCGCCATGAGCGGCGCGGCGCACCTCAGCGCCTTTGCCGCAGGCGCGCCGCGGAGCACCGGCGTTATGTGGACGTGCCTGCCGGCCACCCCGTGCTCGTAGATGGGCACGTCCAGCAGGAAAAGTAGCGCGGTGGGGTAGCCCAGCGGCGCCGGGTCGAGGTAGTCGGCCGGCACCTCCACGGGAGGTAGCGACAGCTCGTAGAGGTCTTCGCCCGATCCGTCCCAGCGACCCGACAGCATCCAGGCCCTGCGCCACAACGCCATGTATCCAGCTGACTGGGGCTGTAGCTGGAGCGGGCGGTAGTACTCCCACTCCTGTCCAATAGTCATGTACGGGCCTTCGTCCGAGTAGGCCTTATCGGTGAACGCCTCGCGGTAGTGGTGGATGGATGCAAACACCGGGGCGAACGGAGGCAGTGCCGGGGCCCTGGCGAACCTCTGCTTGGAGGCCATGGGGGAGGGAGAGGAGGGATTTAAAAAGGTTTCGGGCCCAGGCGGAGGGGGGCAAAAGCGCCGTCCATTGGCGCGAGGGAGGCTGAGGCGCGATCCTTTGGGGCATATAGAGGGAAGTGGGGGTCGCGGCCTGAGCGGCCGGCTGAGCGGCGGAATCCCTGGGCCGCTCTACTGACCGGAAATACTCAACGACATTTAAAATTATGCATCCGCGCTTAACTCGGCCGGCTGGAATATCCGCTCTCGATGCCGCTGGCGGAGGCGCGTGTAGTTGCACCTACTCACCTGACCTCCTCCCCGCCCTAAAGGGTTCCCCCTTTGGGCGGCTCATAGGCGCCCTCGCCCGGCCTTCACCGGCCCCTCGGGCCGGGGTCATGGAGCTACCCGGGCCAGCACCGCGGGTCATCCGCCCCCTTTCGGGGCTGATGAAAGAAACGTCTGCCTTTTAAAACTTTTATCATCCCCGCCCTAAAGGGCGAGGCTTTCCGTCATTTGTAAGAGCCTCGACGAGCTGGCCGAATACGTCAACAGCTTTATAGTGCCGGAGAGGCCGCCGCTAGTTCCGCCGTGGGAGCCAGAAGTAGATCTCCCACACCGCGCCGTACAGGCCGTAGTTCCTCGCGCTGGCCCTGATGCCGAGCTCCTCCAGCGCCTTCAGCGCCCGTTGCACCACAACCGGGTTCGCGAAGAACAGCTTGATCGCCGCGACCTCCGCCCTTCCGCCAGGCACGTCCTCTCCCACTAGCGTCCTGAAGCAGACCTCGTCGAGGACGCCGCCCACGGGCAGGAGGCCTTCCAGCGCCTTCTTGACGTCCGGAAGCGCGTCCAGGCCCCTCCCCAATTCGAAGCATTCCTCCCTCTCCACCTCGACGTCAAACAGACGCTTCTTCCTCTGCTCCTTCCTCCTCCCGAAGAACATACCCGCGGGGCGGCGGAAATATTTGTGCCTTTCATTGAAAAACGACTTTCAAGCAGGCGGCCCACCTCGGCGTTGGGCCGATCGCGCTTGAGACATGTAGCGCTACCCCGCCGGAGCGTTATTTACACGTTATTTACGGCGCCGCCGGAGCGTTTTTTGTTTTGGCAAGGGAAACAAATAAATATTGGTATGTCTCTTGTTTCCATGTCCCAAACTCAAGAACAAA
>JGI20129J51889_1000056_pt2 | contig 12078 bp, 7 predicted proteins | sample MonGeyMetagenome_FD_51889 | JGI IMG/M metagenome (IMG submission 51889)
TGAACATCATCAATAAATAATACTCCTGGTATAAGCTCTGCTCTGCCTTCTTCAACAAGTTTTTTAACCATCTCATCAACTTGTTTTCTAAGCTCAGGATCTATCTCTCTCTCAATCTCAAAACCAAATATTGAGAATATAGATGCTTTTCTAAGAGCAAAATTAAGATCAAGATCATATAATGTGAATGTTCTGACAATCTCTTTCTGTTTTTTCACAGGTCCTTTAGGGATCTCAATCTTCTTATACACATCAATATCATATTTTCTGGCGCCTTCAACCTCAGTTCTGCCTATGATGTTGACCATTCCAGTCTCAGAATCAATCCATATGACATCTCCTCTTCTAACATTCTTCTCGATCAATTGTTCAACAACTGATTGTCCAACATTTAAAGTCACTTGATCATCTGTTGTTGCAAGTGTTATAGAAGCCTCTCTAGGAATAAAAACATAAGGATTATAAGGATGTTTAACCCTGCGGATCTTAATATCTTTAACATAACCTTCATAAACAGTTCTCATCTCTCTAATTCTAACTCCAATAGCTTTTCTAAGAGCCTGTGCAAGAACCTCAGTCTTCTTAACCTCAGCTGAGTAGAGTTCTGAAGCGTCTATGTCAACAAATGGAGTGTCTTCACCAAGCTCTTTTGCAATAGCTATTGCAAGAGCAGTCTTACCACTCCCAGTAGGACCTACGAATAAGACTCCTCTACCAGCCATCTTACCTTCTTTAATCATTTTAACAACAACGCCAGCAGCCTCTCTAGCCTTAACCTGACCCACAAGACCGTCTCCAACGAATAATGCTCTTCCATTCTCATCAAGACCTAGACCTCTTATATGGGTATGAAAACCTCTTCTTCTAATAACAGCAGTCTTAACCTCTCTAATAAGCTCACTCAATCCTATCCCTAGAAAATATAGATTATATTATTTCCTAAAAACTTTAAATGATCAAGAGATTAAATGATAGATGCTCTCTGAGATTCATCAATGATCTTAATGATCAGGACGTTAAAAAGCTTTTAAAATATGTGACTACATTTGTATACACCATCTTTTTATACTAGAGAAAACAAGTTTTGTGATGACGGTGAGAATTGGATATGAATAGATACATGTATAAACCTCTCTACATACTCTTCTCAATATTGCTTTTAACAGGAGTATTCGTAGGACTTGTGACACCAGTGCAGGCACAGGTAGCATCAATAGTAAGTGTATCACCCTCTGGAGTATATCCTGGAGAACCTGTTACAGTGACATTTAACGTGCTTCAAGGAAACGTCCTTATAAATGTCACTCTAGGCAATGCGAACCTGAGCAATATATGGGTTAGCCAGGCAGTGCTAGCTCAGACACCAGGGACGTATACAGTATCAGTCACACTGCCCACAAGCTTACCCGGCATAGGAACACCACCTACTCTTAACGTATCAATATTCTTAGGAGGAACTTTACAGAGCTCAACAACCGTACCTATATATCCGAAGATAGTAGTTACTCCTCCAAAAACAACTAACGTAGACGCATTCGGCGTATTTCAGAATCTTAACATAAGTGGATATGGATATGATCCTGGCGCTAATGTAACATTTATAAATCTAAGTAGCGTCACCTATCCAGGTCTTAACTATAATATCACATTAAACACCACAGTCACAGTCTTGCCAGACGGCAGCTTTCTCGTTACATTAAATATAGGCTCCAACATAAGCTCCAAAGGAATAGCCGGAGGCAAGTATAATGTTAATGCAACAGTAAGTGGTGCTACTTATGCCAACATGACCAAACTCGGCGTTTTAGAGATACTTCCACAGGCAGTCATATATGATGCAGTCACAGGAACTTATGGAAGAGTTTATGCCAACGGCAGATGTGATTCTCTAGCCTGTGATCAAAATAGAATCGGAGTATATTTATACGGCTTCCCACCAGGCTCTTCAGTACCACAGATACAGTTTGTAAATAGAAACTATACTGGAGTAAACTACAACTTCACATTTGACCCGTCGACTAACAAGACAGATTCCAACGGATTTGCATATTTAAACCTCACGTATTCATTTACACAGACCAACATGTCAGCAGGCGACTACTATATAGTAGTATATATATCCCCAGCCCCACCGCCTCCACAGACTTCCACTAACACAACATCAATACCTCTGGGAGCTATAGGCACAGCAACATTATCACTTCCAAATGGCGCGACCATCTCTGCAGTATCTTATGTGGCAGGTGGATTTAGTTATGTTCAAAAAGCATCTGATTTGTCGTATACAATAACAGATACTCTGAAAGTAGACTTCACCTATGGAGGATACAGCTATAGGCTTGCAGCAAACTGGAACTCAACCACAGGGAATGTAACCTTTGCGTTATACAACACATCAACACTGCCATATGTTCAGCTGTTTAATGTATCAGTGGCAACAGCATATAATGCCAGCATAGGAGCCAATGTTTCAGTAGTCTACTTCAATATAACAACGCCACCTGCATATACAACTGGCACTACAGATGCTCCTCCAACACCTCCAGGCAACTACGTGTTCTGGGGATCTTTCTATCTGTATCCAAACCAGATCCTGCTAGTATTGAGACAATACCAGTTTGTGCTTTCATATGCTAATCTCAGTATAACTCTCACAGCACCTGATGGAACAACATTCAGCTGGTATTTTGAGTATCCAGGAAACTATACTTATGACGGCGTGTCAGTAGTAAGTGCAAGCGTCTCACAGACGTATGCAGGTTATAAATATGATATAAGCTTCAGTTATAACGCATTTACTCAGTCGGCAACATTAAGTGCTACATTAACATCTCTAGTAACACCTCCAACAATGAATTATTCATTCCTCAACCAGTACTATCTTGTGAGACCAGTGTTAGTGATATTATCACCAGCACCAGCTCCAGGACCCTACATGCCTGGACAGGCACTTGTGATTGCAGCATATGGATTTGGTCCTGGCTATCCATGGACGACGGTTATTCCTAATGCACCGTTCCTTTATAACAACATCACTATAAGACTTGATTATACAGTGTTAAACGCTTCTCTGCCATTAGGTAGAGATGGTAATGCAACATTTGCCTACGTGTATCTACCGGCGCAGATAACATTTGGTGTTCACTATCTGAAGGGTACTGACAGCTGGGGCTATGAATATACTGAGGCTATAATAATTGGTGTAGCAGCCTACTGGGCTAAGATTGTATGGGGCAAATACTCTCCTGATAACAGAGTCTCTGCAGGCTACTATAACAATGCCAGAATAGAGGTATGTCCATGTCCAGAGAGCCTGGGAGTTGTAGGAATGAAATACTGTGGAAAATGTGCTGTATACGCTGGAGACTGTGACTATCTAGGAGACTATATAGAGGTTGTGGTCTCAGGATTAGTGCCTGGAGAGAGTGTGAATGTATCCTTCGGAGGAGTATATAGAGGAACTGTGACAGCCGACTCTAATGGAATGGCCAGAATAGTATTTGTAGTACCCACATTGCCAAGCGGTCAATATGTGATAAGCATAGTAGGAAGCGTAACAGGCTACAGAACTGTTGATTACTTCTATAACGGCACAGCATTCTTAAGCGGTGTATACCCAGTTGTTTATCCAAAGATAGTTCTACTAGACCTGGCCACAGAACTTGCTCCACTAACTGACAACTCGACAACAGTTGTCCCAGCCCCAGTTATAGTAGGCTCAGGAATTGTACAGGTCGTTGGAACAGGCTTCACACCAGGAGTACAGTTCCTAGGAGTATTAATTAACAACACAGATGCTACTGCCAGCGTCAACTCTAATGTCGCCAGATGGAATGCCAACTCTGACGGCGTATTAGTTGCCTATAGTATTGCAGGAAGAACAATAACACCAGGACTATGGATACCAATGGTTGAGCCAGGCAAGTATAAGGTTGAGCTAGTATTTCTAATGCCAGGATTCACTGTGCCGAACGTGTCAATGGGCGGATATGTGTTTGTTATAAACAACATATCTATAATGGCGACTAAAGACGATCTAAACAAAGCAACAAGTCAGATATTAAGCTCATTATCAGCTTTAGACACGAAACTCTCAGCAGCATTGACAGAGCTGTCTGGAAGACTTGACACAGTAATATCACAGCTGAGCAGCCTCAACAATACTTTGACAGGCTTGACAGAAAGCATGGCAACATTAAGTAGTAAGCTAGACACCTTATCATCAGATCTTAAGAGCACAAGATCAGATGTGCTGAACGCCATATCAGGAGTAGATGCCAAAGTGACAGCTCTACAATCAGCTGTTGCATCAGCCAGATCAGATATATTAAGTGCTGTAGCTGGAGTAGATGCCAAAGTGACAGCTTTATCAGAAAAAATTGATACTTTAACAACAAGTCTGGCCAACGTCACAGCTGGCCTCAGCACGTTAATGTCTCAGCTCAAAGATCTTTCTGATAAAATGAGCACTACATTAGCAACATTATCAACAACTGTAGCAGGATTATCAACAAAAATTGATGCAGTAACCACAGCACTCAGCGATCTGAAGACTGCTGTAGCTGGAGTATCAAGCAAAGTAGATAGCGTGAGCGCTGCAGTATCAGATCTGAAGAACAGTGTCTCAGCTGTCAGCAGTAAAGTAGATACTGTATCAAGCGCTGTCGCAGGTGTAAGCAGTAAAGTAGATGATGTGAGTAAAGCTGTAGGCACAGTATCAAGTAAGCTTGACACTGTTTCATCAGATCTTAAGAAGTCTATATCAGATATGCAGACAGCATTATCAGGTCAGTTGTCCACGGCATCAATAGTCCTATATGTTGCAACAATATTAGCTTTACTAGCATTTGTGTTTGCATTACTGGCATATCTATCAGTTAGAAAAGCTACAGCAACAAAATAAATAGATCATGATTTAAGATAAATAAAAAATAATCTTTCTTTTTTCATAATAATCCTCTACCTTTTTTATTCTTATATCAGTAGTTTGTATCATTTTAAATTTAAAAGCTTCTTATGTAAATCTTATGAGAAGTATGATTAAAATGTTGTATAATAAGAAGATACTGAGATACACCCTAATAATGACATTATTAATGATATTAGCAACGATCGTGCCTGTGCCTGTTAAAGGTGGTGAGACATTAATCTTTAACGATCCTAGGCAATTCTCATCATACTGGTCTTTCGAGCCTTACAAACCTCTTCCACCGCCAGATGTTCAGCCAGTGGTTGTTAAAATAGCTGAGAACGTCTCGTTTGCAACCACAGGATTTACTCCTCAGATATTCACAGTTGATATTCCCCCGGGGAAATATGGGAGAGCTATTCTTAACGTCAGTATGAGACTTACAGATAGACAATATGACAGAATATTCTGGATATTTGCTAATGGAATACCAATATACTGGGGATCAACTGTTCAGAGACTTAACTCAACTGCTGAGGCTGATGTAACATTATTTCTAAACCTGTTTAAAGAAAGAGTGAACTTCAGCATTGTATTGCCCAACTGGGTTGTGCCAAATCTTGTTCCAGGAGTCTTTCTTGTAAACGTGACATTATATCTATACCCTGGTGAGACGCCTGCCTGGGTTCCCACAGATTATATTCCTCTCTGGAAGGATCAATATGGAGACTCTCTGGCAGAGTTTACTCCATCAAAAACTATTTTAGAAACCTCAGTATCTCTACCATCAGATGTCTATAGAGTTGCTATGTATCTATTTACTAAACCAGGTAGATTAGATGAGTTCTTCTATGGAAACATACCTTCTGTAAGAGATATTCTGACATATTATAATGATAGACTTGCAGCAGTATTTCACGTATTCCCAACTATATACACTGGAGGAATATTCCCATTATATTGGAGACCAATGACATCTGTAAACACCCACTATATGAAAAGTCCTGAGATAGTAGATCTGACCCCACATCTAGTCTATGGAACAGATGCAAAAATAAGACTAGAGATCACAGGAATGAAACTGGCCTCACAAAGAGCCTCAAGCCCCTACTTCAGCGTCATTGTTGGAGGAGCATTACTAGTATGGAGAAAACCAGGCTTATCATTATTAGGAGGCGAGCTTAAATCTTCAGAAGCCTGGTATAGATCAGAGCCTTGGATAATAGATCTTGCGGGCACGCCAGTCTCAGACTACACCGAAGTCGCTAGATACAGAATATCATATACAGCAGTATTAAAAACAAGCGAAGGAGATCTTAATATATCAACATTATCAACAGGATACACTATAGCAACAGTATTAACAAGCGACACATACACAAATCTCACATTGCTACAAAGCTTCATAAACTATGCCACAAGTCCTGGAGCAGGATCTATACCTAGATTTCTCGAGAGACAGATCGGGACATGGTATATTGATATGAGAACAAAATATATAGAGACTCTCGTTTCTCCCACTAGAGAGATACCTTATATAGTAGATCTAGAGGAGAAAGATCTGATCAAAGTCTCTCAGACATCAATGATGAGATTTAGAGTAGGCGAAGACTGTTATAGAGAGGATGTAAGCGAAGAAGTATATGTAGATGGAGGATTTGTAGCCAGACTGAGAATAATAGATCCGTATGGAGGAGCAGTAGTGATAGGACTGCCATCAGCATCTTCAACAACAACTAAAACATTGAAAGCAACAGTCTTATACAACTTCGTAGGCTACACAGAAGAGTTTAAGATCGTCACCGAGGCAAGTCTAACAAAAATATTTGGAGACTTCAGAGAATTCTATATCAAATACACTAGAGTGCCATAAATACCAAAAATACAAAAATTTTTCTTTTTAATCTCTCATTAATATGTTTATAAACAAAATTGTTATCACAGAGATCTCTAGAATTCTACATATAAAAATGTTAGTGGCCATGAAATTGATCATTTTTTTAATAAATTCAGAATAAAACTTCTCTCTAAACAAAATGTTTCTAAGATACAAAGAGTTTAATAATAGAAGTATAAATGTTAAAAATGCTAACGCCACAAATAACATGTTAAGTATCATCATATGCGAGACGTATATAAATATTATCAGCCAGAAGTTTATGAAGAGAATGATCGAGATCATCAGATATATGATCCATAGATCGTGTTTATCAATTGTTGTGACTAAAGTTTTTCTTCCAAACAGCTTGTCGACATCTCTATCTGGAATACTATTGGCAAATAATATTATTAGAGAGACTAATCCAAAGAAAGATCCTATTATAAACGCTACAAAATCCGTATCTTGATAGACAACATAATAACTTCCTAATGATATTAAAACACCTTTTAAATAGATCCCGAGCTCTCCTAATGAATATCTTGTCAACACAGTAGTATATAACAATAGAATTAATGCTCCACCAATTATAAAGACTATAGTTAACAATCCTCTTGTGAAGACAAGATACAGACCTATTAAGAGAGCCGTTATTAATAAAGAAACTCCATAATACAAAGCTTCTTTAACAGATATCATCTTCTTAACAAGAGCCTTAGAGCCTCCGCTGAATGGAGTCTCAGGAGTCAAAAGATCTATTCCTTTCTTATAATCAAAATAATCATTGAAGACGTTAACCGCGAGATGTGATATAAATACTCCTATATATAAAAGAAGAAGTTTGAACAGATCTATGTGTTCAAAAGGATTTCCATTAGATAATGATGCTGAGATAGATGTGTATAGAGATGTAAGAGCTGTCTGAGGTCTAGACAATTTTATAAATCCAAAGATCTTTGAAACAAGATCTTTTCTAATATAACATCATCTCCAGAGTTTATATAAGCCCGAGTCTTCTCAAAAGATCATCAATTTTTCTATATACATCAGGGTCGGGCTCTGTCTTCTCAGGCCATTCTCTACCGTAATTCTCTTCTGGAAACTTTATAGTTGCATCAATACCTAGTTTAGATCCTAAGCCTCTAGCTTTTGAGACAAAATCAAGCTCATCAGTAGGCATATCATTTATTACAATCACGTCTCGAGAAGGATCTACATTGACAGCTATTGAATAAAGGATCTGCCCAAGATCATGTGTGTTCACATGTTCATCTACCACAATAATCATCTTAACAAGAGAGAAAAGGCCTAGACCCCATAGACCTGACATCACTTTTTTAGCATGTCCAGGAAATCTTTTTTTGATAGAGACAAACGCTATGCCTCCTGTGAAAAGTCCTTCTGGAGGAAGATTTATATCAATTATCTCTGGAAAAATAAGTTTTATAAATGGAAGAAATATTCTCTCGACAGCCTTCCCGATCCATGTGTCCTCCATATAAGGTCTTCCAACAACTGTGAAATAATACAAAGGATCATCCCTATAATAAAGTCTCTCTAATCTAAACACAGGAACTTTATTAACATAATCATAATAACCTCTGTAATCTCCAAAAGGTCCTTCATCAACAAGCTCATCAAGAGAGATATATCCTCTGAACACGATCTCAGAATTCGCAGGCACTTCAACACCATCTAGATCTATAAGTTCGACCCCTTCACCTTTTAATAATGATGTGAACAAATATTCATCAATTGGATAAGGAGTTGGCATAGCAGCAACAGCCATTGTAGCAGGATCTGTGCCTACAACAATTGCCGCAGGGATCTTTCTAATATTCATTTCTTTAGCATTTTTATAGACATAAGCAGCTCTTTTATGAATAAACCAGTGTATAGCAGCTCTCTCACCATCTATCACTTGAGCTCTGTAGACGCCTAGATTATAAACGTCTTTATAAAGATCTTTAGTCACTAAGATCCCATATGTGATATATCTTCCTCCATCTTTAGGCCATATCTTTGGTATAGGAACCTTATTGAAACCATCTCTCTCAACAATATTTTTAAGAAAATCTGCCTGATTAGTCTTTCGAGGAAGATATCTCCCTGATCTAATAAGATCTATTAATAGACGAGCCTTATCAAAAAATGATTCTGGCGACCTCTCCGGCAGAAGTTTTAAAACTCTCTCGCCAACCTCTTCTAAATCTTTTACATCAAAAATAATTTTAAACACGTCTAAGCCTCTAAATATGTTTGAGATCATTCTCCAACCAGGGAAACCTCTTATATTTCTAAAAACTATCGTAGGTCCTCTAGATAATATAACTCTTCTAGCAAACTCAGGGATCTCTAAGACAGGATCTAGCTCAACATCAACATATCTTATCAAGCCGTTTCTCTCAAGATAACCTACGTAATCCCTCAGATCTTTAAACAATAATCTTCTCCCACAAGGTTTAGATTTAGAAAATATTAATAGTCTCCTCATCAAATAATTCTGGACTTAAAATGTTCGCGAGAAAGAATCTATTGATCATTTTAATAATAATTTTAATCTCCGCATCAATACTTATGATATATCTTATCAACATCAGCAATGTCTATAATCCTTCATCAAGAGCTGTCACAACCGGGAAAGAACTTATTAAAATAAAGATTGGTTTGATACCTGTTGTAGATTCTTTCCCAATATTTATAGCTGAGAAAGAAGATCTTTTCAAAAAACATGGTTTAGACGCAGAGATCGTATTGTTCGGCTCTGCAAAAGATCGTGATAACGCCATCATATCAGGAGCTGTAGACGTGGCCATACACGACCCTGTTGGCACATTAATACTTTACTCGAGAAATGTCTCTGTAAAAATCATAGGATTCTTATGTTGTGACATTATGAATGAAAGCAACATAGGCTTTTATCTATTAGCCTCACCAACTCAGGAGACTGGCAACATAACTTCTGTAGCTGTCTCTCGAAACACTATAATAGAATATGTTGCATGGAAAATGTTAGAGAACATGAATATAGATCCTTCTAAAATAAATTTTATTGATGTGCCTAGTATAACAAATAGATATCAGCTACTGATAGAGGGGAAAATAAGTTTCGCAGTTCTACCAGATCCTTGGGGAACTTTAATAATTAACAAAGGAGCTAAATTAATAAGTAGATATAAAGATCTTGTTGTTATAATTGCTAGAGAAGAATATATTAAAAAGCCGTATGGCAGAGACGCTTTGAAAAGACTTGTTGACGTAATCAATGAGGCAATAGATCTTTATACAAAAGATCCTGACAAATATATTGATTATATAAATGAGAAGCTGTCAATACCAAAAGAATTGATAGGAGTCTTCAAAATATCATGGAGTAGACATGTCTCTAAACCCTCTGAACAACTTATCGAAGAAATAAACAGCTGGCTTTTAGAGAGAGGGATCATAAGTAGAAAGATAGATTATAAAGATGTAGTAGAGGATCTGTGGAGATGATTGTTTTAAAAGACGTGTCTTTTGCATATGAGAAGAAGAATTATATATTAAAAGATTTTTCCATAGAATTTCCTTCAAATAAAATATCTGTGCTTTTAGGACCTAACGGAGTTGGAAAAACAACACTTCTAAAACTTGTCGCAGGTATTCTCAGACCGTTAAAAGGCGATATAAAGATCATGGGGAGAGACCCGAGCTCTATGAGAGGTAAAATAGGTTATGTACCTCAGATCTTAAGTCTTTATCCTTGGATGAGAGTCAGAGAAAATATAGAGCTTCCACTTAAAATTGGTAGAAAAAATATTTCTGAGAGAGACAAGAAGATAGAGGAGATAAGCAGAAGACTTGGTATAAAAGATCTTTTGAATAAATATCCGAAAGAAGTGTCCGGCGGAGAAGCACAAAAGATCATGTTGGCAAGAGTATTTGTATCAGACGTAGAAATCTTATTATTAGATGAGCCGTTGTCAATGATAGACATAGATAGTAGAGAAGAGATAATAAATTTCATAAGAGAATTCTCTCACGAGAAGAAACTTACTGTCTTGACAGTAACTCATAACATAGAAGATGCTTTGTCATTAGGAGACTTCATATATATACTTAATCACAGACCTCTTAAATTAATAGATATCTTAGAGAAAGACTTATATGACAAAAAAGATCTTGTCATAAAGATAAGATCTTTGTTAAAAAATTATTAAAAAGATGATCTTTATGAATAAGATATTAAGAGATCTTCTGAATTATGTTATCGTCTTGATCAGTATAATAGTTATCTGGCATATAATAGCTCTTATATTAAATAAAGCTTACGTGCCCACGCCTCTAGATGTTTTAGAGAGAACATATATTGATCTTGTCAATAAAATTTTGATAGATAATACAATGATCTCGTTATACAGGATCTTTGTGGCACTAGTTTTTTCCACATCTATAGGTTTCATAGTAGGTGTCATATCTATCTGGGCTAGATATAGATTTGTAAGCGATATATCTAAAACATTAGTATTCATAACATATCCTATTCCACATGTGACTCTTCTGCCGATACTCTTCTTCTTATTTAATATAGAGCTTAGCAAAATAATTCTTATTGCTATAATAACATTTTATCCGATAGCTCTATCAATAATAGAATGGTCACAGAGATTTCCAAAAGATCTTGCTGATATAATCTCTCTCATGGGCGGCAGAAGAACAGAACTTATCAGATACGTAATACTTCCATCATCACTTCCAGGAATATTAACAGGACTTAGAATATCTCTTAACACAGCGTATGCAGTGATATTTATTGCCGAAAGTATGGTTGGAAACAATGGAATAGGATATTTAATATACTGGTATTGGCAGAGACTAGATTATACAGGCATGTATTCAGCCATATTATTTCTCAGCATAATAGGAGTATCAACATATCTTATTCTACTAAAACTAGAGAAAAAGATCCTTAGATGGATATATTAATAGATCAAATGATAAATCATGAAAAAAGCTTTTCTTCAAAAGATCTTTTTAACTCTTGTTCTTAAGATTTAAATATAAAATATTTAGTGGCTAGAATATGAGAAAAATATATGTTGCCGTTTCTCAGTAGATGGCGGTTCATTGTCATTTATATCTGTTGGTTTCAGACTCTCCGCCATCTACTTCTCAACGGTCTCCCCGAGCCCCCTCACCGCAGAAGCTCACCACTGTCGCCAGCGGCTCACACCCTACGGATCTCGGAAACTCAGGGTCACCAGCAAGTATATAAGCTTCTGAAGTTTATAACTCATATACCTTCACGAAC
>JGI20129J51889_1000067_pt1 | contig 11952 bp, 13 predicted proteins | sample MonGeyMetagenome_FD_51889 | JGI IMG/M metagenome (IMG submission 51889)
TCCCGAGACCGATAGCGAACTAAGTACCGTGAGGGAAAGCTGAAAAGAACCCCGGAAGGGGGGGTGAAAAGAGCCTGAAACCGTGCGGCGACTCATGGCGCGGCCCTTAAGGTATGAGTCTGCCGAAGGAAACCCGGGCGACCGGGGAGTACGAGGCAGAGGACCGGGGTCGCGCCTTCCGTCTTGAAACACGGGCCGGGGAGTTCACGGCAGTGGCGAGGCTAAGGGGATCATCCCCGAAGCCGTAGGGAAACCGACTTGCCCGCAGCAGAGGGTTTTAACCCTCTGCGAGGGGCGGGGTCTGCAAGGGCCCGGAGTCACTGCCGTGAGACCAGAAACCGGGCGATCTAGGCGGGGGCAGGGTGAAGCCGGGGGAAACCCCGGTGGAGGCCCGAAAGGGTGCTGACGTGCAATTCGCTCCCATGACCCCCGTCTAGGGGCAAAAGACCAATCTAGCCCGGTGATAGCTGGTTCCCGCCGAAGTGCGTCTCAGCGCAGCCCCGCCGGAGGCGGGCTACGGGGTAGAGCTACGGATTGGAGAGGTATGGAGGGAAACCTCCAGCCTCTCCAGTCCAACTCCGAACCCGTGGCCGCCTGAGAAGGCGGGAGTGGGGCTCCCCGGGGTAAGCCTGGGGGCCGAGAGGGGAACAACCCAGACCGGGGTTAAGGCCCCTAAGTGCCGGCTTAGTGCCAACCAAAGGGCGTCCCGAGCCTTAGACAGCGGGGAGGTGGGCCTAACAGCAGCCATCCTCTAAAGGTGAGACTCTCCAATTAAATTGGAGAGTCTCACCAGAGAGGGAGTGCGTAACAGCTCACCCGCCGAGGTTCGGGGCCCCGAAAATTGGTCGGGGCTAAGCCGGCCGCCGAGACCCCGGGGCACGGCTCCGATGGAGCCGTGATCCGGTAGGCGGGCGCTCTGGCGGGGCAGAAGCCGGGTCGTGAGATCCGGTGGACCCGCCAGAGTTGCGGATCCCGGCGGTAGTAACAGCAAAGAGGGGTGAGAATCCCCTCCGCCGGAAGGACCAGGGTTCCTCGGCAATGGTCGTCAGCCGAGGGTTAGCCGGTCCTAAGGCGGCCCGTAACTCGGTGCCGCCGAAAGGGAAACAGGTTAATATTCCTGTGCCGCGGGGGTAGGTGCGGCAACGCAAGCCCTATCCCTGACGCCTCGGGATAGGCCGACCGAGGCTGTCGCCTCGGCTAACCACATAAGCCCGTGGAGTGCCGTAATGGCGGGAAACGGGCGAAAGTGGGAATGGGCCCCCGTATGGGGGCTTCGGCCGAGTCCCGGGGCCCATGAAAAGGGGATAGGGAACGATCCCCCGCGCCCGTACCGAGAACCGACACAGGTGCTCCTGGGTGAGGAGCCCAAGGCGTGTGGGGGCTAACCCGGGCTAGGAGGGAAGTAGGCATAGCTAGATAAATCATATCTCGTCTGCTTCCCTCCCCCGTAAGGGAACTCGGCAAATTGGCCCCGTACCTTCGGAAGAAGGGGTGCCTGCGGTCCTTAGGTATACCCTAGGGACCGCAGGTCGCAGTGACCAGGGGGTCCTGACTGTTTAATAAAAACATAGCTCCCCGCAAGCCCGAAAGGATGGGTCGGGGTATGATTAATATAGATTAATAATATAAACCTTAGTATTTGATTAGGTTTTTGATTAGATTTTTAGACAGTCTATAGGTAATGGAGGTGAATTCGCCACCCCTCACAAAGTCCAAAACGATATCTTCTAAATATCAACAACTAATATAGCCTATACTTATACTTATACTTCGCTTTACATTAACCATAGATCCGAACCCCACCCATCTCGGGAAAGGGTTTGTACGGGGGCTGAATCCTGGCCACTGGCGGTACGTGAAACCCGGGTTCAACCGGGCTAAGCGCCGCTGAAGGCCGGGGGTAACTCTGACCCTCTTAACGGGGGTGTTTCCCCCGCACGTGGGGGATCCCCGGGAGGAAGGTAGCCAAATGCCTTGCCGGGTAAGGGCGGTTGCGTGGGAGAAGGTTTAAAATCAACCCCCGCTGTGTTGATGTGGTTATTAACCAGTTCTGCTTATTTGCTCGGGTGGATAATTGGCGACGGAGGGCTCTACAAGCTCAACTATAGCGGAGGCCGGACGGAATACCGCGTGGTCGTAACTCAGAAAGACTTATCTATAGTGATGCGGTGTTTAGTGCCGTTGTTTGAAAGTCTCTGTAGCCTGCTTAATGTAGCTTCTAAGGTACGTATCCTCACCGGCAGTACTAGGGTGGAAGTAAGAGTCTCTAGCAAGAGATTATATGAGCACTTCACCTCGCTCTTAGCAAGACTGCCTGAGTTTACTGAGAGGGAGAAGCGGCTATTCATAGCTGGCTTCTACATGGCTGAAGGCGAAAAAAGCGGAAGGCGGGTCAGGATGTGGAATAAAAACAAACAGCTACTTGAGCTGTTAGGTAGCTGGCTGAAAGAATTTGGCATAGAGAAGTTCAGCGTATATCTCGACGACAAGCGCCACGGAGTCTATGTCTTGGAAATCTCCAATAAATACCGACACCAGTTCTTCAATATAATATATGGGGTTGAAAACTTTAAAGCTAATGACTAAAATAGGTGAGGCCGCCCAATAATTAAGCACCCTAATCGTACAAGCTACATGTGCCCGTGCCTTTCTCCTGGTTTTCATTTTTTGGCTGTATCTCTTTGCTGGGAGAGGCAGTGGTTTGGGACTCAGGGAAGTAGGGGACAACCTTGGGTGTCGTCCGTAAGGACGGTTACCAAGGCTCTGCCTCAAAATCTTTAGTTCCCGTGGAGGATCACAGTCCTCCACGTCTTTCGGTAGGTGATCCGTATGGAGAGGTCTACCCCTACGCAGGGCCCCAGCCAAGGAGAGGCCCCCGTGCTCCTTGGTTGGGGTAAACCCGCCGAGGTTCGCCTGGCGGGGAAAACGGGGGAGAGGACTATGTTATCTAGTGACTATAGGTTAGAATTATGCCAGAAACTAATCGAGGAGGCAATGAAGTGCTTAGGAAATAGCAATAAGGAACGCACAATGAAGCTCTCTGCGATCTTTACTAGACCCCCACGCGTCGCCCCCCGAGAGTTCCGGCGCGCATGAATGGATCAACGAGGGCCCCACTGTCCCAGCCCGGGACCCCGTGAAGCCCACGGAGCCAGTGCACAGGCTGGCATCTCCCCGTAGGGAGAGAAGACCTTGTGGAGCTTTACCGCAGCCTGGCATTGGCCTCTGGACCTCGGTACGTAGCGTAGGCAGGAGGCTGTGAGGCAGCTCTTTCGGGAGCTGCTGAGCCGCCAATGAAACACTGCCTACCGGGGTCTGGAGGCCTAACCCCGGGAAACCGGGGGACAGTGTCAGGTGGGCGGTTCGGCTGGGGCGGCACGCCCGCGAAAAGATAACACGGGCGCCCAAAGGCCGGCTCAGGCGGGTCAGAACTCCGCCGTAGAGTGCAAGGGCAAAAGCCGGCCTGACCAGGCCCTTGAACACAAGGGGCCTGGCCGGGAAACCGCGGCCTAGCGAACGCTCATGCCCCCCTCGGAGGGGGCTGGGCATGACAGAAAAGTTACCCCAAGGATAACAGGGTCGTCGCGGGCGAGAGTCCCCATCGACCCCGCGGATTGCTACATCGATGTCGGCTCTTCCCATCCTGGGGGTGCAGCAGCCCCCAAGGGTGGGGCTGCCCGCCCATTAAAGGGGAACGTGAGCTGGGTTTAGACACCGGTCAGGCAGGGATTCTTTTATACTCACATACCGATCCAGTCAGTTCCTCCACCTCTATATAGACACAGGCTTATTCCTCTGCCTGCCGGTGGAACAGACCGTCGTGAGACAGAGGGATGGGCTAGGCTTTATTATCCTTAATATAAGACATTTGCTTATCCTCCTCACCGCCCTCAGATGGCAGATGTAAACTCGAATAAATGAGAGGAACCTATGATCCGCTCCGAAGGGGGCATAAAGCTCTTGAGGGCGGGAGAGGAGGTCAAGATGCATTCCGAATAGATGAGGAGAACCAATGAACCGCCCCGAAGGAAGCCTTCGCCCTTTAAGGCAGGAGAAGGTCAGGAATTTAATAGAGATTTATAGAAAGTATAAAAATGAGGAGAAAAAGATGCCTCTGAAAACAATAGCTATTTATAGAGAAGGCTGTTTGAAACCTTTAGAACCATTAGATCTTCAGGAGGGAGAGACAGTAATTGTTGTCGCTAGACATTCTATAGGTTTTATAGAGAAATTTATTAAGGATCAGACATCATTAACATCAATAATCTTTAAGAAGATTCCTGCTACAAAGGCAGCGTTAGCCAAGTGGGAGGATAATAGTTTGAAACCTTTAGAACCATTAGATCTTCAGGAGGGAGAGACAATTCTCATAGAAATATTAAAAACCTCCTCTTCTATAGCTGAAAAGATCCCAGGATCTATAGTATATATTGAGGAGGATCCTATAAAGATCTTAAGTTCTGAGAGAAGGTAGAGACATATTGATCAATATAGTGATAGATGCGAGCGTCTTTATAGATCATCTTATCAGAATAAAAGGGCTGGAAGAGAGAAACATTGCTGCGACAAGAGTTTTAAATCTCGTCCCAGGGACTCATGTTAAAATATTTGAACCTTTTATTCTTGAGATAGAGCTATATGGCGTCTTAGTCAGATATATAAATAAAGATCTTGTAAAAAAGATCGTGAATGACATTATGAATAATGTTATAGTTGTAGGAGAAGACGAGATACATGAAGAGGCGAAGACTATAGCCTTCGAGACAGGGTCGAGAGCTGTTGACTCATATTATATAGCTTCAGCATTAAGATCAAGATCATTTCTTATCTCAAGTGATAAAACCATGATTTATAATGCTCAGAAGGCAGGTCTCAAAGCTTATCATCTCGTTGAAGATATAGATAAGATTATAGATCTTTTGAAGTCGTAGATTTATTTTTAAGTCTTGATCTTGTAGATTTTTACGATATTGTCAGAGGCGTGATCAGAGATATAATATATATGTATATTAAAAGATCTTTTTTATTGAACAGGTTTATATTCTCTCTAGACTCTTTCATTGGATACATGATGTATGTCTCGATAATATTTCTAGAGTTTTGTGCCGTGTAATATATTAATGGTGTTATTGCTGAAAATATTTTTCTTCCTTTATACTTCAGTCTTAATGTAACAAGTGCTTCAGAGAAATATGTTAGTATAACAGGGATCTGGGCTAAGACCATTGTTATGGTCTGAGCATGTTCTGTTAATCCTAATCTAGATAATATAGATCTCCACTCTCTAACATTTATCAACTGAAATATTAATGTGAATCCTATGAAGAAAGCTGTCAATCTAAAAGATCCTATGATAATTTCTGTTAGACCTGGAGCTGGCAGTCTGAGAAACACGTTTATCAATTGAATTATTATGCCTATCAATATGAATATCGCTATCATAAAGATCCCGCTCAAAACTTTTCTTAATCTTCCAATGATTGTTAATATGACAAACTCTGAGGCTAATATTATTATTGGATATGATATGTAGATATAAAAGTTGTGAACAGATCTTGACAAGATCAGTATTATCAGAAGAGAGAGTATAAGAATGATCCTTGATAAGACGCTGTACCCTAATCTCTTGTCTGAGAATAGAAATAAATATGAGAGACCTCTGATCATAAGGATCCTCTGTATAAACTCTTTAGAAACTCCAGATCAATATTTTCATCAGCTTCGGAATGAATATATTCATATAATGATCCTTCTCTCAACATGTATATCTTCGTATGACTCCTATATCTAGATATGATATCAAGATTTGCAGTAGCAATAATCTTTGTCTTATCATCAGTCAAAAGATCTTTTAAAATCTCTATTCTATCCACATATGTCAATCCTGAGAAAGGCTCATCAATTAACAACATTATGTTGTCAGAGACGTTCCTACTGATCTCTATGGCAAGTTTAACCTGCTGTCCATATGACAGGTCGAAAGGAGAGAGATTTACGTCTATGCCTATATCAACAATTTTCTTCAAAAGATCCTTAGCACATCTCTCTCCCAAGCCTCTTGTTCTACAGATCTCTTGAACCTCTTTTTTAACACTTTCTTCAGTATAAAAGAGCGATATATTCTGTGGAATATACATCATATCAGCATCTCTATAAATCCTCCCACGCCAAGGCTTTAGATAGCCCGCCAATATTTTCAAAAGAGTTGTCTTCCCAGATCCGTTAGGCCCATAGATCATCACGACATCTCCTTTATCAACTGATAAATTAATGTTTCTCAGAATAATATTATGATCATATCTATGCCACAGATCTATTGTTTTTAAAATAACTTTATTATCAAAAGATCTTTTTGTAACAACAGGATCTTCCTTAGACATCTTCTCTCTAGATATACTCTTGATCTTTGAAGTCACATCTTTTAAAACACCATCTCTCAACAGCAAAACACGATCTGATATATTGATCAGCGGTCTAAACCTGTGTTCTAATATGATCAATGTTTTTCTAAGTTCTTTTAGAAAAACTATGTTCATGAGAAAATCTTTCGTAGAATCATCATCAAGCCACATGAGAGGTTCATCAAAAATTATTAAAACAGGATCTGAGGCAAGAGCTTTTGCAATAAGAGCTCTTCTAGCCTCGCCACCTGAGAGCTCATAGAAGTATCTGTTTATCAACTTTCTCAGTCTAGTCATATCAACTATTTTATTAAATATCTTCTCAGCCTTTTTCTCATCATCAACTAGATATCTTATATGACTCATCAGATCTTCTCTGAGAAGAGGCTCAATAAAATAATTATATGGATTCTGACCTACGACACGTATCTCTTTAAATAACTCTGAGAAATCGAGCTCTTTTATATCTCTGCCTCGATAAACAATCTCTCCCTTCAATTCTCCACCATATAAAGTCTCGCCTAATCCTGTAACAGCTCTCGCCAAGGTGGTTTTTCCACTTCCAGCCTCTCCTATTATAAGAACTGTCTCACCTTCATAAAAAGATTCTTTGACTCCTCTGAGAATCCATTCTCCATCTTTATATCTAAACCAGACATCTCTAAGCTCTAACAATGGCTGTTGATTTCTCAAAGATTTTCTCAGCCTCTTAATAATTATGTTCTTAGCTCATAAGATTATATAATGTCTTTCTAACAACTCTAAATATGCCTATAGATGATGAGGCCACTATGAATCCTAGTATAGCATTAAAAACTATTATCTGAGGCAGATACACGTATAAAACTGCGACCCATGCAGACTCAAGATCTTTCGCCCACCCTGCGAAGACAAGCCAGAATGGAGTTACTATTAGATTTAAAAATGTCATCACTGCTACTCTTGACAAAACTGATAATGTTATAGATAAAACTGCTCCCACTGTAGATTCTTTGAATCTTCTGAATATTATTGTGAGAGGAATAAATGTAGAGAGACTTGCAACAGTCTTCATAAACATTCCTATAGGATCAAAGCCTGCCAAAACCGGAATGAGATAATATATTGGCAGAGCTGACAAAGCATATTTTATAGATAAGATACTTAAGATCGTTAGAGGAATCTCTGAAGCATCATACTTGAGATATGAAGCCAGCGGATGAGGGATCTCATAAAACTTTAATATCACCGCCAGAGCAATCATGCCTGTGACAAGAGAGATCTTCTTTAGATAAACTATTCTCTCAACAATCTCAGCACGAGATCTTCTCATTTAAACTACTCCTCTAGAAATTTAAGAATTTAAAGTATAAATTTATATCATGCTCTTTTTAATATGATTATATTGATTAACATGTTGTATATAACTTATTAACTAACGTATTAATATATGTTTCAATAATGTTTTTATATAAAGGTTTATAAGTCTTATTTTCAAAAAACTGTAGTAGTGCAACAATATGTCAATGATCAGATATATACTCATAAGAATAATGTATGCGATACCTACGTTGATAGGTGCGATGATAGTCATGTTTATATTAATCAGAATGTTGCCTGGAGACCCTGCAAGACTAATCGCAGGTCCTGAGGCGTTGGAACAAGATGTTGAGAGAATAAGAGAACAGCTGGGACTTAACAAGCCTCTATATATACAGTTTATTGATTATATGTCATCTATTTTAAGAGGAGATTTCGGTGTCTCACTTAAATACGGCACTCCTGTTATTAAAGAGATCATGGCTAGACTGCCTTACACAATTGTTCTAGCAATTGCTGCAGAGGCTATTGCCGTGTCAATTTCTCTACCACTTGGAGTTTTTATCAGCATCGAACCCAAGATCTAGACTGTCATATATGATCTCGGCCTTCTACTACTAGGATGGGGATCCACCGTGCCAGACGCACACTTCGTCTTATACTTCAACTTCCACTCATCACAGGCGGCACCTAAAGGACTTGGACAAGCACATTACAACAACTCTGAAGTGGACGAGCTCCTGGAACAAGCTGCCAAAGAAACTGATGAAAACAAGAGATTAGAGCTGTATAAGAAGGCTACAGAGATCATATGGAACGATGCTCCATGGATCTTCCTCTACGTACAGAAATGGTTCTACGCATCTACAAAAGATCTTAAGGGATACACAATATATATAGATGGCGAACAGATATACTTTAACAAAGCATGCTTCAGCTGAAAATAAAAACAAATTTTTTAACCTATTCTTAACATAGATCTTTAGAAAATCAGCTGGGTAACCGCCTCATCATATTCTCAAGACCCCGAAAAACTCATCATCTATATAAAAATTATTTTCTAAGTCTTTTATCTAAATCTGCAAGCTCAGGATGAACAAATTTGCCTCCTCTAGCTACTAAAACATCATCATAATATACCTCAGGCTCTAATATGCTCATATCTGTATGTGCCTTTGCCAACCCGATCTTACCTTTGAATTTAAGACTTTGTGATCCGAAGCCGAACTCTACTCCTGCATATACTCTCTCGTCTTCTAACGGTATTCCTCGTAAAAGAGCTTTCGGATGAAACCCCCATGAGGCATGAGCTATATAATACATTCTCTCGTCTCCTAATGATTCAAGCCATTTAGACAAGATCTTTGCCTCATAACCTCCTTCAATTCTTCTAATCTTTCCCTCTTTAATCTCTATTTTAACAGGATTTCTTATTAAGCCGATCTCTTTAGGAGGCCATATAAATCCGTCTATCACAAGAACTCCTTCTATACTATCTTCAATAGGTGCCCAAGAGATCTGTCCTCCCAAAGGTTTATATATGCCCTTCTCTCTTAAAATACCGTCATTATGATACACAGGTCTCGAAGGATCGTTCTCAAAAAATAGATTAGTGCCTTTCTCACTAACTATTTTAACTTTTCTGGCTCTCTGAGTAAGCTCTGCAAGCTTGTTGCCCAGCTCACACATAAGCATATAATCTACTCTACCAATAAGCCTGATCATCATATCACTATCCATACCAGTAAGCTCAAGAATACGAGCGCCTGACCCCATGGCATCATAATAAGCTTTTGTATGAAGAATATACATAAGCGGAAGACTTATGATAACATCGCTCTCTCGCATTGCAGAAGCAACATTTTTAGGAGGCTCTATATCAACATCTTCACGAGTCTCATACAATATGATGACAGGCTCTGCATCTAAAGTATAAGCTACTGAAGCAACAGCTCTCATGACATTTACATCAGAGGAGGTATCTCCCAACACAAGAACCTTCTCACCAGGTTTGACTAATGCAAGATCTTTAACAGTTTTATATGCGGCCTTATAAAGCTCCATAAACAGGTCTGCCATAAAGCCACCGTGTTAAATGTTATCTATAAAAAATAATAAAGAGACTTCAAAATAATGATTTAAATCCCTAAATAGAAAATTAATAAACCGTTAGACAAAGAAAAATATAAAAAGGGTGTGGCTCTATGAAAAAATCTTCAATAGGTTTTGTGACCATAGGTCAGTCTCCTAGAACAGATGTTGTTCCTGAAATAATGAAGATTCTTGGAGAACATGAGATTTCATATGTTGAGGCCGGAGCTTTAGATGATCTATCGAGAGAAGATATTGAGAGAGATCTTAGGCCGGAGCCTGGGGATATAATCTATGTGACTAGATTAAGAGACGGTGGAGAAGTAAAGATCTCTAAAAAGAAGCTTCTTCCACTATTAGAAAAGAAGATCCGTGAGCTAGAGAAGAAGAGTGATATCATAGCAATATTATGCTCAGGAGAGTTTCCAGATTTCGAAAGCATTAAACCAGTTATATATCCTGACAAAATTTTAAAAGGAATAGCATCGAGCATAGGATATAAAGGTAGGACAGCCGTTCTAATACCAGCTAAAGAACAAATTGATTATGCCCGTGAGAAGTGGAGTACATATTTCAAAGATCTTATTGTAATACCTGTCTCTCCATATACCTCATCATTAAAAGATTTTGAAGAGATCAGAGAGAGAATCAGAAGAGAGAATATAGGATTTGTCATCATGGATTGCATAGGATACACAGATGCTCAAAGAAACATTATCAGAGAAGCCAGTGAGAATATTAAAGTTATATCAACAAGAAGAGCTTTAGCAAAAGTCTTGTCAGAACTCGTATAGCTTTAGGATGAGATCGTGAGCAACATCCTAGAGATCAAGAGATTGACAGTTGAATATAAAGTTCCAGAAGGAGTTATAAAGGCTCTTGATAAAATAGACTTATATGTTAAAAAAGGTGAGATTTTAGCTATAGTAGGCGAGTCTGGTAGCGGAAAAACTACACTTGCACATAGTATTGCCAGGCTTCTTCCTAAAAACGCTCGTATTGTTGAAGGCTCAATAATATTTCACACACGAAAAGGTCCCGTAGATCTGACAAAAATTTCTGAAGAGGAAATGAGAAAGATTCGTGGCTCAATGATAGGAATGGTCTTTCAAGATCCTATGACATATTTGAATCCCGTTATGAAAATCTCTGACCAGATCATTGAGGGACTAATATCTCATAAAAAGATCTCTAAAAAAGATGCCGAGGCAAAAACACTAGATCTATTAAAAAAATTGAGAATTCCTAATCCTGAATATGTTGCAAAAAGCTATCCTCATCAATTGAGTGGAGGCATGAAACAAAGAGTGATCATTGCAATGGCGATGATCAATCAACCAGACCTTTTAATAGCTGATGAACCAACATCAGCTCTCGATGTAACTGTGCAGGCGGAGATCTTAGAATTATTCAAAGAACTGAGAAAAGAATATGGTGTGACAATAATAATAATAACACATGATCTAGGGGTTGCCGTTAGAATTGCTGATAGAATCGTGATAATGTATGCTGGAAAAATAATGGAGATAGGAGATGTTAGAGAAGTATTTAAACAGCCTCTACACCCATATACACAAGGTCTGCTAGGATCTATATTAAGTATAAGCGAAAATGTAAGAAAAGGATTCATATTAAAGGGCACTCCGCCAGATATATTTAATCCTACGAGAGGATGCAAATTTCATCCACGATGTCCTTTTGTAATGAGAGATATATGTATCAATGAAGATCCACCTCTCTTTCATGTGGGGAATGAGAGATATGTTGCATGCTGGTTATATAGAGGAGTGAGCTCTTGACCGATGAGCTATTAAAAGTAGAACATCTTAAAAAATATTTTCCGATCAGAAAAAGCTTCTTTAAAAGAAGCTCGCTGTATATAAAGGCTGTTGATGATGTCTCATTTATTATGAGACGCGGCGAGATATTAGGTGTTGTTGGTGAAAGCGGATCTGGCAAAACAACTTTGGCTAGACTGATCCTTAGATTAATTAAACCGACTTCTGGAACAGTATATTTTGATAATATAGACATTTTTAAACTTAGCGAGAAAGAGATGAGAAGATTAAGACCTAAGATGCAGATGATCTTTCAGGATGTGACAGCATCTCTTAATCCAAGAAAGAATGTGAGAGATATACTCGCGCAGGTTTATAAAACA
>JGI20129J51889_1000267_pt1 | contig 11914 bp, 8 predicted proteins | sample MonGeyMetagenome_FD_51889 | JGI IMG/M metagenome (IMG submission 51889)
GGGCCTACCGCAACGAGGCCATGTGGACGATACCCTACCGCCTGCTCCCCCTAGCTCTGACCCTGCCGGCGATAGGGTGCAGAATAGAGGGGCAGACGCGGAAAGACGGCAGAACGATAAGGCAGATATATTGCTAGGCTATTGTTGACGATATTTCTTGATACAACTCTGTTAGGTAACCCTCCAACTCCTCAAGACCGGTCACCGGCTTGTCCAGCAACTCCAACCTATTGACTAGAGACAGAGTTGCCCTCTCACACTCATCAAAGCCTTTACTTACATCAAAGTGGCTACGTGCGGCTTTGAGCGCGTCTTCGTAAAGCTTAGTGTCTTTAGTGAAGTGGAGCAGACATTCCCAGTTACCATCAGTCAATATACCGCTCCTAGTGAAGTTGGCAGAGCCTATAATGGCAGACCTATCGTTGAGATATAGCTTGGTATGAAGCCGTTGGTACCATTCCGAGGCGGGTATGTCAAAACGAAGATTTTCGCCAAGTGTGTCCCTGAGTGCATTGACTATTTTTATAGTCTTAATCAAACTGTCGATGTGGCTAACTATATATTTCAAAGTTTCGCTGGCGATATATTGCCGAGATGCCCCAAACACCTCCTGGAATATTCCACGATTTTTGCGCAATAGACGCAGAAGTCTCAAGAGCTCAATATCAATAGCGTCATCTACGCAACGCATCAATATCCTCACGTCAATGCCGGCAAAAACAAATGCGCGAAAAACATCATCGATTCTTCTGGTCTCTACAAACGGAAGATGGATAAATGACCTTTCAAACTCAAATAGCGTAATCCACGGAGAAATTATATAGAGATACTTACTGTCAAACGTCTCGTGAAGAAACCTCCGGATCAAGCTCTCCACACTTAGCGAAGAGGTGGGAGAACTTGCCACCTTACATATTAAGTTCATTAAGTCTCTTTCCTTGGTATTTCTAGGTTCACTTTGGAATAGTGACCCTTTTTCAGCCTAGCCACCACGTCAGGCTCAAAATCCGGACTGTAGAGGTTCTGAATGCCGTCAAACTCAAGTTTCACGAACTCCGACGCGACGATTTTTGCAACTCTTCTGTCAAGAGTCCTCGCTTGGATGAACGGCGCAGAGAACCTGCTACAAGATCTTGTGTTGACATAACAGTGACCACAAGCAGAGTTGCATGTAAGCAAGGCCAATCTCAGCAACATGCCACGCATTATTCTACCTAAAGCCCTAACTGCATACACCACATCACGGGGATATCTGCCGTTCCGCCTAGATGCACATATGCGGGGAACCGTACCGCGGGCTCCACAGCCAGTTCTTAGGACACTTCTCACATCGTCTAGAAATAGTTCTATGTAGTTATCCTTGTTATTGTAAATCTGCATAAGCTGGCTAGATTTGCCAGATACTTGAAGACTCCGTTCTAGGAGCTCCTCTACTATTGAGCGCAATACCTGTCCTTTTTGCATATTTAATAGAAGATATATAATAAGTTCATCAAGTTCTGGAAAACGATAAATAGTCTTCTCAAGTTGATATCTACCTTCATGGATCTCCTTCAGTAAGGCACAGTCGGGTCTAATGGCGTTGCGTAATTTCTCCTGTGGAAGTAACTCTACAAGTCGTTGCGCCTCCATACGAATAGAATGCCACAGCCTTACCGTTTCGGTAAGCTCTTCAGGTAACAGAAGTAGCTCCATGTGATCCCGTACAAACTCCTCAATAACTCTGGCTAGTTCATGTGGTTTAGCTTCGCAAAGTCTTTTACGGAAGTTGGGATCGGCCAATATAAAATGCAGTACATCCTCAGGCGTTCCTACTAGACATTTTCCAAACGACAGAATAAGATCTCGATACGCCCTATAGGCATCTTTTCCGTATTCATCTATCGCACCTCGTAGGATACCAAGACCTCCTCTTTCACGTTCAATGATGAGTATAGGTTGCTGCTCTCCCTCTACATAACCTTCAATTAATTTAGTAGAGTCCACATTCGCGCTTTGTGAAATTACTTTTACCAAATGATGGCTATATGTATGTCTAATAAAATCTAATAGAACACCACAACGCCAATCACCATTTTTTAATACTTTTCCGGAAACTTGTTTCTGCCTTTCTAACAACTTATATAGCCGCAGATTAATCTCGTTGAAATTGTCCCTATCTATCTTACTCTCCGCTGATTTTTTATCTGTAAAAATTCCCAGCGTATTGTCCCGGGTGGTAAATACTAAATAACGTAATAATTGTACTTTGTCTGTCCGTAAGTTATCTAAGCCATTTTTTAAACTGTCAAGTATTCTCTTAACAACCTCTGGTGAATTAGATAGTGCGACAATGTCGATCATGAGACGGTGTAAGAACAAATCATTTAGTAAGAATATATATTTAATAAATTGGTCGACTCTCACAAATCCCATTTTTGAAAAGTGGTATGATATCACCAAATCATACGAAAGAATATGTTTAATAAAATTAATTATACTCGTATTTACACTTAGTTTCTTATATAACAAACTAAGAGTTATTCTATCTCTTATAGATTGTTCAGAAACTATTTGACAAATTACTGGCAGAATTTCGTTGAATTTACCTTTCATATAAAATTCAAGGAGGAAAGTATTGGTAATACCATAGCCTACCGCGGCAGGTATTACCTTATTTTGTTCTACTTTATCATCAACAAAAACCTTTACAAATTGTAATTTACGTGTTTTAATTCCTTTAACCTGTCTTCCATTCTCCGCAACACTACGCGGCAATCGAACACAGGAACCTTGAGGTTGCGCTCTTGCTGTTTTACATTGCTGAGCATTAGGCGAACAATAATATCCACGTATCTTAGCATCGACATCCACAGCATAGATGAGATGATGTGCAAGAACATCATTGAATATTCGCAACTCAACTAAATCAGTAATATCAAGTTCATCAACAGGATTATATGAACGTGACTCCAAATAAATAAAGTGCCTACTATATGAGTTACTAGAGGAAAGATAGACGTGGAAATAATCAACACCGCCAAATAAACGACCTACGGGAATGTGTGCCTTTGTATCACTTGGTAGAAAAACACAATTATAGCATTCGGCGCTAGTCATAGGTCTAATCACGTTGATAGATTCCGTACCGGAACATAATCTAACTTGTCCAGCTCCTAGTATAGTGGCAACATATATAAGTTCATCGGGAAGTGATATTGTACTAGGCGGCGATTTAAATTTACACTGATAGTAATTATCTATTTTTGTAACAAGATCTTTGTGAATTATATATATATTATCGTTGTTCAGAGGTATCATTACACCATATTTCGTTCTGAAAGTTGGTTTGCCAGGTAAGTAACCAGCCGACGAAAAAGCAAGTGAAACATCCTCTGAGGTAAGATATTTGGCCCCGCTACTAACCTTGCAACCACCTTGTATTGGGCCTAAGAAGATTCTGACTTGGGGAAGATTTGACTCAGCGAATAGCTTATCCGGGACGTAGTACCTCAGTACCTTAAGATTCTTCAAGAGTTCTATATAGACTGATCGTTTCATGGCTGACATTGTAACCTCTCATTTAATTCATTCATAACTTGCTGATATAGATTTTCAAGTTTTTGTTGGTCATATATATCTTTAAATATATATAAAACATAACTTTTAACTTTATCGTAATTTAATCTAAGTAGTTCGCATTCGTCCCATTTTCCAGATAGTATCTTTTTGCGATTTTCTCTATTGAGAACATAATGTTCGAGGAGTAGCTCCACAAGTAGTTGCTTATGCACCTCTCCCGATTTTTCGGTTGGTAAAAATATCATGTCGTTACTTAGCAGATCTCTGAGTTTTCCCTGCGCCGTGGTGAATAACTCAAAAAGATGGGCTTGATGAGGCACATCCGGCGAGAGCTGTATGCCTACAATGATTCGCATTAGGGGATTTTCGTAAACGCGACGGCCTGCCCTGCCAGCCCTTTGAATTAAAGCGGATAGCGTCCTTGGTGCGCCGTGCTGGTAGATCAACACCACATCCGAGTAGTCAACTCCTACTTCTAAGCTACTTGTTGAAACAACCACATATGCTTCGTTGATATTGTCGCGATGACGGCTGGAAAACTCGATTACTTTATTAAAGATTGTGGTACTTTCACTTTTGTTTATAAAACTATCAAGCATATAACCCCACCACAGCTCTCCATATTTCCAACTATTTGTCATAGTAACGCTAGAAATATAACCTTTACTAATTGCATCTATAACCTTCGCATCATCACGGAGCTCTCTCACAGTAGTATTAAATAAGTTAGGGAAATATGGATTGCGGAGGTCTTGTAGGCCGACATATTTACCATTATAGAGTCGTTTGAGAGCACCTTCCCGAAAGTATGGGGGGTCGTACAGCTCGTTTTTTAGTCTATATAACACATTTAATTCATCAACGAAGATAAGAGCTTTTTTTGTGTATATAGCATTTTTAGGAAGTGAGGGGATATTGTAGAAAGTCGTCATTAGTGTCTGTATGCTAACAGAAAGAGCGTCTACGGGGGCTCTCCGCGTGGGAACTACAATGAAGAAGTACTCGGTACCTAGCGGTATCTTTTCGTCTTCTTCTACTTCAATCAAGTAGTCTTTTACAGTTTTTTCATTTATTTGCTTGTCCATAAACAATGCACTGAGAAATTCGTGAGGCCTTGGAATTGTAGCGCTCATTCCCATTACCAATGCTCCGAAGCCCGCTTCTGTGTTTTTAAGCGCCCTCTGTCTTTGCCAGCGTATCTTGTTTAGAACTCTTCTGATCATAAAGGCGTATCTCACGCCTGGTATATCCGTATATGTGTGGATTTCGTCTAACGCGATGACAATAGGATGGTCGAAGATATTGCCTCTCTTTACGCCAAAGAGGGTTCGGAATCCGCTCAACAGGTGCCCCCTAAGTGTTTCGAATAGCGTGATGTGAACATCGCCATACGTCGACTTGCGTGTCAACGTGATGAAATCTAATTTTGTGTTTCCACAGAGTACTGTCTCGTCAATTTGATTATTATCAAGGACACGGAGTCTCGGAAACGATGTACCATCGGGACATGTTATGAAACGTAACTCAACGAAGGCGTGATTACCTTCTTGGACTAGATACGCTTTGACTCCGTGGGGTAGCACTATTTCAACTTCGTTAGCAGTTGCATTTTTTAGCTCTTCGAAGGCTTGGGGTAGTCGGCTCTCTATATCCTCCTTTGGCCGAATTTCGGTGTATTTTATGGTTACTGTTATTGGCGGCAATTGTCGATTTTTTAGATGTTGATTAATGACTTGGAGGTATTTGACTAACCGGCTCATTTGATCATTTGCTAACGCACGCCTGGGGTAGATTATGAGCGCAACCGGTGTATTAGCCTTAGACTCTCCCAGCCCATGTTTATGAAAGATCATCTTTCTAGCTAAGGCCGCAAGAATGATTGTGTAGAGCATAATCTCTGTCTTTCCGCTACCTGTGGGCGCTTGAATTACCAAGTAGTCGGGCTCTTTTTTGCTGAGAGTTTTTCTCAGTTTCTCTAGTGCCCGTCTTATTCCGTTTTTCTGAAAGCTGTAATAAAGCTCTATGCCCACGCTGTTTATGAAGCGGCAAAAGATATCCCAGTAGTCCCTGAATTCTTCTTCGACTTTGTCGCAGGGTATGCCTAGGTATTGATGATACGCGACAAAGAATTGTCGTGCCATGTTTTCTAATTCTTTGCAGAGCTCCCCAGGGGGGTGCCGGCCTATAGGGAGTTCGCGGGGATGCGCGTATGCAAATACTCTGTCTATAAGTAGATAGGATTCAAAGATTGATCTATCGGGGAATCTTTGCTTGACTAGGTATAGATCCTTCGCTATTTCGATAAATCTTGTTCTTACATCAAAGCCGTTATTTAAAGCGTCTTGAAGGACTTTTATACAGTCGGGAAATACTTTCTGCGCTTCATTGCAGGCATAGTTTTGGTCGTACTTGTTGTGATAAAATGAGTAATCCGGTACTTGCCCATTGTCGGTCCTGATAAGGATATATCTGCTTATGCAGTCGTTGTAGATGCCGAAGAGGTAGAGATAACAGATGGATTTCTCTACGACGTCACTGCCGCTAACGAGTTTCCTGAGGTCCTCCTCTACGTCCCCTGCTGTTTGTGGATTGCAGGCATATATTAGTTTAGCTAAATTTTTTACAATGTGCTCCTTTATCTTCTCGGCGTTTTCTTTGCGTATTCTTATCCACTCGTCATATCGCATACCTAGAATGAGATCTTGTTCCTTCTCTTCAAGATAGGACAATACGCTGTTAAGCACATATTTTTCAAAAAAGTCCGGTTTTGCATAATATGGGCAAGTTTGTTGAAGTAGTTTATAGGCTTGTGAAAGGGCGTGATCATTCGAAACCAGTGATACCGGTAACATGTCAGTTGCTTTTAAAGTAGTTATTTTTAACAGTTTTTGTGTCCTCTTCAAAGAGGAATGGTTCTTTGAAGTTTATCATACCCGATTGGGATGATGTTGTCGATCCGAAGTTTGACTTCGTCGGTGAGAGGGAGTCTGAGGGGTATAGGCGTGATCGGTTTACGTACGGTGCGAGGCTTTGGGAGCTCGTTGGCCACGTAGTCGATGGCGTGTTGGTGTCTATCTCCACGCTTTCTGAGTCTAAGCTGGCGCAGATTAAGAGGGCGGGCGGGGTTAGGGGGTTCATGAGGCTCCCAGATGGCATGCAGATCATCGGGGACTGCGGAGCTTGGCAGTACCGCGATAGGGAGTTGCCGCCGTATACCGTGCAGGAGGTGTTGGAGTACTATCGAGTTCTTGGGGTCGACTTTGGAGTTACTCTTGACCACATCCCGTTTTTCGGGGATCCCGAGAGGCGTATCGGGTTCACGAGGAGAGCGGCTAAGGAGATGTTCGACTTGTGGAGGAGGGAGGGCTACGGGTTTGAGCTTTTGGGGTCTATACAGGGGGTGTCGATTGAGGATTATGTGGAAAGCTTGAGGGAGCTACATGGCTACGGCTTCAGGAGCTTCGCAGTGGGGGGTCTCGCTAAGCGGGATACAGAGTTTTTGAAACGGCTTGTTGAGGTGCTTACCGCAGAGGTGAGGAGCTTGGGCGACATCAAGAAGGTGCATTTCCTTGGAGTTACGCGTCTGGGGGTCTTGCCTTTGTTGAGCAAGTTGAGCGATTATATAGCGGAGGTGTCCTTCGACAGCTCTTCCGTCCTTAGGCTGGCGTGGACGCGTGAACACGGAAACTACCTTACGGCGGATGGAAAGGCGTATACAGCTATCCGCGTGGTGGATAAGGGACCTGAGGTGGAGAAGGCAGCGCGCCTGCTTTTGAAGAAGCTGCGGGAGTACGATAGGGGGGTTGTCTCTTTTGATGACGTATGGGGGGCTGTTAGGGATTACGTCAAGCTCGTGGGGCATGAGAGATATCTGCCGTACTACGCAGCGACCTTGAGAGACATGCCGTGGAAGCGCTGTGATTGCGCCGTCTGTAGGTCTGCAGGTGTGGATGTGGTGATTTTTAGGGGCAATAATAGAAACAGGAGGAGGGGGTTCCACAATGTTTACGTGTTCAGCAAACTGTTGAGATCGGGAAGATTCGAGGCGAGATTTGCCGTGCCGAGAGACGGCGGCGTAAAGATAGATGAGGCCTCAGGCGATAAGAAGCTGGAGTCTCTTCTGAAGAGTGCACGCACGGTACTCATAGTGACGTACTGCACAGAGGAGAAGAGAGTGCCTTGGGGAGAGGTGGTGTCGGTTCTAAGAGAAAGGGGCCTAACCGTGCCGTCTCACGATATAGAGAAGGAGGCTCTCTACAGAGAGGCGCTGCGAAATTACATAAAGCCTGCGAGGGAGATGTATGGAGGTTCCTTCGCGGTGGTTAGAAGTCTCGCTGACGTTCTTAGGCGTGTAGACAAGGAGGTGGATGTGTATATTATTAGCGCACGTTACGGCTTGATCGGCGAAAATGAGCCTATTGTGCCCTACGAGGCGACTCTCAAGGGGAAGCTCAAAGGATGGATTAGGCAGTGGTCTGCGAGGCTTGGCGTGGAGAATAAGTTGTTGAAGGTGTTGAGTTCGAAGAAGTACGACTTGGTGATCGTGGCGCTTCCCAGGGAATACGCCTACGCTGTGGAGGGAGTGCTACGAAGGCTTTTGAGGATGGAGAATGCCATTCTCATTCTCCCGAAGAGAGCAATAACCGCAGATGGCGTCAGAGCTAGGTACATCTTGGCAGGTAATCTGAAATCTAGAATTAGGCAGATAGCCCTATTACGTGAAATAGCTATAAAGACATATACAGGTTTGGAAAGTTGGTTAGAAGTTTCAGATGGTACAAAAGATATTTAAAGCACCTGCTGGCCTTCTCCATGCGACCGTTTACTCTGAAGAGCTTATACGAATTTTTGCGTTATATAGGTGGAGGCGGCTCTGTAGGCGAGGATAAAAGGCTTAGGGAGCTGTGGAGAGCCGCCTTAAATCTTGGGTTTATACGTGAAGATGGCAGCGTTACTGAGAGAGGGCTCAGGTTTGTCTCTGCCTATGAGAGGGGCGATGGGGGCTCTATCCACGAGCTATTTATGGAGGCGCTCGAGCCCTACCGGGTTGTCTATGGGCTTATCTCCAGAGGGGTTACGCAACCTAGCGAGTTGGTGGCTTTGTCGGGATTCAACGCGGTGGTGGTAGATGTTGTGTTGAGATTGACTAGGGAGGTTGAGAGGCTTGGGATGCCCATGCGCGGTGAGCTCTGGGGGATGTTTGAAAAGGTTCTTTTTGATAAATATAGAGAGTTGGCTAGGCGGAGGTGGAGTAAGTATGTCACTATTTTAGATCTTTTGGAGGAAGTTAAGAGGGAATTGCGCTTCCCGCGGCGCGAGGTGGAGGAGATGTTTAGGGAATTTGTGGCGCGTAGGAAGGGCGACATTGTGTTGACCGGGTCTCCTGCCGGCGAGGTTGCAGGTTTTGAAATTGGGGGTAGGCGATATGTCTACATCATGTTGAAGACATGAGGACCAGAACGCTTCTTCCGGTTCCTGTAGAGGATGAGGTTGAGAGCTTCTTCGACGCCTATGGAGTTCTCCAGGAGTTGGCTAATGTGGTGAGGTTTGTGGCAACGGGCTCCTCTGGCGCTGGGGTAGTGATCGGCAACTATGGGTTCGGCAAGACTCACGTCCTCCTCCGCCTATCGTCTCACGTCAGGAAGAGGTACGTGAAGAGCTTTTCTATTTATGTAGACACGCCGAGCGTCAGCATCTTGAATTTCTATAACGCCGTAATGGGAGCTCTGCTTGAGGATAGGGAGCTGGTCGAGCTGGTCGCATCTCGTGTGGAGGAGCCCCTTGGAGGGCTCCTGAGGATCGCCGGGAGCGATGCAGAGGACTCTAAGTATATCAAGCTTTGGCTTTTGGGCGACGCCGTTCCGCAGAACATAAAGAGCAGGCTTGGGCTTATCTCCACGAGAATAAACGACGAGTTGGCGGTTAAGTACCTGGTTAAAATAGTGTGGGGGCTCGCTAGGGCTGGCCGCGTGCCGCTTATCTTTCTTTTTGACGAGTTGGAAGACATAATCGCAATTCCGCAACCTAAGCGCTTGCATTACCTGAGGCACCTCAGGATGTTCATTGATAGTCTGCCCGGCGGCGCGTTCTTCCTGGCGTCGACGACTCCCGCCGGATGGGACGGCATTTTGAACACCTATCCTCCTCTGGCGCGTCGCCTTTCTTCGTTTATGGTTCATCTAAGGCCTTTCACGCTGGAGGAGACAGAGAAGTTCGTGGGGTTTCTACTTGAGAGGAGGGGGGTTAGGGCTTCGGTGGATAGAGAGGTCGTTAAGGCTATTTACGACATTTCTGAGGGGAATCCAGGCGAGGTTGTTAAGCTGTTGAACATATTGGTTCTCAACGGCGCCTTGGACTCTGCGAAGAAGGCGAAGGATGTGTTGTCGAGGTACGTATAATGCCGAGGCTTTTCATCACGTGGTATGCCGAGCCGGAAGATCCTCATTACTGGAGGTTTTTCCCCGTGGATGGAATAGTCGTCTCTCTGAAGTCAGTGCTTTCAATGCCTAGATGGAAGCTATCTAGAGTCCTCCTGGACGGGTTTAAGCGGTATTTTGGCTTTGGAGGGACGCTCATAGTGGATTCCTTTACGACTTGGCTTCACGCTCGCGCCGGCTTCTTGGCCGATTTGCCGCAGTACCACGTGCTCTATCTGCAACATCTTCTTGGCTCTGACGTGTTGGTTCAGAAGGACTACCCCTTCATCGAGGATATGGATAGGGAGGGCAGGGAGAGGATGTTTAAGAGGAATCTCGTCAATGCCGAGGCTGCGCTGAAGATTGGGGAGCGGCTGGGGCGGGAGGTCATGCTCGTGGTCCAGGGCTGGGACGTAAAGTCGTACGCGAAGTGCGCCAAGTTCTACCGAAGGCTTGGGGCCAAATATGTGGGGATCGGATCTCTCGTGCCTAGAAGCAACGACGTCGAGTTCGTCGAGAGGGTGGTGAAGGAAGTACGCGCCGTGTTGGGCAGATCGGTGCGGCTGCACCTTTTCGGCGTGGCCAATATCGATATATTGAGGCGCGTTGCTAAATACGTAGATAGCGTCGACGTGAGCACCCCCACATTAGCCGCGGCAAAGAAGGAAATGATGGTTTGGGAAGGCGGGAGATTCGCCCGGCTAAAGACGACGTCGCTGACGAGCGTCTCATCCCTTGGACAGCTAGTAGAGGGGACAGCTGACGCCTTCGAGAGGGAACTGCTGACGAAGATCCTCGACGCAAAAACCATGAGCGATAAGAACAGACTTCTTATGATTTACAATACATATATATTCCAGAAATATGTAAATATGTTATTTATGAAATAATGAGTATAAAGTTATATATAGACCCTATTGTTTGGCGTCTTCGTTCTTCGTCTCTTCACTGCCAGATGAGGGTTTGAGCGCCTCGAGCGCCTTCTCCACCGCCTCTTCGCCGCATGTCTCGGCTAGCTGCCAGAGGGCGCGTATCAGCTGTATCCTCTTCTTGGCGCGCTGTACTCCTGGAAGGCCTCGGGCTCCAGCGGCCCCATGACCACCTCGCCGTCTCCGGATGCAGAGGCCGTCCGCCTCGGCCGCGAGGGGCGAGACGTAGGGGTTCACGGCCGCCATGGCGTCTATGAGGAAGAGGGCCAGGAGGCCCATGTCCCAGGCCGCCTCCGGCCCGTAGCCGAGGAGGCTCAGCGGCAGGACCCCGCCCGCGTCGCGGCCTATGCCGACCGCGGCGCATCCGTCCTCCGCCGGCCGTCCAGAGTCCTGCCGCTGTAGTGAGGCGGGGGTTCTGCTTGGAGCTGTTCTACGGCGTGGTAATGCCGCCGGATACATCTATTGAGGGGCGCGTGTGGGCCTGCCGGCTTGTCTCAGTTAGTGCGAGATGTGGAGGGGGCATGCTAGAGGCCCTCCGAGCGTGGCCGAACATGTGAAAGTTCATAAGGTTGTGTTCCTGCTACGGTATGGCGCGCCGCCCATCGCCTGAGGTTCCCCCACGTCGTAGGATGTCGGCGCACGACTGGTTCACCAGCTTCGGCAGGTTCGGCCCTGCCCCTCCGCCTCCTGAGGTCTTGAAGCCCGCTGGGGTCTACGCGGGGGGCGTTATGGGCAACGTGCGGATCGTGGAGGGGCGGCGCGGCGAATGCTGTAAGGAGCCCGAGCTTATCGGCGGCTGTGTCACTGACGCGTTGTGGGATGGGAGGTGGGGCGACCTCGCGGCCTGTATGGGCGACCCTGTTGAGCATATGGGGTGCTCCAGCTGTGGCGAGGTATGTACGATTACGTTGTGCCCCCATCTGATAGACAGAGTGGCCGAGGACGTTGCTAGGAAGTTTAATCTGCGGCTGGACGTCGTTAGGGATGCCGTGCGGGAGCTGGTGCTTG
>JGI20129J51889_1000268_pt1 | contig 11876 bp, 9 predicted proteins | sample MonGeyMetagenome_FD_51889 | JGI IMG/M metagenome (IMG submission 51889)
AGCTGGAGCCCCTCCTCGGCCGCCCGGTCAAGGGCTGGCGGGAGCTGGTGGACGCAATAGACTGGTTCTGGGTTCTTAAGAGGGCTGAGAGACTGATCGAAGAGGTCAAGCCCTGGATAGGCCGCAAGGAGGCGGAGGACGCCGAGAGGGAGGATCTCGCCAGGAGGATGCTCGGCGAGCTGGCGCTGTTCGCCCACTTCGCCGAGGCGAGGAGGGGTATGGACGACGGCGAGTGGCGTAAGGAGAGGGCCGTGAGACTGTCGAGGGCTGTGGAGGCGCTGAGCGGCGGGAGGATAAAGGGCGAGTACGCAGATAGGCTGGCCGGACTGATTATCTACTACGCCGAGAGGCGTAGCAGAGAGATCGAGGAGCGCATCGACAAGCTGGCTGGGGAGCTGGCCGGCGTCCTCAAGGAGGATGTGGGGAGGGCTAGGGAGGAGGTCTGGGGCGTCGTGGACTTCGCCCTAAGCGATATGGGCTGTTTGGCGAGGGACTGCGCCAGGGATGAGGTGGCCAGGAAGTTCGTCGCCCCAGCCCTTGAGCTGATCATGCTTGACAAGGCGAGGGGCGAGCACGATAAAAGGGAGGCCTTCGATAGGGAGGAGGCGTTGCTGCGCTTCGGCGAGATGTACGCCACAGCGATAGCGGGGGACGGCTCCGTGGAGTGGGCTGGTCGAGCTGGCCGTAGGGGGAGAGCTTGGAGGCGGCGCCGCGCTCCTGCGCCTCGCTACATTACATCTGCTCAACGGTCTTCTGCCCAAGGATCTGAGGTTCGGCGTGCGGACGTACGTGAAGGAGGGCAGATATTACGACATAGCCGCCTACGGCGAAGACGCAGCGAGGTTTATGCGCCTGTTGGCCGTCTCAGCGCCTTCTGCCGGCGGTAGGTACTTAAGTGACAAGTTCGATGGGCTCGTGGGGGAGGCCCGGGTGGAGGTGCGCCTCGACAGGGACAGCGTAAGGCTGACCAAGGGCGGCCGCGTCGCCGCAGATCTGACCATATCGGAGGGCGGCGCCTACGTCAAATACAGCGTATATCTGCACGAGAAGATCTTGCTCCAATTCATCTCGACGGATCGGAGCCGCGTCGAGCTCGCGGCGCGCCTCCTCAAGCTGGCGGGCGTAGACGCGGAGGTGAAGAAGGTGGGCGACAGAGACGAGTGGCAAGTCATAGCCAGCACCGACATGCTTGCGGCTGGCCGCAGAGAGCTTAGAGATGCCGTCAGAAAAGTCGTAGAGGAGGCTCTCGAAAAGGGCTGGGTAGATGAGAAAAAGGCCAGACGCTGGCTGGAGAAGCTGGAGAGCGGCCTCACGCTGAGGGAGGGCTGGCCGAAGTACAATGTACGGCTGACCAACAGCGGCGCTCTGGTAATCAGATATCGCTCAACCAACCCCGGCAACATAGAGCGCGAGGCACAGCGGTTTAGGGACATGGGCCTCGTGGAAGGCGTCCACTTCTCGGTCAAGATGCCGGAGGGCGGCAGGAAGGGCTATGTCCTGATCCTCAAGGAGGGCTTGGCGTACGCCGCCTGGCTCTCCGTACACGGCGAGGGCGACCGGCAGAGGCTTGCGGCCGAGTTCGTGGAACATATACTTGAGAGGGCGAAGGAGGAGGGCGACGACGTGTATAGAAAGGCCCTGGAGGTGGTGGAGGAGGGCAAGGCGAGGGGCTCCCTAAAGCTGGAGGGCTTCGAGAGGGAGGTTGGGGGCCGCCTAGTGAAGGTAATAGGCGGAGGGGCCGAGTTCGGGAAGGGCAGGAGCGGCAGAACCCTCTTGAGGATCAAAATAACCGCCGAGGTCGACGGCGTCAGGAACGACTACGAGATCGCCTTCGGCAGGTATAAGAGAAGCAACAAGGCCTTGGGCTTCGCCTACGCCAGGGCCGACGCCCCCGGCGGCAGGGAGGCGGACGCCGAGAGGCTCTCCGCGCTTGTGGAGGCCCTGACCGGAAAGAGGCCGAAGGTGCGCCGCATGAGGGACGGCACGATAATGATAGAGTGCGGCAGGGAGCACCTCGACCGCCTCATGCGCTTCGCCGAGCTGTACGCAGCCATTATGAGGTGGCTGGAGGAGACGGAGCGGTGAGCCCACACCCACGGCCCTCGCAACCGAGATCATCCTCCAGAGACGGGGAGCTGAGGTCAGCCTCTTGAGCCTCTTCACGGATCGTCAGACCCTTAGTTCATCACCGGATGAATCCCTATAGATAGCTTAGAAAGTCTTCGAGAAATTTAACGGTGAGGTAGTCCAGGTAGGCGTCTCCTATAGCCACCAGCCTTTTATCGCCTTTCCTTATGATATAAATATATTTATCTTTAATCTTTAACTGGGCCTCATCTAAATCTAGATCTAGATACTGCTTTATATCATCAGATTCAGGTAAAGTCCCATATTCATCTTGGCCTATTTTGACATAATGAAACCCCAGGAGTTGCGCCAGCTCGGCCGCGTTAGACGGGATGTAGCCCACCCGGCCGTAGGGCGGGATGAACTTATCCAGCCTGTCCCTGATGTAGGCCAGCTGGCTCAATATCTCCTGCTCGCCCGGCGTGTAGACCCTCAGAGGCTGTTGCTGTTGCGGCGGCCTTCTATTCAGCACGAATATGGCGGCTACGAGCGCCGCCACCAAGGCCACTACGGCCACCGGTAGCAATATTTGTAAAATCACGTGCGGAGCTTCGGAGGGATAATTTAAAGTATTCGGCCAAAAAGGCGCCGGGCCGAGCTACGTTGTCGGGATGGCCGTATTGCTGAGGCGCTCAGCTTTAAAAACCTCCGCCAGCTAGACGCTGGTGAGGCTGTTGTTTGTGGGGATAGCGCTGGCGGTCCTTCTGGCGGTTCCGCGCGTGGGGTTCATCGTATATGCCGTCGGCCCCGCCCCGAGCTTCCAAGCCGAGGGGTCGTATATCTCGGTCGGCTCCAATAAGTACTACATATTTTCGGCGCCGAGAGTAGACAGCTGGGTCATCCTGGCGCTCGCCGTCGCCGTCGCGGGCTACTACGAAGTTAGGAAGGGCGTCAGGCCGAGGGGCAGCGCCATCTCCGTGGCGGTCTTGTCCGCCGTGCTCGCGGCGCCCCTGCCCCTAATATTCTCCGAACAGAGCGGCCTAACTATCGTCGCGATCTCCAACGCCTACTCTTCGACAGGACCTGTGCTATTCCTGGCCGCGACGGCCTTGGAGCTCGCCGAGCACTACATGCTGCCGCGTAGAAGCACGCGGATCTTGGCGACGCCGGACGTCGCCCTCGAGAAGACCGAGAAGGCGTGACCCGTTGTTTCTTCTGCCTGCGGAACTTCGATAGGCTCTACGTGGCGAAGCTCAAGGCGGAGCTCCACATGGATCTATACGTCTACGTCTGCGAGGAGTGCCTACGTCAACACGCGGATCTGGTCGCCCAGATAGTCGAGGTTTCTCAGGAGATCGGCAAGAAGGGATATGGAAAGCACGGGCACGCCCTCAACAACGGCGTTGACGGAACTAAGCGTAACTACCACAGGAAGCACTCTAGGCGCTAGCGGCCTCAGCTTGTCGAGACACCTGGCGGTCTTCTCCAGATGGCTCCTGGCCACGGCGGCCCACTTGCCTCCGCCGTATTTCCAATGCTTCGCCTCAACGACTAGGACGTGTCCGCGGGACCACGCAACCACGTCGAACTCGGCCCCGCGGCCTCCGCACTCCATCCTGACGCCCCTCCGGACGGAGTAGCCCCATCCCTCGAGGATGTACACGATCACCTCCTCGAAGTCGCTCCAGCTGAGCGAGCGCGACAGCTTGGCCAGATCTAGCGTCGCCCCGCTCTGCAACGCCTTGAATATCAGGTAGGGCCTCGGCGCCAGCAACCCGCCTCTATAGAGCCCCGCCTCCTCGAGGCACCGCCTCTCGTCGTCGTCCAGAGGCGCTCCCTCCACGGCGTCCTCCACAGCCCTGCGGAGACACACGTAGGTCCGGCGCCATGTATTAATATAGTAGCGGCGCCGGCTACGACGTCGGCTCGTACAGCTGTTTAGGCGCGGTAGAGGTCTTCGCGGATAGGCATCAGGATGCCGTGGAGAGACGCCCATCGGGACTATCGCCGTGGCGATCCTCTGGCTAGAGATGCAGGGGACGTTGACGGCTTACAAGAAACCGCTGGCTTGATGCGCAGAATTAAGGGTCTTCTCCTATATCTAAACGTTTATCTACGCCTCGATGGGCGCCGAGATGCGCAAGGTCAAGAATCGCGCTGGTGTCTCGCTATGTGTCGCGAATGCCTGAACATTCTCGTCTTTAACGCTTCTACCTGCTCGGTCGTTGCATTCATACCGTATCCTTCTGACCATCTGCACGGGTTCAACGAACTAGGCTTGTTCGTAAAAGGCGAAGGAGAATACACCGCCCAGCGTAACGACGTCGCCTGAATTCAGCTTTACCTCACCCCCCGCGCCCCTGATGTCTCGGCCGTTTACGTAGGTGCCGTATTGGCTACCCATATCTGCGATGTACCAACCGTCTGGTCTCCGCCTCATAACGGCGTGGGCCTCCGAAATGTAACCCAGCCAAGGCGCGTCGGGAAATATTGAGGCGATCCAGGCTCGGCTCAGCAGGGCATCGCCTACAAGCTCCACTTGGGCGCCGTTGGGCAAGACTAGAAATGCACTAGTTGTACGCATACGAGGCGGCATAGGCGGGACCTGCAAGGCGGGGCGGGCTGGGGATGGGGCGTGAGGAGTTCTGGCGATGTGCCTACTGCTCAGGTATATGAGTATGGCGCCGATTGCCGCAGTTGTTGCAAGCACCACCACAGGAGTTGTGTAATCGATCGGCCGTAGCAAGCCAGGTATGTTGCTGTCCGTAAGGTCTAGATCCATAGAGAACTGCGGCGACCCTCCCTTAAACCCTATCTTTATGGGCCAGTCCACCGTCTTGTCTATGTAGAATGTGATGGAGCCGTTGCCGTATCTAGAGTCGTATTCGAGGATTAAACATCTCCTAGTCCCAAGCCCCTTCACGTACACGTCGCCCTCGTACTGCCGCTTAAGGTCGAAGCCCTCCATTTGGTACGTGTTTGTGCCTATGTCTGTCCACATAGTCTGCTGAGTCTCCTGGGCGCCTAAGGGGCTCGTTGTTTTCAGATAAGTTAGCATCTTTACACGGCTTCCCACTATGTCGACAATCTCAATCCGCATCTCAAGTTTCAGTGGGATGCCGAGCACCGAGATCTCCCCGTAGTAATCGGCATAGGCTCCCTTAAATAGCCAAGGAGGAGGACGAAGGAAGAACCAGTATACTGCAAAGACGACGCCAACAAGAATTAAGACTATGCCTACAAGTCGAAGCAACCTGTCCGATGGCATGAAAGATAATTTAGGCTGGTTTAATTACTTTGCGGTGTCCTGTGCGAGATATAAATATTTTTAGATGATCTTTTTCTTGTTATTATAGACTCTGTAGTTCTAGGCAAAGTGATATCCATAGGTACAACGTAGCCCGAGCGCATTACGGTGCGTCGACATAGTGATCGAGCACGGCAGGGGCGCCTAGAGGGCTTAGCTTACTGTGCAGAGCCGAGCGAGTCCGTAGAGAGGGCTTGAGGAGATGGATAATTGGATGCCCCACTTCATGGATCCCCTCAGCTCATTGATGCTACGTCGGCTCGTACAGCTGTTTAGGACGGCCGTAGAGCAGATACGACGGCTTCTGGGCGTATATAGCCCCGGCTATTATGGCTATGTTGGGTATGCAGAACACCTCGAAGCACGGGCTGGGGCCGCCCGCCATCTGATCCACAGTGGGCAATTTGACATGTCTAAGCCTATTCACCTCGTCGCTCGTCACCCTCACCTCGACCCTCGACTTGTTGAGCCTGTCCACAGCCCTCATCAGATCGGACAGCTTTAGGCCGCTACATGGGCATATGATCTGGTCGCCGTCTATCTCGTCCAGGTCGTTGGGCCAGAAGTAGGGCCAGCCGGGCGCGTCTATCACGTTGGGCTCCACGTAGAGATCGCTGTAGTCGGTCCCTCTGCTTAGCCTCAGATCGAGGTTGTAGAGCCAGTTGGCCTCGAGAGCTATCTTGGCCCTGAACTCCTCCAGGGCCTTGGCGGCCCTATCGGCGTCCTCCAAGCCCTCCTTAGACGCTATGTATGATGCCAGCAGTCTGCCGTGCGCCTCCTCAAGATGGGCGTAGATCGCGCCGTAGAGCTCGCCGACTGTGTATATATTGGTGCCCCCCGCCGACTTGCCCCTCTCGTCCAGCCTCAGCACCTCGCCGAAGCCGTTGCGCCTAGGCACTAAGGAGTTGAGCTCGAAGGAGTAGAACACCTTGAGGCCCAGCCTCAGAGGGGCGTAGAGATTGGCCGTCCTGACCGCCGACACTACGGCGTCTGCCTCGATCCGCCTAGTCTCGACCCCCCTCTTGCCCATGTACGCTTTCAGCTCGACGACGCCGTCTCTATATCTCCTAATAGTCGCGGAGTGCACCACCTCTATCCCCAGTTTCTCCAGGGCGCTCCTCACGCCTTGGTAGTACTTAACGTCGCGCAGGTAGGCCGAGTTGTCGGCCACCGCCACCTGATTGCCCCTACGCGCCAGAGCCATCGCCGTTCTGAGGCCCCACTCGGTGGTCCCCCACACCAGGAGCTTCCTGCCGTTTATCCCGGAGGCGAGCGCCTCCGAGGCGAGGAGCACCTGCCGCGAGCCGGGCATCGGCGTGTACATCTCCACGCCGCCCGTGCTGAGCACGAGATGTCTATATCTGGGCTTGACGCAACGGCCGCCTGAGATCAGGACCTCGCCGTCGAAGATCCCCCTGTTTACCTCCACTGCGTATTTGTCTATATATTCGCGGGCCGGGGCGCCCGAGATCGTCGGCTCTCCGTCGAGGGCGTTATGGCCGCCCTTAGGGCCTTCGCTGTAGACGGCCACCCTGAGCCCATATCTGCTGAGCTCTTGGGCGGCCGCTAGGCCGCCTATGCCGGCTCCCACCACCAACACGTCGTAGTCCTCCTCCGCGCAGGGGCCCGGCCTTTTGACCTCGCCGCATACCCACGAGCTACAGATCATGCCGGGGGGTTGCCGGCGTATTAAATATATTCTCCAGCCCTACGTCAGCCAGCCTCCTCAAGCCAACGCCTAAACTCCGCCAAGCTGCTGAAGTTGAGGTCTCCCCGAACCTTATCGCCGATAACCACGGTGAGTATGCCCAGAGCTCTGGCGCCTAGATCCACGTCGTCGTCGCCGACCATGACGGCCTCCTCGGGCCTCACGCCGAGCCGCTTGAGGGCGATTCTGAACATAGCCCTATGGGGCTTGCGGTATCTAACCACGTCGGACGTGACCAAGACGTCCACGGACGCGCCTACCCTCCTCAGGAACTCCTCCACGTAGCACCTACAGGTTATGTTCGATATTATCGCCGTCTTGAACCTAGAGCTGGCCCACATCAGAAACTCTGGCGAGCGGTCCACGGGCACCAGGTGACTCAACATGGCGTTTACCAGAACGGCGCGGACGCTACGCCAGTCGCCCCCCGCCAGCGCCGTTATCAAGGCGGCTTGGCCGTCCACAGTTATTTCGGCTAGAGAGGCCTCCCTCACGGCGTTAGCCAGCCTCCTGGCCTCCATGAAATACTCCAGCGACTTGTCGCCGCTCACGCCGAGGACCGACGAGAGCCCGGCGGCCACGTCTTCTAGATAGGACCTCTCGTCGTCTACCTCGGCCAAAGTCCCGAAGAAGTCGATGAGGAGAGCCTTAACGCGGGCGTTCATGCAGCTTCGAGGGCCACCAGTTATACTTAGCGAGCAGGTTCATTATAGCCGGGACCAGCAAAGGCCTCACCACGTAGGCGTCGAATATCGCCGAAAACGCCACTGTGGCTCCGATCTGCTGCAAGACCGTCAGCTGCGACTGGGCTATCGAGAGGAAGGCCAAGGCAAGGATCAAAGCCGCCCCCGTGACTATGGGGCCCGTTGTCACTATGGCCGTCCTAATCGCCGACCTATCGTCGAGACCTCTCTCGACATCCTCCCTGATCCTAGTGACTATAAACACGTCGTAGTCGGTCCCGATGGCCACCAGAAGGGTCGTGAGGACTACGGGCTGTAGCCAATACGTCAGCTGGCCGCCCGCGATCTGGAACACGGCTACGTTGAGCGCAAGGCCCCACACCATCGACATGAGCACCGTGGCGACCAGCCTCAGCGGAGTCAAGAGACTACGGAGCGCCGCCATTAGGGCCAATATAACAGCTGACAGAATTATATATAGCTGGAAGCGCCAAAAATATAAGTAGATATACGTGTAATAAACATGTTTCCAACCGGCGTCGCCGCCTATGTACAGGAGGCCGTATTTCCTCAGCTCGGTCAAATTATTATAGATATATAATAATTCATCTGAAGTACTAGTTAGAGATAATTTTAACGATATGATATAGTAATTATCCCTTTTAAATATAGTATAATTTGTATAATATGGAATACTGGTTAAATAATTGATTACCGTGCTGTTCGGCTTGTCGGTAAATACAAGATATGTTGTGGATAGCGACGTTATGTTCCTGAAGTACGTTTGGGCTATATGCAAAGCCTCCTTGCTTCTGGTCTCGGGCATCGCAGATATGGGATTTGTAGTAATTCTTATATTATTCACTATAAATATAATTAAAATTATAGTAATTATTGAAAATATTATTAATATTATTTTTGAGTAATTAAGCGCGAGGTCCACCAATCCGCCCAGAAGCCTGGACCGGCCTTCGTGGAGCCTGATGTCCTCTATCCTCCTCGGCCAGAATAGCCTATCGCCCGCCAGCGCCATCAAAGCCGGCGTGGCCGTAAAGGCTGTGGCCAACACCAGCAGGACCGAGAGCGCTAGGGCGAGCCCTATGGTCTGCATAAACGGCAGGACGGAGAAGCCGAAACTGCCGAGGGCCAGACCGGCGACCGCCGCGCTGGTCAAGACCGCGCGTTTGCCGAAGCCGACGGCTATGCCGGCAGCCTTGGCGGGCTCGGCTCCCTTATTCCTCTCCTCGGCGTATCTGCCGAGCATCAAGAGGTTGTAGTCTATGCCCAGCGCGAAGACCACAGGCGCCGCTATGTATATCGAGAGGTAGTAGGGCGGCATATACGGCGAAATCAAATAGATGAGCCCGAGGAGGGCGAGGTAGGACAGCCCCACCTCGGCCAGCACCGCCAGCGGGGCGACCAACGTGCCGAACACCAGCAGGAGAACCGCCAGCATCACCACCGCGGTGGTCTTATCTATGTCGGGGATCTCCGAGGTCACCGTGTCGGTGAACTGAGACATGAGTATATCGGTGGATACGGGGACGGCCCAGCTGTAGTTGAGCCTCGGCACGCCGGTCCCTTCGGCTATCACCAAGGCGTATAGGTCGCCGTAGAGCAGCCGCTCCGCCTGAGGTATGGTGTACATCGTAGGCGGCGGATATCTAGACGTCAAGTTCTCGAGCAGAGATTGCTTGAACGCGGCGGCCGCGGCCTCCGTCTCGTTGACGCAGAGCACGTACGGTATATACGGCCTTAGGGCAGGCGGCGATTGGGAGGACAGCTGCAGGTATAGATACTTCTCGACCCCCAGCTCGGTTACGTTCCTCGCGAGCTCCACCAGCGTCGAGTTCAGCTTGGTCGACAGGATCCTCTCGGCCACCAGATCTATCGAGCTCTCGGCGGCCCAGTCCCTCCACGTTATGCCCCTAAGGAGCCAGCTCACGTTGCCGTAGGCCTCATCTGCGGCGAGCCTCACCGCCGCATCTACGCCGTAGGTTTTAGACAGATTTCTGTAGTACTGGAGGAACTTCGCCGTCTGCGGCGTGGAGTAGTTGAACAAAGCCGCGCCGTATGTGGCGTACAACAACGCCGTGGCGTTACCTCTGGCCGCCTCGTAGGCGTCTTTAAGCTCCCTAAGCTCTATACATTTATTTTCTGTTAAATTATATATATTGTTTAAATAATTAAAAAATTCATTAGTATAATTATTTAATGTAGTATTTATTTTTAACCAATATATTTTTTGAGCCATATACTGTATGCCAAGCGGCGAGATCGCGCTGAAGCCCTCCTCGGCCAGCGTCCCGTTGACCAGAGAGAGCTTGCGCGAGAGGTCAGGCCCATATACAACTATAAATATAAACTTTGAGGAATTATCTATATTTGATCCATTATTTATTATATTATTTACTATATTTGGCTCTGTATTTTTAGGCATTAATTTTAATTCTGAATACACCAATACGCCGAATACTTTCCCCGCATGTATGGCGAGGTATGTATACACCGCCGCCCATAATGCCAACAAGGCGTAGGCGAGCGCCTTCTTCACAAAGCTAAATAAATTCTATAACTCAAAAAACATTCGCTATGAGCCGCCACATAACCATGCTGGCCGTCAGCGACATGAGGGCCAGAAGGGCGAGGTACCTACTGCTGGTCGTGGTTATAGCCATCGGCGCGGCTTTGATGGTGGCTCTGAGCACCATAAGCATTGGCACTAAGATATATATACAGAATCAATTATATCAAATATTTCCAGCAGATATACTTGTTTATTCGAATTCTATCGATATTCCGTATGCCTTTGTCGAGTCCTTGAGGTCTCTTCCCTACGTCCAGAGCGCGGAGCCCGTGGTCATGCTGACAGGCACCTTGGGGAACAAGACCGTGACGCTTCTGGGAGTGCCTCTGAGCGATATAGGCTACTTCGACGTGGAGCTGGAGGCAGGCAGGCTGCCCCACGCGGGGGGCGAGGCTGTGGTGGACTCGACGCTGGGGGTATCCCCGGGGCGGGACGCGACCATCTACGTGTACCGGAGCAGCGTGGCGCCGCCCGTCGAGCTCAGAGTCCACGTGGTCGGCATAATGAGCAACCTGCTGAAGGGATTCATAGGTCCCATGAGCCTCAACTTGGTCGTCGTGCCTCTCGATTGGCTCCAGCAAGGCATGGGGATTGGGGATTTCTACAACATGGTGTTCATAACGGTGAGCGACAAGTCGTTGATACAGCCCCTGGCCCAGGCGTTGAAGCAGAGATACCCCCGGGCGGAGGTCTACACCCAGCAGAGCGCGCTGTCCACCATAGATAGGGTGTTCAACATGCTCAATTTATTCTTCTTGGTGATAGAGGCCGTCGCGTTTCTGGCCGGCGTTCTGACCACCTTCACCGTCATGTCGATAACGGTGAGGGAGCGGATGGGCGAAATAGCGCTCCTGAGGGCCACGGGCATCTCCGGCAGAGATATAGCCCTGGCGTTTACGCTCGAGGTGTCCTCCGTGGGGCTTCTGGGGGGCGTGGCCGGCGGCGTCGCCGGCTATTTCGGAGCCCTGGGGATCAAGGACCTGCTGACGAGGCTCGGGTATTTCTTCGACGTGCCTGTACCGTTCATCCCGTCCATATTCGCGCTGGGCGTCGTCCTATCCCTCCTGGTGGCTCTGGCGGGCGCCCTCATGCCTGTGTATAGAGCCGTGACGCTGAGGCCTCTGGAGATATTGAGATGAGTAATGATGGACATTGATAGATATACTTATCAAGCGCGCCGAGAGGCATGCGGCTTAAGGCGCCGTCTTTTCGGCTTGACGTAAAAGTTTAGTCGGCAAGGGGAAAGGGAGGGGAAAAAGAGGGGTTTCATCCCGGCGGGGCCTCGCACGCCCGGCCCTCCCGACGCCCGCGCCTCACAGGATCCGTATGTACTCCTTGGCCTTCGCGGTAAATGCGACCAGGCCTGTTAGGCCTGTACACCTCCCTCACCCCGCCTTCATGGGGCTCCAGGCCCTTGAACTCCAGCTCAAGCCTCCTGACGTTGCTCCCATCCGCGGAGCAGTAGGCCCAGCCGAAAACGATATACACGCCTCAGAGCCGTCCCGCTGGGGCCTCCACGGAGTA
>JGI20129J51889_1000275_pt1 | contig 11700 bp, 20 predicted proteins | sample MonGeyMetagenome_FD_51889 | JGI IMG/M metagenome (IMG submission 51889)
GTGGGTCAGGCGCCGCCGGCCCCGTGGGGCTGGCGGACTGTCCGCGTCCAGTGATCCATTTGGGGGATGAAGATCGAGGTGGCAATCAACAAGAGAGGGGATGCCAAGATTGCTATCTTGCACCAGGGCGTGGATACCAATATCTGCGCCCTGGGCATGATAGAGGAGATGAGGAAATTCGAGGTAGCGGGGAACTTCGACCTTGGCCTGGCGAGGATGATCACCAGCGCCGTAGACAAATATATCGTCTATGACGCTGGAAAGGTGGGTAAGATATATCGCAGGATGTTAAGGAAGTTCGGCGTCGAAATAGCCCGGCACTACCATCTGCGGGAACATATATACTACGAGGTGCCGGACGACTTCTTCAGCGTCCTGGATGTATTCGGCGTGAAATACATTGAACCTGAGCTGAGGAAAAGAATCTACAACCTTATAGATGAGGCTCAAACATGGGAGGAGTTCAAAGACCGCCTACTGGCCATGCGCGCGGCCGAGGCACTGCGATGCTGAATTTGGGGGGTTGAAATGAGACCTAAGGAGTCTGATTACAAAGAGCAATGTCAAGAGCTCCTTAAGGGGGAGGAGCTGAGGAAGCTCCTCCCCAATCTGAAGGAGGAGAAGTGCATCGCTCTCCTCCAGCGGGGGACGCGCCGTTGCCACGCTATGGCACGGCGCTACCTCCTGGAGAGAGCGCTCGAGGATCATATCGAGCACGCTTTGAAGACAATTGACGAATATGTGAGCGAATTAGCCACAACATTATCATTGATAGAGATGGGTGCTTACCGTTACTCCATTAATGGTGATAGCATGTTTGAATCGCTTATTAAGGGCTACAGCCCGACGTGGGAATGCGTAGAATCTTCGCATGATTACTCACATTTGCCGATACTAGTTGATAATAAGAAGGTGGAATATCATGGACATATCGAAGTTCGCTTTCACGATGCCGTCATGAGGGAATGGTTTGTGTCGTTCTACATAGACCCAGGATTAATGACGTATCGTCAGTACAAGAGGTGGATCAAAGTTTACCAGAAGTGGCAGGACAAGGCACTGACCGCGATCGCTGCCAGGACGCTGTGAGATTTGGGGGGTAGGGTATGGCGATAGTTGAAATTGAATGGAAGAGCGCGCCGGAGGTGGTCGTCATGCGGCCGGGGGCCGAGGATCCGTGCCCCCTAGGCCTGCTCAGGGCGGCCCTGCGCACATGCCACTCAGTCGCCACCCTTGATAGGAACTTAGACCACGTCAGGGGCATATTCAATGATGTCGACCAGTATTTCTACGTGCGCGGCCGCGTATGGCCGCTCAAGGCGTTGATCCGCGCATATGCGACTGAAGTCTCCAGCCATGAAAGATGGAAGTACCTGCACACGATATACATTGTCCCCGATGACTTCGCGGACGTGCTGAAGCGGGTCATGCGGCAATATAACATGGCAAGTGATGTTGTGGCGATGCGCCGTAAGCTGAGGGAGGCGATGAAGTTGTCGTGGGAGGAGTTCAAATACCGCCTCCTCGCCATGGAGGCGGCCGAGGCACTGTGATGCTGGATTTGGGGGGGCATGCTGGTGGAGATAAAGTGGAGCAATCTCTGGGAGCATGGGGAAATGATCATAATGAAACCGGGCGTCATCTACGATAGGGATGACCCATGCCTATTCTATTATTACGGTGATGATGTCGTCCATCATTACGAGTGGGATATTGGGTGGAACCTCTACAACAAGCTATTCATTATCATGAATCATTTCGGGAGGCTCATAGCAAAGCATCCTCCCGGGCACCGCGTGTATGAGATGCCGGAGGGCTCGGCCGATGTCCTGATGGCCATCCTCAAATTCAAGTGGAGGAATCCGGAACGCATCGATGCCATCATCGATGCCATAGATCTCACGTCGAGGTGGGAGGACGTCGCTTCCGCGATAGTGCGCGAGGCGCTTGCCACGGAGGCGGCTGAGGCGCGGTGAGATTTGGGGGCATGCTGGCGGAGATAAAGTGGGACAATACCTGGAGGAAGGGAGCGATCACCATATTGGGATCGAGCGCCGTCTACGACAGGAGAAGGAGAGACCGCCGGTGCCTGTTCGGTTACAACTACAACGATTCCCGCTACTATTACTCCGTCGCCGATAGGAACCTATACAAGAAGTTGTTCATGGTCATGAACCATTTCGGGAGGCTCCTGGACAAGCACCCTCCCAGGCACCGCGTGTATGAGATGCCCGAGGGCTCAGAGGGGATCCTAGTGGGCATCGTCGAGCTGGAATGGGAGTATCCTGGGCGCATCGACCGGATCCTCGATGCCATAGGCTTCATGTCGAGGTGGAGGGACATAGCAGGAGCGATAGAGCGTGAGCTGCTGATCGTGAAGGCCGCCGAGGCGCTGTGAGGCTGGATTTGGGGGCATGCTGGTGGAGATGGCTGTGAACAAGAGAGGTGGCGCTGAGGTCGCCATCCTGCGGCCTGGCGCAGATATTAACGCGTGTGCCCTATACATCATTGATAGCATCATGATATCCTGCAAAAGGAAGATGAGATTCGAATACAGGTTGATAAAGGAGGCCGCCAGCATTATAGATGACTACTTCTACATCGACTCCATTGGCGGGATCTATCATAGAATGGCAGAAAAGTTCGGTGCCGAGATATCTCGGCACCTCATGTACTATGAGCATGTATATTATGATGTGCCAGACGATTTCTTCGACGCACTTGGTGTATTCGACGATATGGATCTGAATGAATTCCTCGCATTGAGAGGTAAGATCTACAAGTCAATAGAAGAGGCTCCCACATGGGAGCAATTCAAGGATCGCCTCCTAGCCATGAAGGCCGCCGAGGCGCTGTGAGGCTGGATTTGGGGGTGAGAGCGTGAGCGAGATGGAGACCGAGATCAGGGCCAGGATCGAGAGCGCGTACAGGGAGTTCTCGGCGCGCGCTGAGGAGCTGGAGAGGCAGGGCCTCCGGGCCGCGACGGCCGCGGCCGAGGTGGTCGCCGTCTGGTATGACGCCATGATGTCCTGGTACAATGCCGCGGACGATCACTCCTACTGGGGCGAGCACCTGCTCAAGGCGCTCGACGCGCTCGTCGCCGTCGAGCCGAGGCTTGGCAGCACCGACGCACTATGGGACGCATACCGCGCCTACATGGGCGAGGAATGAGCCGGCCGGAGCGCTTATGAGGCCGTAGCCCAATTTGGGGGGCGACATGGGGGACATATGGACGGGCGACCGCACATGGCACCTGCCGTTCGAGGCCCCCGAGGAGGCGGCGGCGCGCACCTACAGGGCCGTGAAGGATTTCGTCCTGAGCGATGATGTGCTCAGGAGGATCGTGCGCGACGCGAACGAGTATGTGGACGAGTATGAGTTCCACGTGCGCGCCAGGAGCAGGCGGAGGCGCGCCGGCGGGTTCGTCGACGCCGACGACCACGGGAGGATCGTGAGGTCCTCCCCCATCGAGGCCGTGCGCTTCGCCGACCCGCGGAGGACGGTGTTCGCGCGGATCACGTCCCTGCTGGCGCGCCTGTCCATCGATTCGGTCAACGTGGATGTCTACCCGCTCAGCCTCGCCCGCCAGGTGCTCGAGTGGGGCCGCACCAGGTGGGTGGTGTGTAATGTGCACGTCAACATGATGGACGACCTGCTGCTCATGGACGCGTGGACGCAGTGGCACCTGCTCAGCGGCGAGGCCCCCGACAGCGAGATCCGGCGGCGCCACGTCCGGGCCGACACGCTGACCGCGGACGTCGCGCTGAACTGCGAGGCACCGTCCTGGAGCGTCCTCATCTACGCGCTCCGCCCGCTGACGGCCGAGGAGCGCGGGGCCTACCTGGAGGCGAGGGCGAGGATCGCCGACCGCATCCTGGCCATGCGCGCCGCGGAGGCGCTGCGAGATTTGGGGGATCGACATGAGGCCGGTCGAGCCGGATTATGAGGATCGGTGCAAGGACCCTAGGATCAGGGAGGACGAGGAGGTGAAGGCCCTGGGCCTGGAGTATGAGGAGTGCGTCCGCCTCCTCAGGAGGGGGGCGCGCCGCTGCCACGCCATGGCGCGCCGCTACATCCTGGGCTCGCTGAACGGGTACGTCGAGGCGGCCTCCAGGCTGGCGGCCCCCAGCGATGACGTCGCTGGGAGCGTGAGCTCATTCGCGACCACGCTGTCGCTGATCGAGGTCGGCGCCTACAAATACTTAGTCGAGTTCCCCCACCGCATGCTGGTGTCCGCCGCCAGGGGGTTCGCCCCGACGTGGCAGGTCACGGGGTTCAACGCGGGCAGTTACAGCGCGAGCGCGCGCCTGCAGCTGGAGGGGAAGAGGATCGAGGCGAGGTACCGCAGCTCGCCCTACGTGGGCTGCGATGATCTGGTGGGGCGCGGGTGGAACATCCAATTCTACTTAGACCACACCGTCATGACGTACCGCCAGTACAGGAGGTGGGCGGGCGTGTACAGGAAGTGGCAGGATGCGGCCCTGGCAGCGATGGCGGCGAGGGCGCTGTGAGATTTGGGGGGATCGATATGAGGATAGCCTGGGTGAGCAGGCACGAGGTGCTCCCGGCGCAGAGGCGCGCGCTGGGGGAGCGCTTCGGCAGGGTGGAAATCGTGAGGATGGTGGACACGTTCACGTCCGCGGACAACGTCCTGGCGCGGCTGGACGCAGTCGGGGCCGAGGCCGCCGTGGTGGTGCTCCCGCTGTCGATGATATCCGCGCTCACGGAGGCGAGGCCCGACTTCACCTGGATATGGTCCGAGATGAGGCTCCTGCACCAGTGCGGCAACCCGTTCTCGTGCCCGCTGTGGAATCCGGACACGGACGCCTGGCTGCCGTCGCGCGAGGGGGCGGGCAGGCACGTGCGCTTCGTCGGGTTTCGCAGGATCCGCAGCGTCAGGATGGAGCTGGAGCCGCTGTGAATTTGGGGGTGATGGCGCATGCTGGAGCCGGACTACGCGAGGGAGTGCAGGAGGTACCTGGAGGGGTGGTACAGGGTGGATGCGTCGTATAGGGACACGATCGTGCGCCCATTCCCATTCCCCGACGAGGAGTGCCCGGAGCGCCTGATGATCGCGACGCGCCGCTCCCACGGCATCGCCCTGCGCGCCCTGATGAGGGACCCGGCGGCGCTGCGCGCGCAGGTCAAGAGCGCGATCGAATTCTACGAAAAGCAGTGGATAGAATGGTTTGATACCCTCGGTAACCTGTTCAATACCCTCGCCGACACGCTGGCCCTGGTGAATGTGGGCGCCTACCGCCTCTCGGTGATCGCCATCGACGAAATGCTGCTCTCCATGTGGAACGGGTTCACCGACGAGTGGCGCGTGGACGGCATGAGCCGCTCCAAGGAGTACAGCGACGTGAGGTTCTGCGGCGTGGAGTACCGCGAGAATAAGTACGACAAGTATTTCAACGAGTTCCGCGTGTTCATCACCGATCCGATGCACGCGGGGTGGGCAATCGCGTTCAGGGTGGATCCCAGGCTCGTGAACCGCCGGGCGTGTGAGTTGCTGCTGAGGGCGCGCGACCTCTGGAGGGACAGGATCCTCGCCGCGCGGGCGGCGGAGGCGCTGTGAGATGACCATAGTCATCATAACCATATACGACGTCGTGCGGGATGAGAACGGCAATAAGACGCTCAGGAAGACCATGGCGCTCGACGTCATAGACATCGGCAACGACGAGCTGCTCCTGAAGTACATCCGTGACGCGCAGGCGGTGCGGCCCGGCGGCTACGTGTTCATCGGCGACCGCATCTACAGGCGCGTCCGGGGCGGGTGGGTCAGGGCGGACGACAGGGACATAGCGAAGCTCGCTTCATATTTCCTCTAGAGTCATTGTCCAAAACGCTTTTATGCCGATTAATCAATGAATGATTTGGGGGTGAGATGGATGGGCGAGCAGGAGCAGAAGTTCAGGATAAACTTCAGGACGGACAGGGAGACGTACGCCAGGATGCTGGCCCTGAAGAGGGCGCTCGAGGACATGGTGATCAGGGGCGAGCTCCAGTCGAAGCCCCATCAGGGGAGGGGGCTGGTGGACTGGGACGACGTGTTCAGGTACCTCATGGACAAGGCGGAGCGGTGCGATGCCGCGGCGCGCGCGTGATAAAAAGGCAAACCTCGCCCTTCAGGGCGGGGTCGTCCCGCTCGGTGGGCCGGAGCGGAAGATTTTTAAACAGGGCCTTGTTAGGGTGCTCAGTAGCGTCCATCAAGGGGGCGTAACCACCAAGACCCCGCCCCGGGATCCCCGGGGAACCCTCGCTCTTCAGGGCGGGGAGGGGGTCAGACTCCTGGCTGAGCCCCCTGAGCTATCCCTCGACGCAATTCGGGATGGTTTTATCAGACCGCGCGCGGATGCCCCGCGTGTGGAGGGTGGTTTCTTCGCTGGAGGACGGCAGGAGCCTCCTAGATGGGGGAGGCGTGAGGCTGATAGGCGCGCGCTACGCCGAGCCGTGGCCCGTCAGCGTCATCGAGGAGATACGGCACATGGTGGCCCTGGCCGGGGCCAGGTCCTGCACGATCGTGGGGGCGCACATAGGGGAACCCCTGGTGGCCCTGGCCGGCCTCTGCGCCGAGGTCCGCGCCTACGAGCCGGATCCTGCGAACTGCTACCTCTTGACCGAGAACATGGAGTTGAACGGCATCCGTGCATCCGTGAGGTGTGAGGCCGTCTCGAGCGGCGAGGGAAGGGCCAGCGCGGAGGTCGGGGGGCACCCCCTCAGGATAGAGGCGATAGGCATCAATAGGGTGCTGAACTTCCGGAGCGACCTCGTGCTTCTACTCTGCGGCGACTGCGCCTCCAGGGCCTCGCGCCTCGACTGCGGGGCCCTGTCGCTGGTGGGAGGGTACGTGTTCCCCAGGCACTCCGACCTGGGGGACAAGCTCTCGTCATGCGGCTTCAGCCTGAGCCGGGGATCGACCGAGGCTCTCGCGCTGAGGCCTCGCCCGGCACGGCGCGGTTAGCCGGCGTAAGGTTAAACGCCGGCGGGCCACGATTGTGCGCGTGGGCTTGGGCTGGCTCCGGAACCTCCCGCCCTTCGGGATGCCCGGCGAGCTCGTCGGGGGCGCGACATCGCGCATCCCGCCGCGCATCCCGCGCGTGGGCTCCTCCGCGCTCCACACGGGCAGCGGCGATTGCGAGGGCTTGGATGGCCTCTGGATGCCGCTATCCCGCACAGGGAGGTCGCTCCCTGGCGAGGGCAAGCCCGGCGCCGTTGCGCTCTCGGGCACGCTCCATGAGACGGGGGCGAGCGGCGGTGTCCGTGCCCTCGTGGCGCGGTGGTACAGGATCTTGCTCGAGGTAGGTGATGGGATCTGAGGTCCGAGGAGTCGCGTTCGCGCCGGCGCGGCCTTGACAAGGAGCGCGATCTGGCGCGCCGCCTCTGGGAGAGGGGGTTCGCGTCCATGAGGGCACCGGCCAGCGGCGCGAAGGCCAAGCGCTTCGTGCAACCCGATGTAATAGCTGCGAAGGGGGGATCCCTCTTCGCATTCGAGGTGAAGGCCAGGAGCGAGATCCCGATCTACGTGGAACAGGATCAGGTGGAGAAGCTGGCCGAGTGGGCCAGGCGGGCGGGCGCGCGTCCCTTCTTCGCAATATACTATGGGGGGAGGTGGCGGTTCGTGCCGCTGGAGCGCGCCTCGCGCGTCGGCCGCAACTACAGGATAGACGGGGAGAGCCTATCCGCTGCCCTCAGCATGGACGAACTCACGGCCTGAAGGCCTCCTCCCGGATCCCCATCCTCCTGTTCACGTGCACCGCGAGCGCGAAGAGCGCGCTGCTCGCCCTGTTGACCGCGGCGAGCGCCACCGGCTGGTCCACGCCCTCCTCGCGTGCCGCCCGGACCATGGCGCGCTCCAGCCTCCTGGTGAGCGCCCTGGCCAAGTGGAGCGCGGCCGCGGCCGGGTGACCGGACGGCAGCACGAACAGCTCCACGTCCTCCATCCTCGCGTCGGTCACCTCCTCCAACCACTTCACGTCCTCCCTGGAAATGAGCTCCCTCCTTCCGCGCGTTTCGAAAGCTGTGACCGCGGCGAACAGTGTCCTCTGCAGCCTCGAGAGGTCGCTGTCCACGTCCCTCAGCTCGGGCGGCAGCAGGGCCCTCGCCAGGCCTATCGCGGACACGGCCTCGTCGAGCGCCCCCGAGAGCTCCACGGACGGATGATCCTTGGTAACCCTGCCGCCCGTCAGTGGGCTGTATGTGGTCCCATCGTCTCCCGTGCCCGTGTACGCCCTGAACCTCACATGGACGCGCCGGCTCCCGAGGGATAAAAACGTGAGCGGCGAAGGCCTTCGTGCGCTGCGGGGCTGTCCCGCGGCATCATCGACCCTCTCAATAATGTTTCTTGATATAATCTCTCTTCGAAAGGTTTGGGCCGGCGTGATGTCGCTGGCGCAGTCATCCCTCAAGGGGGTAGAGGGGCTCGGCGTGCCTATGGGGATATTCGTCATGATCTACGGGCTCTCGATACTTGAGAGCGGGCTGTCAACGGGGCCGCTCGTTGCGGCATCGCTTTTCGTGCTGGAGGGTCTCTCCGCGATAATAGCATACATCGCCCTTGCCAGGGGAGGTCGCGCGCCGTCTTACGCCGCGATAGCCCTGCTCGGTCTCTCCGCGATCGTAGCCTTAGCCATAGTGATCCCCGCTACTTTCGTCCACCCCGTGGCGTTCTCGAAGTGTTTCCCGTAGATTCATACGAAGTCTGCACAGTATACCTTTATATAATTATTAATTTGAAATATAATCTTTGATGAGTGATATAAAACGGCAAACCTCGCCCTTCAGGGCGGGGAGGGGGATCGAGCCGCTCCCCTGCGTGGCAATCACACGTCCCACGCTGGCCCACATCCATGGGCCTGTGGGTGCGGGCTTATTCGGAGCTCACCGGGGGAATCCCCCTGTTTGCTATCCTCGCGATCCGGCGATTTAAATACCAGTGCGCTCCCCATACGGTCGCATGGATGTCGCCAAGCTGAGGGAGGACTTTCCGGTCCTTTCGAGCGGCGTCATATACTTGGACAGCGCTGCCACGTCCCTGAAGCCCCGCGCTGTAGTGGACGCCGTGAGGAGGTACTATGAGGAGTACACCGAGAACGTGCACAGGGGCATGGGCAGGATGGCCCAGAGGGCCACTGACGAGTACGAGGGGGCCAGGGAGGCCCTGGCCTCGTTCATAGGGGCGAAGCCCCACGAGGTCGCCTTCACGTCGGGGACGACGGCCTCCATAAACATAGTCGCCGAGGGCATCGAGTGGAGGGCGGGGGACGAGATCGTGGTGACTCGCATGGAGCATCACTCGAATCTGCTGCCCTGGATCAGGGCATCCAAGATCCACGGGCTGAGGCTGAGGTTCGTGGAGCTCGACGACGAGGGCAGGCTGGACATGCGCTCGCTCGAGGCGTCGCTGGGCCCTAGGACGAGGCTCGTCGCCTTGACGCACTCCTCCAACGTGACCGGCGTCGTGAACGACGTGGAGGCCGTGGCCAAGCTGGCCCACGACCACGGCGCGCTCCTGCTGGTCGATGGGGCGCAGTCGGTGCCACACATGCCGGTCGACGTCCGCAGGCTGGGGGCCGACTTCCTGGCCTTCAGCGGCCACAAGATGCTGGGGCCGACCGGGATAGGCGTCCTCTACGTCTCGGAGGCAGCTCAGGATTCCCTGCAGCCGCCGTGGCTGGGCGGCGGGATAGTCGAGGAAGTCACTGGGGATTACTACAGGCTCCTCGGGTTCCCCCAGCGCTTGGAGCCCGGCACGCCGAACATAGCCGGGGCCGTGGGGCTCGGCGCGGCCGCCAGGTACCTCAGCGGCATAGGGATGGAGGGCGTACTGGAGCACGAGCTCGAATTGGTCCGGGTCGCCCTCGACGAGTTGAGGGGCATCGAGGGGCTGAGCCTGCTCGGCCCTTGGAGCCCCCGCGGAAGGCTCGGGATATTCTCGTTCTCGCTCCGCGGCCGCCACCCGGATGAGGTTGCGGCCCTCCTGAGCGAGATGTCCGGGATAGAGGTCAGATCCGGCTACCACTGCGCGCAGCCCCTGCACATGAGGTACGGATTCCGCGGCACCGTGCGCGCGTCCACCTACCTGTATAACACGGTGGGTGAGATCCGCGCCCTCGCGGACTCCCTGCGCAGGATATCCAGAATGTGAGGCCCGGCCCTCCCGCTCACGAATATGCGCCGGCGCATATTAACAAATGTGGCGTGTAAAGATATTAGTTGGCCATGGAGTACGGCTACCCCGACATGCGGGTAGCTAAGGAGGAAGTGCTGAGCAGGATAGATGGCGGCAGGCTGGTCAAGACGCTGACGGAGCTCATAGATATACCGAGCCCCACGGGCAGCGAGGGAGAGATAGGCTCCTACATCTACTCCAAGTACCGGGAGCTCGGCCTCAAGGTCATATGGCAGGAGGTGGAGGACGGCAGGCCCAACGTCATAGGCATACTGAGGGGCAGGGGCGGCGGGAAATCGCTCCAGCTCGACGCCCACCTGGACGTCTCCTTCACGGGGACGGAGGAGTTCCTGTACGGAGGCGCCACGAGCCCCAAGTCCCGCGTTGAGGAGCGGGAGGGCGACACGTGGATATTCGGGGCTGGCGCCTTCAACATGAAGAACGCGCACGCGGCCTACCTGGAGGCCGTCCGCGCGATAGTGGATTCGGGGGTCGAGCTCGAGGGCGACCTCATACTCACCGCCACGTCCGGCGAGATAGAGGAATCGCAGGTCGACGACTTCAGGGGCAAGAAGTACAGGGGATATGGCAGCGGGGCGTCCTACCTCGCGGCGCACGGGCCGATAGGCGATTACGTGATAATAGGAGAGCCCACAGGCCTCAAGCTCATGATAGGCCACTACGGCTCCTACTGGGCCAAGATAACGGCGTCCGGCGGCACCGTGATACACACCGCGTGGTCGCGCGGCATACCCAACAAGATAGAACAAATGTCCGAGTTCATAATCGAGTTCAGGGAATGGAAGGCCAAGTACGAGGACAAGCTGTCCTACAAGGGTTACAGGGGGATCGTGAACATAGCAGCGATCCAAGGGGGATTCCCCTGGAAGGCCTCGAGGACGCCGGGCGAGGCATCGATTTACGTGGACATCAGGTTCCCGCCGAGCATGACCTGGATGCAGGTCAGGGACGACCTGGACGCGTTCATAGCGGACTTCAACCGCAGGCATCCCGGATACGACATATACGAGTTGCCCTACGCCATAAACCCGCCCACGGAGGTCGATGAGGGGGAGCTGGTGGTGCGCGCGGTCAAGGATGCCCACAGGGAGGTGATGGGCCGGGACGTGGAGACTATATACGAGATCTGGTACTCCAACGCCCCGAAGTACAACTCCATGGGCAGCAAGGCGATAAACTATGGGCCCGGCGGGGCGAAGAAGCTGAGCGGCCTGACCTTGGCCGACAAGGACAGGGAGTACATCAGCCTGTCGGACCTGATAGCGGGCACTAAGGTATATGCGCTCTCGGCGTTGTCGATCTGTAACACGCCGAGATAATCATCAATAGTAAAGGAATTTATTCCACTACATTTAACTGCAATCCGATAATCTGACCCCCTCCCCGCCCTTCTAGGGCGGGGGTTCCCCGAGGATCCCGGGGCGGGGTCTCGGCGGTTAACGCCCCCTTGACGGGCGCTACTCCGCCGTGGTCCACGAGGAAGGAGAGCGGCCTCCTGAGCGTTG
>JGI20129J51889_1000223_pt1 | contig 11235 bp, 13 predicted proteins | sample MonGeyMetagenome_FD_51889 | JGI IMG/M metagenome (IMG submission 51889)
TTATTGTTGAGATCTACAATGCTGGTCATGTGGTTGGGAGCTTATCTTACGTGCTTGATTTTGGTGCCTTCAGGGTTGGGATTACTGGCGATTTTAATGTGGAGTCCTCAATACTGCTGGGAGGGGCTGAGGGGCTTGATGTTGATGTGTTGATAATGGAGGCCACGTATGGGAGTCCCGATTACGTATTCCCAAGTAGGATCGCTATCTATGATGAGTTGAGGGGTGTTGTTGAGGATGGTATTAGGAATGGCATTGTGCTACTCATGGGTCAACCCCTCGGTCGCGGGCAGGAACTTGCTGTGCTGCTTAAGGATTACCCAATGTACATTGAGCCTAGCATTAAGGTTATGAATAATGTGTTAGGGCTTAAATACGGCAAGGTTCTAAGCGAGATCCCACAGCCCGGTTCCGTAATCATTATGGGCATGCCTAGGGATTTCGTGAACACGATTAGGGTGTTGAGGTCTAGGTATGGTATGGTTAAGGCCGTAGCATTAAGTGGCATGTACGCCAAGAGGTCTAGGGTGGCTAGGCTTAGGGCTATTGGTGTTGATGCATTACCACTTAGTAGCCACTCTGATTTTCCCGGCCTTGTGGATTTCGCGCTCAATAGTGGCGCTAGGATTGTGTATACCGTGTATGGTAATGCCGCCAGGTTCGCTAAATACTTAAGGAAGTTCAATATAATGAGCAGGGTCTTACCCACCCCTGGTCAACTAACGCTCGACCCATTCCTCTAAAGCTTAAAATTGCTGTAGGTAATGACGCATTGATGAGTCGTGTAATAACCCTACTCACGGATTTCGGTTATGAATCGTACTTCGTACCATCAATGAAGGGCGTCATACTCAACATAAATCCCAACGCCACCATTGTTGATATAACCCATGCAATACCGCAATTCAACATATTCAAGGCAGCCTTCACGTTATGGGCATCGTATAAGTATTTCCCGAGGGGCACGATTCATGTTGTGGTCGTTGATCCAGGGGTTGGAACGTCCAGGAGGGCTTTAGTTATCAAAACGAGGAATTACTACTTCGTAGGTCCTGACAACGGCGTCCTAATGATGGCTGCGGAGGATGATGGTATTGAGGATATAAGGTCTATTGAGAATAGGAGCTACATGAGGCCCGTTGTTTCAAGCACCTTCCATGGACGTGACGTATTTGCGCCGGTGGCTGCTTACATAAGCCTTGGGCTCGATATATCACTACTAGGTCCAAGGGTCACGGACCCCATTAAACTCCCCATACCACCGAATACCGTATCTAAGGGTTTCGCAAGGTCATCCATAATATATATTGATCACTTCGGCAACGCGTACACTGGGGTTAGGTCTAGCGATGTTACTATCATGGGTCTTGGGTATGGCGATACGTTGAGAATAACCGTACCAAGGAAGAACCTAGAGATTGAGGCTAGGTTCCTTAGGAGTTACGGCTTTGCAAAGGAGGGTGAGACCTTAGCCCTTATTAATAGTGAGGGATTCCTTGAGCTTTCGGTTAATCGAGGAAGCTTCGCATCGAGATACGGGATAGAGGAGGGTGATGAAGTCGTGATATCCATCGTCAAATAACCATACCCTGGGAAGCCAATTTTAGCAATTCCTTAAAGTTCGTGATTAGCACGGAATCACTAACGAAGTATTGCTTAGAAACCCTACCCTTCACTATGGGGACCCCCTCCATTGTTAATAAGGCGTGCTTAATTCTAACGTCGCCTATCGAGTATCCACCGAGTGAACCATCACTCTTTATTACCCTGTGGCATGGGACAATTATCGGTAGTTTATTAGCGCTTGCTAGCCTACCCACGGCCCTTGGACTTGTGTTCAATAACCTGGCTATTTGGGAGTACGTGGCGACCCTACCCCTGGGTATCGATAGCATTGCCAATTGCGCAAGCCCAAGCAGTCCTGGGCTTAGGCTTATGTATTTCAGGATTTCGCGTGCATTCACCAAACCTCTTATGTAGTTAATTATTAACTTCGTTAAGTCATCATTAGCCCCTTCATGTGCACCATTAATACCAACCCTAATCTTCACCTCCCGAATCCTATCACCATAGCTACAAATCTCTACGATACCAATCTCCTTCAGCGATATTACTGAGCAATGCATTTAATTCAATTGTTAAGGAGACCTTAAAAACCCTGTTCCGAAGACCCAATGTGGTTGTCAGGGTTAGGTTAGTCGGTGTTTTGAAGGCGCTGGCATTGGGTAAGGATTACCTGGAATTGAATAATGCCAATAACGTTAGGGACGTGATCAATGGACTTAAATCGGTAAATGATAAGTTATTCAGGAGGGTTTTTGATGCATCAAGGAATGATTTGATGCCTGACATATACATAGCGGTTAATAATGTCGACATAAGGCTACTCAAGGGATTAGACACGCCTATTAACGATAATGATGAGGTTCTAATCATTGCGTATATTCATGGTGGTTGATGTGATGTCAATAATAATCAAGCTAATGAGCGATATTGGGGAGTTGAGAGTTTGGCTAGCCACCATAGTATTGAGGCGGGCATTAGATGAGGATTTGCTCAGCAGGATTAAGGGTATGGCTAATGGTTGTAGGGATTCGCTGGTCACGGTAGTTCCCGCAAATAAAATCCTCAATGCGTGGCATATGATATACCCAGCATACCTAAGCCTTAGGGATCATATCATGGGCATATCAAAGTTCAAAGATCCTGGGTTAGGCGCCTTAACGTACATGGCAGGTACCACACAGCTTAGGGAGGGGCTAAATCTACTGCACCCCGTTGGTCATGATAAGATCTCCGTAATAATCATGGGAATCAATGATTGTGTATCGGATGTTACCAGCAAGATCATGAATTTACTAGGGGATAAAGCCCTTGATGTTGTGATTGGTGCCGGTGTGAATAGGGTTTGTGATTGCGCCTTTACGTCAATCGATGATTTCATTAGGACGTTAATTAGTGAGTACGTGGATGAATTCGCATAGCAAAATTTGCCATGTAGAACTTAAATTTAGTATTCCACAACCTTTACCCAACATGGATAGATTATTCTACATTGCCAAGGATGAGGAGATATTAAATGGTGAGGCTACGGACATATACTTCAATAGAACTGTCGATGTACTTAAGGCTGCTGGTCTCGATAAGGTTAGGGTCAGGGCGGAATTTCATGTTGTGAATTTACCAAGAGGCTACAAATGGGCTGTCTTCGCCGGCCTTAAGGAGGTTATTAATCTTGTGGCGACTAAGGAGCTCCCAATAACGATTTACGCAATGCCCGAGGGTACGTTGTTCCAAGCGAATGAACCGTTGATGGTTATTGAGGGTAATTATGCTGATTTTGCGGTTTATGAAACCACATTCCTGGGAATACTAAGGCACTATAGTTCCGTAGCCACGAAGGCAGCCAGGATCAAGAAGTTGGCTGGCGATAGGACCTGCCTATTCTTTGGTGCTAGGGTTGTTCACCCAGCTATACAGCCCATGGTGGATAGGGCATCATACATTGGTGGCTGTGATGGCGTAGCGGGAGTTATCGGCGCTAGATTGCTCGGCATTAAGCCGAGTGGTACAATGCCTCATGCATTAATGATCGTCTTTAGGCATGCCGTTGGCGATCACACAATGGCTTGGGTCTGGTTTGATAAGGTCATGCCCAGTGATGTGCCTAGGATAGTCCTAGCCGACACATTCCTTGATGAGCGTGAGGAATCAATGTTAGCAGCCAAGTTGCTTGGCGATAGGCTTTACGGCGTCAGGTTGGACACACCGAGTAGTAGGCGTGGTAACATGGAAGCCATCGTGCGTGAGGTGAGGTGGACGCTCGATCTTGCCGGCTACAGGAATGTGAAAATTGTGGTAAGTGGCGGTGTTGATGAGGAGGAGGTTGTTAGGCTTAGGGATATTGTGGATATGTTCGGTGTAGGCACGTCAATAGCCTTCCCACCCAGTGTTGATATAAGCATGGACATCGTTGAGGCATATGATGATAAGGGTAAACGTTGGGTGCCGATAACGAAGCGTGGTAAATTACCAGGTTTTAAGCAGGTCTATAGGTGTGGGGCGCTTAATGACCAGGTTATTCCCTGGGGTTCAGAACCAAAACCGTGCCCAGATGGATCTAAGCCCGAGCCTCTGCTCAGGAAGTTCATTGATGATGGCAAGGTCATCGAACAGCCGCCGAGCGATGTTGATATTAGGAATTACGTACTCAAGCAACTTAGCACCATCGAGTTGTAAAGATTTGTTGATTCTATTTTTAATCATTTAAAGGATAGATCGGATCATAACTCTTCTTCCCATTCTTCCTCGAACTCTTCCCACTCCTCCTCTTCCTCTTCACCCCATTCCTCCTCTTCCATAACTAGGTTATTCATAATTGGTCAACGATGATTTAAATCCGATTTTAAAAGCATTACCTAACCAATAAACCATCACCTCACTGTAAAGTTATCCTAATGAGGAGACTGTTGCGACCAATTGTTGATCGTTATAGGTGTGGTTTATTAATAAGCTGTTTAATGTTATGTTCGGTCCACATGGACTTTAACCTCGTTGTATCGACGGGGAGGAGGTTAGAGGGTAGGTGTGCTGACGAGCTTAAGTACATAGGTGAGTTGATTGGCATGAGGATTGCGCAGACCTCATTCACGGGTTTTGATGGATTAATAACAGGTTATGTCGATGGAGATCCAGTGGAGTTCACGAGAAGGCTTAAGGAGCTTGTGAGTAGTGGTCGTTATATTCCCCGTTTTGTACTTAAGGTTGTACCTATAATGATGACGGTAAACACGAACATCGAGGCTATAGCCAGCGCGGCTGTTGAATTGGCGAGTAGGTACTTGGGTTCTGGCGAGACTTACAAGGTTGAGGTTAGGAAGAGGGGTGTTGATTTGGATAGGATGGATATCATAGACTCGATAGCCAGTAAGATAGGTAATAAGGTTAAGCTAGAGAATCCGGATAAGGTAATCCAGGTTGAGGTCTTTCCGTCAAGGACTGGTATAAGTGTCATTAAGGAAGATGATATTTTCTCCCTCATGAAAATCAACCTCAATACTCAGCAAACCAACACCTCACAATCGCAATAACCCTTTAATACCCACACCTGATTGCTCATTGATGGACGTTACAGTAATAGGCACCGGTAGAATGGGCAGCGCACTGGTAAGGAGACTAGCTAACCAGGGCTTTACAGTTTACGCCTGGAACAGGACTAGGGATAAGCTTAAGGGACTACCCGCAAGGGCCTTAGACGATGTCTCACAAGCTCGAGGCCTTGTCTTCATATTTGTCTCCGACGATGATGCCCTAAACATGGTCATTAAGGGAATCAGCGGTGATGTAATAGCCCTGGCTGGTACATACAGCGTTGCCGCAATTAGAGCATTAAGTACCAGGCTTATCGGGTCAAATGTTGGGTTATTGGCAACACCAGTTATTGGCGGACCTGGTGATGTGGAGAAAGGTAGCGCAATATACCTTGTTGGCGGCGCCGAGGTTGTGTACAATAAGGTTAAGGACGTGTTTGATAAACTAGGAACGATTATTCGATTACCCACCGCCGAGTCGGCAATGGCGTTAAAACTAGCTTACAACGCACTTCTGATAGGTTCAATGGCACTCTTGGGGGAGTATGTGAATCTTGGTAGGACCTACGGTGTTGATAATGAGACATTAAAGGATTTATTAAGGAGGACTGCGTTTAAGGATATTGCAGATAAGTACCTTGACAGGATCATAAGCCCAAAGGCACCACCATCCTTCACACTAAGTTTGGCAGCTAAGGATGTTCACTATGCCGTGAAATCAGCGGGGGATGCAAAAACGCCGATGGTTGTGTCATCAGCCGTAAAGGCACTTTACGAATTACTCTCTGCCCTGGGTCTTGGCAATGAGGATTACGTAAGGGCTGGGATTCTCGAGCTTGAGGGTTTCGGCAAAAATAATGCTTATTAATACATGAATTATCCGTGCATCGATGGAGAGCGCTAAGGTTGAGGTTGAGCGGGTTTACGTGATTAACCTCAGGAGGACTAGGGAGGTATCGAGGACCAAGAGGTCACCATACGCCATCAGGTTAATTAGGAGTTTTGTGGCTAGGCATATGAAGGTTGACCCTGATAAGGTTAGGATTGATAATGAAGTCAATGAGTATGTTTGGTCCAGGAGTATTGAGAAACCACCAAGGCGTATTGAGGTTAAGGCTACTAAGTATAGTGATGGTATTGTTAGGGTCACGTTAAACGTTCCTAAGGAAGCTGAGAGTAAGGCGGAGGAGAAGTCCCAAAAGACCCAATAATATTGTAACTAATCATTTTTTAAGCCCTCCTAAACTACCTCTTCAACGTGGTTGGCGCCAAAGCATTGCGTGTGTTGTCCAGGTTATTCACAGGTGTGCTGTACCTAGCAATAGCAGCGGTAGCCTTCATATGGGACTTCCCATTCTACCCATTACCCATAGCCCTATTAATAATAATTATTACATCAGCCCTAGCCTATTCAGGGCATACGAAGCTCGGCTTTGCAATAATGATAATACTTCTAATACCGGCGCTACTCTATGTTTATCATTACGCCGCCCTAGGCGCGTTGCTACTTATCCTAGTGCTCATAATATTAATTAGTGCCTTTGACTGGCTCGGTGTTGGTGTTGGCTTACTGGCTTGGGAATTCTCAATCATACCCAACCAATTCCATGTCTTGTCGATACCATTGATACTAACATCACCGAGCTTAACGATAGGGGTTACGAGGAGGGTTACGCCACTGAAGTCCCTGATAACATTCCTGGCGCTTTACATACCAACACTACTATTACTAAATGCGAACACCCAAGTTCCCTGGTTTGGCCCAGTCAATGCCGAATTGGCCCCATTACAATCACTCACGTACACGGAACTAGTCAGCGCATTTAGTGGCATGGATGTTGGACTTTATGGGTTAGGTCAGGCATTGTATAGGGTGTTTACTTGGACTACCACGTATGTGCTTCCACCCCTAATGGCGTTGGCGGCGTACACAGCCTATGTCGTGTCCAGTAGGTTGAGGCTTCATGGGAATCAGGTAGTCAGGTTGTTAGCGCCTGCTGTGGGTACTATGGCTGCCTACGCAGTCCTTACCTACTTATTATTTTACATGAATCCATACTTCGGTCTCTCCCAGGGTATTGATGTTGACACACTAGTTAGAGGTTTACCATATGCCTTAATCATTAGCTTGGCGTTATTACCCATCATGCACTTCAGACTGATTGAGGTTAGGTTCGAGGAGGAGGAGAAGCAGTCAACCATAGCCTTTGAACGTGGGTACCAATTGATATTGAACAAGGATGAGTTAAAGGCTATGGCTAATGAGTGGGATGAGGTCGTTGGTTTAGATGACGTTAAGGATGAGATAGAGTCGTCGGTGATAACACCGCTCAGGAATGCTGGGTTATCGCAGAAGTACGGCTTAATGCCGATACATGGCGTCCTACTCTTTGGACCACCTGGCGTTGGCAAAACCATGCTAGCAAGGGCAATAGCTGGTAGGCTAGGGTGGACCGCAATAATCATGAACCTAGGTGAACTATTAAGTAAGTACTACGGTGAGAGCGAGAATAGGCTCGCTGAATTATTTAAGGCTGCCAGGAACTATGCCCCATCGGTAATAATAATTGATGAGCTCGATGCCATCGGCAAAGCTAGGACCAGGTATGTTAGTGATGATGTAACACCCAGATTACTAAATATAATGCTTAGTGAGATGGATGGTATAATGAAGAGAAACGAGAGCGTGCTAATAATAGGCACGACGAACCAACCAGACCTACTAGACCCAGCCCTACTTAGGCCTGGCAGGTTTGACAAGGTGATATACATACCACCACCTAGTGAGGAGGTTAGGGCTAAAATGCTTGAACAGATGCTCAGGGGTAAGCCCGTGCAGGGGCCAATTGATTACGCCAAGCTTGCCAAGCTGGCTGACCGATTCACAGGCGCTGACATAATGAATGTGGTTAGGACAGCCGTGCTGACGTCACTTAAGGAGAACAGGCCAATAACCCAAGGTGACCTAGAAAATATAATTAGTAAGTATAAACCGAGCCTCACCTACGACCTACTCGAGAGGTACGAAGCCTTTAGATTACAGTATAGTAGATTGAGGACATACGGAAAACCCCAGGTGGGTATTCCTGAGGTTTCCTGGGATGATGTTGGTGATCTCGAGGAGGTAAAGGCCTTGATAAATAAGTACGTGGTGGCCACAATGCAGAAAAGGGAAATCCTGGAGAAACTCGGTATTGAACCAATCCACGGCATACTACTCTTCGGACCACCTGGTGTTGGTAAGACACTTGTTGCCAAGGCAACAGCAAATATGCTTAGGGCAAACTTCGTAGAACTTAACGGCGCAGAATTGGCTAGGGTGGGTCCGGAGAGGGCGGCGGCTGTTGTTAAGGATGTATTCAACATGGCTCGTGATAACTCACCAGCCATAATCTTCATTGATGAAATCGATTCGGTGGCACCGCCTAGGGATTCGCCTTTAGGTGCAGTCTGGTCCAGTGTGATTTCGCAACTATTGACGGAGATGGATGGCATTAGGGGCTTAAATAACGTTATTGTGATAGCGGCCACAAACAGGCCTTGGTCTATAGACCCGGCGTTGCTTAGGCCCGGCAGATTCGATAAGGTGATATACATACCACCACCCAATAAGGACGCTAGGCGTGAGATTCTGAGGGTGCACCTTAAGGGTGCAGAGGTTGAGGATGGAGTCATTGACTGGGTAGCCGATGCCACCGAGGGTTACAGTGGCGCAGATCTTGCGGCACTTGTTAGGGAGGCAAAGATGAGGGCCTTGGACAGGGTGTTGGGTGGTGATGAAAGGGTCATGATCAAGAGGGAGGATTTTGAGTATGCCCTAGGTAGGGTTCACCCATCACTAAGTAGGGAACTGCTTAATCAGTATGAGGACTTCGTGAGGAGAGCTAATCTGTTTATTTAATTGAAATAATACCAAGTCCAGACCTGGACTTAGTAATTTAAAGGGGTCCCTCCACAATAGCGCCATGAGCCAGGTACCCGAGGCATTGAGAAATGTAATTGAGGAAGTAACGAAATTGGTAAGGGATGGATATTCAATAACAAGCATCATGAAAGAGGTTAGTGAGGCGATTAATAGGGATGTTGGACTGAGTAAAGTGATCTTCAATGAGATAAGGGACTCTATGGTTAAGATAAGCCCCGGCAACGTACCCGTCGGTTTATTCACGCAATGCTCCCTAATACCCAGTTACTACCTGACTGGGAAGAGCCCAAGCATTGATTGGGGTGATATAACAATGCACCTACTCGGTAAGATGATACACAACCTAGCAATTACTGAGGTTAAGAATAGGCTTGGTAGTAAGTGCATTGAGGGCGTGGAGGTCATGTACACGCACCATGACTGGACCATGAGAGGTAAGCCCGACCTAGATTGCGGTGATTATTACCTGGAGTTTAAGACAATAATGGGTAGGGTTACGAAAAACAGACTTCTCCATGACCTAATCCAAGCCGGTTTCTACGCGGCAGCCGGCAATAAGAACACCTACATATTATACATGGTGCTCACCGATGGTATACTACGTAACATAGTGCCTATCGAGGTTATACCCGAGGTTGGTTACCCGGTCATTTACGCCTTCAAATTGTGGGTTAAGGCTGTTGAAGGTGGGGATATTGGTGCCTTAATAGCTAAGACAACATCATGCAAGGTTTGCAGGTTTAGGGATATATGCATAATGAGGACTAGGAACCCTCACGAATCGATACTACCAGCTAAGGAGCTACTCGATAATTACCTGGACTACGTAAAGAGCGAGGTTTCAAAGGCCGGGGTTAAGGTGATTGGGTAATGAGCCTCGAAGAGCTAACGGACTTGGCCAATTACCTGCTGGGTAAGTTGCAAAACAAGGATTTCCACTTCGTAACCTCCATAGCCAAGTGCTCACTATTGTCCCTTAGGAGGGACGTTAGTATAATGGATGAGGCATACACAGAATATCTACCAAGAGTCCTTACGATATGCACACCTGAGAAGCACATAATAAAGGTTGAGGATTTAACCATGGAATTACCAAGACTATTAAAGTGCGGCGAGACCATCGTATTGCCTAAGTTAATGATGCTTAAGGAAAACGTTAAGACGCACATAGTCGAGGCATTGCTCGTCGCAGCCCTATTGAACTCTGAGGTGCAGCTTCATTACCTATCTAAGAACGTAGGCGAGGACATTGAGGAGGGAACGTCAATAGCAATAAAGCCAGAGTGGGGTAAAACCCTGCTAGAAGCCGCTATAAAATCGGTGAAGAACAGGGAGGTCAATATAAAGACCATAAGCTGTACCATCTGCCCCATAAGGAACGCCTGTCCATTTAACTACTTAGGGGATGAAGTTGTACTACCCAGCGATACCGCTAAGATAGTGGAGGAGATCCAAAACTCACTGCTCGTGCAGGGAACTAACCAAGCCACCACACAGCAAGTAAGCGATAAGGGCGAGTTGATACCACCAACACAGGTAACTAGGGAGAGCCTTAGGGATTATTTAAGGAGGGTTGCTGATTGGGCAAGGTCGGTAAAGAGGACATGGGTTACAATCGCGGTTGGTAAGTGCCCGGTGTGTGGTAGGGAGGGTACGCTCGTTGTCAGGATTACGAGAGGCGGTGAGAAGGTCCTCTATAGGCATGGTTCGAGCACCTGCACCATAGGCACTATAGATGAGTCTGTGGATAAGTTGAACATTAGTAAATTCCTAGAGATAAGGCAATGATCTTTAAATACATATAAATTATAATGGTGATCTCGGGCTTTATGACCCTGAAGGTTGGGATTGTTGACACAACGTTTGCTCGGGTGGATATGGCTAGGTATGCGATTGAGGAATTGAAGAACAATGAGCCATCCGTGATCATAGAAAGAATAACAGTTCCTGGCTTTACGCAATACCTAAGGTCAACACTTGATACCAAGTCACCTCCCTCTCGATACTAAAGTCATCCTCCAAATTACTGCTCAGGCACTTACCACCATACTTAAAGACATACTCCGAAACGAGTGGGTTCCCCCCTCTCCCTAAGCTTAACTAACGCATTGCTACTCACGAGCTCATTGAATATTTTATTTACCACCTCAAGTATGGCACTCACACGACATAGGTCTATGGAGTCTATAAATTCTTTACCGCAGTATTGGCCCTACATCT
>JGI20129J51889_1000238_pt1 | contig 10968 bp, 10 predicted proteins | sample MonGeyMetagenome_FD_51889 | JGI IMG/M metagenome (IMG submission 51889)
CTGAACCTGCCGTCTGTGACCAGGGCAACGTCAGAACCCAAACCAGCACCAACAATGGCAGCAGTAACCCTAAGCATCTCGGGCATACCCGGACCACCCCTTGGACCCTCATACCTAATCACAACAACATCACCAGACCTAATCTCACCACGCCTAATTGCTTGGAAGGCCTCCTCCTCACTATTAAACGGCCTAGCCCTACCCTCAAACCTTAATAGGTTGGTTGCGGCCACCTTTATGACGGCACCCTCAGGCGCCAACGAGCCCTTTAGTATCCTAATGCCGCCCCAGGGCTTTATTGGATTGCTCACATCCTTAACTATGTGGTCGTGGGGCACATTCGGGAATTTGTAATCCCTGAGATTCTCCTCAACTGTCTTGCCGGTTATCGTGATCGCTTTACCATTTAGCAAGCCGGCCTTTAGTAGCTTAAGCATAACTAATGGAACGCCACCAACAGCATCGAGGTCGGCCATAACGTAATCGCCACCCGGCCTTAAGCTGGCTATGTAGGGTGTTCTGCGGGATATTCTGTCGAAATCATCTAGCGTGAGCTTAACACCAGCCTCATAGGCTATAGCCAATAGGTGAAGTATTGCATTGGTTGATCCACCCATTGCCATGAGCACCGTTATTGCATTCTCAAATGCTTCGTAAGTCATCACATCCCTAGGCTTGATGCCAAGCTCCATAGCATTCATCAATGCAACACCACTCTCAACAGCATACATGATTCTCCTGGCTGATGTTGCTGGTGGGGATGCACTACCCGGTAGCGCCATGCCCAATGCCTCTGCGATTGCTGCCATAGTGTTTGCCGTGAACATACCCGCGCAGGCGCCGTAGGTCGGGTGCGCCCTCCTCTCTATCTCATACAACTCATCCTCCGTTATCTTACCCGCTAAGTAGGCACCAACTGCCTCGTGAACATCCTCTATCGTTAGCTTCATGTTACCATAAAACCCGGGCTCCGCCGTACCCCCATACAGGTAAACAGCTGGTATATTCAGCCTAGCCATGGCCATTAGTATTCCAGGCTCTGTCTTATCGCAACCACCTATCCCAACGAAGCCATCAAATGCATGGGCATTTATCTGGGCCTCTATTGAATCAGCAATGACCTCCCTACTCACCAGGCTATACCTCATGCCCTCCGTACCCATACCTATATTATCATTAACAACTATTGTGGGCACGGTCAATGGAGAACCACCACCCCTCCTAACACCCTCCTTAACGTGATTAGCCAACGTCAGGGTATGTATGTTACAGGGACCAGCCTCACTCCAGGCAGCGACCACCGCTATGAGAGGTTTACCAATATCCTCGTCAGCAAACCCAATTGCCCTCAGGAAAGCCCTATGGGGTGCATTTAAGATGCCTTCGTATCGATCCCTACTCTGTAACTTCACCCTGACCATATTAAATCTATATATCTACCGACTAAGTATTTATATTCATTATCTCACATGTTCTATTGAAGTGGTGTTGTACCGCCTCGGTACACTACACTGGTAATAACCCTTTAATACTTGGTTTCCCACCAATAATAGTGATGTCCTTCTCACTAGTAAGCCCCGCCTTCAAATATGGCGAGAGAATCCCGAAGAAATATACGTGTGATGATGTCGATGTAAGCCCACCACTACAGTGGTCAGGTACCCCCACTGGTACAAAATCGCTTGTGTTAATTATGGAGGATCCCGATGCACCAATGGGCGTGTTCACACATTGGGTACTCTATAACATACCGCCCGATAGGAGTGAATTACCCGAGAATGTACCCAAGACACCCACGGTTGAAGGTATAGGAGTTCAGGGTGTAAACGACTTTGGTAGGGTTGGTTATGGTGGTCCCTGTCCACCACGCGGACACAAGCCACACAGGTACTTCTTTAGATTATATGCACTGAATACCGTACCTAACATAAAGCAGAGGGCGAGTAAGGATGAGGTTTTGAGGATAATAAGGAGTAACATAATCGGTACGGCCGAGTACATGGGCGTATACTCACGTGGCTAATCACTTACTCAGTTATATTCAGTTAAAAAGTGTATTTCATGATTCAGACAGGAACCTCCAGGATAATGTGATGCCAAGCGCTGAGAACACTATGGCGAAGATTAATAGGTATGTGAAGTCAAGTAGGAGATTATGCCCCGCAACACCTAGTAATAACTGCCTATTTATGTCGTTTACATAAGTCAATGGGTTAATGTAGGCAATAGGCTTTAACCACCATGGCATTGACTTCACTGGGTAGAATGAGTTGCTTGCGAACATTAGGGGCATGTTTAGTAGGTTCATTATCGCCATTTGCGATTCCCAGGAGGTTGATCTTAGGGCTAGCGTTACAAAGAGTGACGCGAATCCCATGGACATTAAGGCCAGTGCTGCGTAGGCGCCCACCACATCGAGTGGGTTGAGGCTTGGGTTTAGTTTCATCCCAAGTAGTATGGCTATTACCAGGACTATGCTTGCTTGAACTAGGGACCTAATCATTGAGTTAAGTACCTTAGCCATCACAATATTGCCCCTAGGCACTGGCGTAGTTAACAACTTACTAAGCACACCCAACCTCCTATCCCAAACAATACTCATACCACTCTGCAATGACGTAAACAATGTTATGAATGAGAGCATGCCAACGGCTAGGAATGAGAAGTAATCGGTGGTCCCAAAATTAGCCTTAAGAACTTCCGATGCAATTTCATCAATTATCTGCTTAGGTACGTTTAGGCCTGGTATGTTTAGTCCACTCGTGAACATGGATGCGAAGTTCATTGACTTTCCGAAGAATGCCAACCAAACGATAGGTTGGATAAGTGAGATTATTAAAATGACCGGCACCTTGTACCACTTGGCTAACTCCCTATTTGTTAATGACCATAAGCCATGAAGTGGATGTAGTCTGGACTCCATGCGCATCACCTCCTGGCCCTTGATATTGTTCTTCTAAACCTCATGAACTCCTCACCACTACTCTCCTCATCCCTTAACCTCCTGCCTGTGTACTCAAGGAATACCTCATCCATTGTTGGTTCCTTTATCGTTATACTGGTGGCCCTTATGCTCAATTTATTAAGTGACTCAAGTATTACTGGCGCCGCAGTGTTTCCATTCCTAACCTTAAACCTTATTGTATTACCAACCACCGTAACCCCAGAAACGCCATCAATACCCTCAATAACCTTCCTAGCCACATTAACATCACCATTCACCTCTATCGTTATCACATCACCACCAACCTTCTCCTTAAGCTCCTTAGGTGTGCCTATGGCTAATATTTTCCCGTGATCAATGATAGCAATACGCTCAGCATATTGATCAGCCTCCTCCAGGTAATGTGTCGTCATGAAGATTGTCGTGCCAAACTGCCTCCTCAACCTATACACGTACTCCCAAATAGCCGCCCTAGTCTGGGCATCAAGACCCAGAGTTGGTTCATCAAGGAAAAGTATCGCCGGCCTATTTATAAAACCCATGGCTATCTCCAACCTCCTCCTCATACCTCCCGAGTACGTCTCAACCTTCCTATCAGCCGCATATGATAACTCAACCATATCAAGTAATTCAACAGCCCTCTCCCTAGCCTCACTCTTCGGTATCCCATAAAGAGCCGCTATCAGCATTAGGTTTTCCCAACCAGTTAAATCCTCATCAGCCGTATACTCCTGAGGAACAACACCAATACTCTCCCTAACCTTAGCCGGTTGCTTAATAACATCATAACCATTGACCACAGCCGTACCCTCACTAGGCCTAGTAACCGTAGTCAACATCTTTATCGTGGTAGTCTTACCAGCGCCATTAGGACCTAGGAAACCGAATATCTCGCCATAATAAACTTCGAAGTTTATATGATCCACTGCGGTGAAATTTCCATAACGTTTTGTCAAATTAATTGCCTTAATTGCGGACTCCATGATTATCGCTCACTAGCCCAGAGACCTTGATGTTATATAAATCTTTCTCTAAACCGATATCGGGTAGTGAACCTAGTCCTAAACCTCCCTCAAAATTCTCCTAATACTTGGGTCAAATTGATCAAGCGTTAGCTGTGGAATGAATTGCCTAATGTACTCGAAGGCATTCACTATGGGCCAATTAGTACTATCGCTACTATTGCTCCTCAGCTCAACATAACCAGCTCTCCACAGTGCTGTTAATGCATCAGCATAAATCTTCCTAACCCTAATTGCCTCCTGGGCGGCATCGACCTCCTTAGGCATTGCCTTAATGGCTATCTTCACGTTACGCGCTATGGTCTCAAGATCATCCGGTGTATAATTATTCCTTATCACTGGGCATAGACTCGATACCACAAACTCCACCGTGAAATCCACGATTTTCAGCTCCGGATCGATTACATACCTAATAACTCTGGGTAGGTATGGGAATGATCGGCAGGTCAGTGGTTTATACAGTGAGTGAACCATACATGTCTTATCGTCGGGATTGAGGAATGGACACATACCCTTTTCATTCAGTTGCATTAAATATGACAGCGCGATCCTAACACCACCCTTAACATCCGTCACTACGTAACCAGGCTTGAACGTTAAATCCTTAACATCAAGCCTCTCAGCTAACTTACTGAGTATCAGCATCTCGTGTGGAAATACCGTCACTGGCGATATTGTGCAGCAGTAACCACAATTCGGCATGCACTTAAACGCAGTCACCACACCTATCATTCAAGCCTTAGGAGAATAAAATATTTTCTTCCTGGTATTTCAACACGAACAAAAACAACCCACAACAAGACCTACCGCTCGTTTTGTCATATTGAGCAGGATGAAACTAAATGCGGTATTAATAGGACCTCCTTCAATCTTCTAACCCCATAGGCCCTACACTTAATGAACTCGGCAGGGCTGCCACTAATCACGAACTTACCCTCCCTATCGATGAACACGCCAATTATATCATCAAGAACTGACCCAAGTAGGTCCTCCTTGAATCCATCGCCCACGTGTATCGCGATGTCTGGTTCCATATCATGCGTAAGCAGTGAGTACGCACGCTCAAAAATTGCCGGATGCGGCTTGGCCTTGCCAACCTCATCCGCGTAGACTTGTACATCAATGTACTTACTAAGTCCGTACTTATCAAGTAACCTCCTTGTTACCGAACTGCTCCAGAATATCACGTTCGAAACGACACCAACCCTGTATCCGTCATCCTTCATCTCCATAAGCACGTATTGCGCATCCTCGCCTGGCTTTGCATTCTTTGATTCAAGTAATGTATTTGATATTATGTTGGCGACGTCCATCACCATTCTCTCATTTAATTCTATACCGTACCTGTGCATCAATCTCTCTAGGAATGTCCTTACGTTATCCATAGGTGGCACATAAACCATCTCCGTAACCCTCCTAAGCCTAATCTCCCTATCCAAACCTACGTAAGCTTCATACACATGCTCGAAACTGGCCTCTATACCTATGGACTTCAGGTACTTGGTTATGTTGCTAGTTATTTCCTCTATCAATTCCTTACCATAGTTGATCAACGTATTGTAAACATCGAATGTTATGACCTTCAGACTCATTATGCACCATATAGCATTACCCCGCTCATATTTTAAGCATTGCCGTCATTAGGAAACGAAATCGAATTTTGAGTAGTATACCTAAATAAATAGGACTTCGAGTAAATACATTAGTTCCTTAGTGCAGGGCAGTTTCGGTTTTCATAATCGTTTGTAGCTGTCATTCCCGATGATGACTAATATGGGCGAAGTATTTAAATTTTGGGTAGAACGGTGAATTAATGGGATGATCCCGATGAGCTTGGCGAGGGTGACCGTTAGGGCCGCCTTCGGCGAGGGGAGTGGGTGTGAACCCCTGGCGACAGGCGGGGACCCACTCCCGCAGCTGGGGGTGGCTCATGGAGAAGCCGTCGAGAAGGAGACGGTGGTTCAAAAACCACTGAAGGTAAACGAACACAACCCACCGTCTCCGGAGAGACGGTTAAACCAGCTAAGGAGGAGGGAACTGCTGATCGATCTTCTGGAGCCGGGTGTCGAGTTCTTTATATATACAGAGAGGGAGTGGAATGAGCCGCCAACGACCTGGATTAGGCAGTTGAGGAGGGAGGCTAGGAGGTTGGAAGATTTACTAATTGAGTATGGCATATACTAGAGTATTATTTTGTTTTTCGTTTCATGGCAAAATTTTGCCATGAAACGATCCAGGATAAACCCTTAGCACACTCTTCACGTCTTTAGATCGTACTGATTACTTTTAAGGAGGTATGGGATTGGCTTAGTGTGAATGGGGTGTTTAGGGTTAGTGTTGCCCAGGTTAGGAGGTTTAGCGATTATTTTGATGGTATTGATTGGTTGAGGAGGAGTACTAAGGGTTTATTGATGGACTTGATGGTTCTCCCTGAGAATTGGGTTGGTGTTAGGGTACTGAGTCGTGGTGAGTTTGAGGAGTATGTTGGTTTGCTCAGGGATCTGGCTGGTGAGTTGGGTGCCTTAATAATTGGTGGTAGTGCGTACGTGAATCTTGATGGTAGGGTCGTTAGTGTTTGCCCTATCGTTAGTGGTGAGGGATTGATTAATTATTCAGAGAAGATTAGGCCCTCCAGGGCTACCGGCGAGAGGAATAGCGTGAGTGGTGGTGAGAGGCTTGGGGTTGTTGATTTTGAGGGCTGGAGGATTGGGTGTGTGGTGTGTGTCGACGCCATGTACCCAGAAATCACAAGGACCTTAGCGGCCAATAATGTCGATATTATTGCAAACCCAAGCAGTATAAGTGCGGATAGGGTATCGTTATGGAGAAGCCTTGGACTAGTTAGGGCCTTTGAGAACTCCGCGTACTTCGTAGCATCCATGGGTACGGGGTATAAGTACCCAGATGGGCGTGAGGTTCTGGGCGGCAGTTTTGTGGCATCACCAAACGGTGATTACGTACTCACGGTAAACCTTGGCGTTGAGGGTTTATTTAACGTGACCCTGAATCACTATGAAATTGATTATGCGAGGGCTAGGAGGGGTTACCTGGATGATTTAATGAGCGGTGGCATCAGGAACGTTAAGGTTGTTGTGGCGAAATCTAGGTGATAGTCCTAGCCACCTCGGGGCTTATCAACCCTTTCCTAGATAGCGTCCTCAATAGTTGCCTAAGCCTCTACAACGCATAATCTTATAAATTGTCTCCGAATATAGTTTTAATAGCACCTATGGTATTGGGGTTCTGATGAGCATTAGTGTTGGTAGGGATGAGATTATTGATAATTATAGGGATGAGTTAACAGATGCCGAGATATACGCGGCTTTAGCAGGAGTTGAAAGAAACGAGAAATTAAGGAATGAACTGCTTAAACTATCGCAGTACGAGGTTGAGCACGCCAAGTTCTGGAAATCAATTGCTGAGGAGGTTGGTATTGACGTAGGCAGTGTTAAACCGTCAAGAACCTCAGTCTTATTCTCAATATTAGTTAGGAGATTATTTGGTCTTGGCTTCCTCGTAAAGCTCAGGGAAAGTGCGGAGATTGAGGCTATAAGGAGGTATGGAAACCTAGTTAGGAAAAGAGCCCTTGGACCTTACACGGATAAGCTCAGGGAGATACTGCTTGATGAGGTGGCTCACGAGGAAGTGTTCAGAGATGAGGCGTCCAGGTTTGAGGCATTTATTGACAACATTAGAGACGCCATGTACGGAATGAGCGACGGACTCGTGGAAGTGTTAGCCGCCGTCGCGGGTCTCGCCCCCGTTGTCATTAACCCAATACTAATAACACTCGCAGGTTTGATAGTCGGTACAGCAGGCACGTTATCCATGGCCGTCGGAGCCTACATGTCAACAAAGGCCCAGAGGGATATTAGGGAAACGAAGTTATCAAAGATAGATATGGAACTTGAGAACCTTAATGTGGAGGATAGAGTCAAGAGGGTTAAGGAGACATTGACGAAGTTTGGTGTTGATGAAGATAGGGCAAGTATTGCGGCATTGAGTTTATCAGATAGTGTAGACGTTAGCAAGAAGGTTGTCGAGGTCGGCGAAGTCGGTTTTTCAAAGGAAGCACTTGAGAGCCCAGGTCGGTCAGCGTTATACACGGGGTTATTTTACCTAATTGGCGCCTTACTTGTTATAGCCCCATTCCCACTACTTGGTCATATCATTGGTAATGTCGGCTCACTCTACATATCAATAGTATTGGTAGCCATTGCCCAAGCCATTAGTGGATTATTAACCGCAATATCAGGTAGTGGTAAAATTACGAGAACCATGGCCATGAACATAGCCCTATCCCTAGGTGCTGCGGCTGCTACGTACGCGATAGGCACGATAGCGCATGATGTACTTCATATCGCAATAACGTGATTATCAAGGTGGCTGGCAAGAGACCCTAATTGCACTGCCTAACTCATCCCTTAGGCACCAAAGTCCCTCCCCGGCACTTATTATTATAATGCCCAATGCAGTTAACGCCTTATCGCTAAGTAATACATACTCCATTGCATCAGATATTATGGGTGTTAACTTCACGGGCGCTACACTTCTATCATTAACCATGATCTCCACTTCGACATAATTCCTCAACCTATATATTGGTGCCACGCCAGATGCCGTCCTCACGGCATATATGTCGGCATTTTCAGGTGGCCATAATCCAAGGCGTTTAGCTAGGTCCATGGGTAGCATTATATCTGCACCGAGTCCCTCAAAGCCCGTGTTCGCCATTGCGCAGGTAACCACTTCACTGCTTTCGCTCCTTATCTTTATCTTTAACCAAACCGTCATTTTGCGAACCCCTCCTTATTTGTCTCACGTACTCCTCATAAGTTCCTAGGTATGCTATATACCTTATGTACCCTACGAATCCCCTAATCTCAAGTTTTGGTAACTCCTTTTCTTTACCCATTACTACTCAAGAATATGATTATATTTACCTTTTATAAACCAATTCTTACCTTAACCGCTCTCTGCAAATGGCGATTCAATTACCGTTTACTTCTCAACAGCCGCCCTAGATCTCTTCACTTGATGGTTCCGCACTTGTTGCCGAGGTTTCATAACCCACGGCTTTTAGAAGCCCAAGATAACTATTGCGGATTTGAAGACCAATTAATAAGGTCATCTTGCTTGTTATTACATGGCATGATTAATAATTGAAAACAGAACCACTCATTATGTGTTGAATGGCGTTCTATAGTTCTTCTTCCTCTCCTCATACTCCTGTAGGTCCTTCTTAACCCTGTCGTACGTGAACTTACTGATCCTACCCTCCCTGTATGCCTCCTCGATAACCCTGGCGCTCTTATCCTCAAGCTTATCAATGATTGGTATCCTAATGCCCTTCTCCCTAGCAACCATCAGTGACTTGGGATAGCCAGCGTGTGCGTGCCTAACAACACCACTGCCTGGGTCCACGGTGAAGACCCTGAGCGCCTTCTCCTCAGCCAATTCCGTGCCATCAACAACCATGCCAAACCCAGCGTGTATGGCATACCCAATGCCAACCCCACCACCGTGGTGGAAGCACGTCCATGTCGCTCCAGCCGCCGTATTCAACGCATAGTTAAGTACTGGCCAGTCACCAATTGCATCTGAACCATCTAGCATGCCCTCGGTCTCCCTGAAGGGCGAGGCCACCGAACCACTGTCCAGGTGATCCCTACCGAACCATATTGGCCCACTTAACTCGCCCTTCCTAACCATCTCACTAACGACCTTACCAAACAACGCCCTCTCCCCATAGCCCAGGTAAACGACCCTAGCGGGTAATCCCTGGAACTTGACGTATTGGTGAGCATTCTTAATCCACCTAACCAACCTCGCATTCCTCTCGAATAGGGTCAATAATACATCATCGAGCTTATAAATATCATTGGGATCCCCAACCAAAGATGTCCACCTGAAGGGTCCACGACCCTCCTCAAACAACGGCCTCATGTACTCCATCTGCCCAGGTATTTTGAACGCGTCCTCCACCCCAGCATCATATGCCTGCTTCCTCAGATTATTTCCGTACTCAAAGGTAACCGCACCACGCCTCTGGAGCTCAAGCATTAATTGAACGTGCTTCTTCATGCTTTCCTTAGCCATGAGTATGTACTTATCCGGATCACTCCTCCTCAACTGCTCAGCTTGCTCTATCGTCAGCCCCTGTGGTACGTAGGACAGCGGGTCATGGGCTGGGGTTTGGTCTGTGAGTATATCGGGTACTATGTTATCCCTAACCAACCTCTCAAGTAAATCCACTGCATTAGCCAGTACGCCAATGCTTGTGGCTTGCCTCCTCTCCTTGGCGTCGAGGGCTATGTCGATGGCCTTATCGATGCTGTCAGTCCAAGTGTCCAGGTAACCGGTGTCAATCATCCTCTGTATCATCCTCCTATCAACATCCGCAATCAAGGCAACTCCACCAAGCATCTTGATGGCTAGTGGTTGGGCACCACCCATGTTACCAAGACCGGCACTAACAACTAACCTACCCTCAAGGGAACCACCGTAGTGCCTATCGGCTGCTGCACCGATGGTCTCGTATGTACCCTGGAGAATGCCTTGAGTTCCGATATAAGCCCAACATCCCGCGGTCATTTGGTGGAAACTTATTAAGCCCTTGGCCTCAAGATCCCAGAATATTTTCCAATCAGCCCACTTGGGCACAAGCATGGCATTACTCATTAACACCCTTGGTGCATGCCTACCAAGCCTCCAAATGGCCACAGGCTCACCGCTCTGTATAACTAACGTATCCTCACTATCCATTGTTAATAAGGCATCGACAATAGCCTCAAAATCATCCCAATTACGGGCAGCCTTACCGGTACCACCATAAACGATTAAGTTCTTCGGGTCCTTAGCAACCATGGGATCGAGAACATGGAACAGCATCCGAAGAGGACCCTCCAACTGCCAATCCCTACTATGAACATGAAGCTCAGGTCCCTTAATAGCCCTAACAGTCCTCGTCTCAGGATCATAGTAACCGGCCGATATCAATTC
>JGI20129J51889_1000293_pt1 | contig 10888 bp, 18 predicted proteins | sample MonGeyMetagenome_FD_51889 | JGI IMG/M metagenome (IMG submission 51889)
GTTGACCAAGGGAGGGCATCTGAAAGAGAAATAGATGTTTCGCTTAAAATTTTTTTACCCCGCCCCTAGAAGGGGCGAGGTTTGCCATTTATTTTATCAATTCTCTTTTCTCGTACTTTTAACGTCTTCTACCCATTCGCCTTCGTCGATGTTTTCCATCAACTTTTTAATCCTGTCAACCATTTCGGCAATTCCTTCCCCGTCCTTACCCGGGAATTCCGGTTTCATGTGTCCGTTACAACGGTTCGGCTTAAAAAAGTAAACTTTATATCTCGTGTCATGTGTATTATGGTCGGGAAAAGGTATGGGAGAAAACGGTTTCAAACTGAGAAAAACGGTCGAAATATCCGGGTCGGTGACGGAGGTAGTATTCTTCGACATCATAATGGTCGCGAAGGTAGTGTTGGACGACAACAAGAAATACGAAATAAGTCGTACGGGGAGCTTCGAAGAAATATTGGAAAGCCTGAAAAGGAAAATCGGTGTCCTGCCTTACATTAATGACGACAGTACTTACGAGAAGCTGAAGGAAGAGATCCTTATAGATTTCGCAAAAATAATCTGTAAGTTGGAATATAAACAAAAACGGTGAACGGGACGGTTCAAACCCTTATACCCAACTCGGACAGGAGCTCCATCTCTTCGTCGGAAAACCCGACGTCTTTACCGGCGTAATAGTCCCACAATTTCAATGCTGTATGTTTTATCGTCTCCTCGTTATAGTTCGAAAATATTTTCATGAATTTGTTACATTCACCTTTAACGTTTTCCAGCTTCCCGTAATACCTTACGTAATTACCGCTCGGTGAGAAATACTCCAAGTCGTCCCCTTCCGACGCTGAAATCAGGAACGCCATAGTCTCTACCAACTTACGGTCTCCGAAACGTCCTTTCAAACAATTGATATATGACGATATCCTGTACCTGTCGACCGAGGCTAACATATTTCGTCCCGAAATTCTGTGTTAACGGAGGGTTTTTAAAACTTCCCTGAACCAGGTCAGGTCTTCGAGGTCGGACTCCTTTAACTTCTTTTCGGTTAACGTTTCGACCTCCCTTTTCCCTTTCTTCGACAATATTAATTTATCGTTTTCGTCGACGTCCAAATACCCAGACCATATCAAGTTGTCCAGTACCCTTTCTATAACGAAGCTGTAGGGTTTATGCGTTATGAAGACGTAATGCGGGTCTTGTACTTTGTACCCCCTCCGTTTCAGTTCTTTGTATAAAACGTAGACCCCTTTTTGGGCTTCATCGTTGCTCACCGGTTCGTCGGGCTCCAAACCGAAATACATTAACACCAACTCGTGTAAATAAATGTCGGGAGTCTCGAATTCGACCTTTTCGGCTTCGTCTAAGGTGTAGAAAACGGTACCGTCGGGTAACCTCCTCATACCTACCCGGTAATACAACCGCGTCCGGGTTTTTATTTTTGGTTCCAAGCCGGTAGGCCCGACAGGTTTTTATACCCCGTTTCCATTAATTATGATGGTGAAAGAATGGTCGTCTCGACCTACCGGTTGGGGTATTGGTTGAGGAAGGTTCTCCGAATAAGGGACAGGGACGAAGAAATCGGTAAGTTGTTCAGGTTAATATTTTCCGATTAAACAAATGACGGTTAAGTTTTTTAAACTCCGTTTCGGTTTCGTGAAACAATGACGAAAAGAAAATGGTTGCCGAAAATATATGCGTTAACCAGTATAGTTTCGTGGTGGCTGGTCTGGTACCTCAACGGTGTCGGAGTCATTGATGACGTTACCGGGGCCTCTTTAATCATGGTACTAATCCCTGCCGGGTTCACAGGTACGGTAGCCCTAAACGAATACGAAAAGAAAAACGAAATACGTGAGATGGGAAAGGGAAACGGTTAGACCCGACCTCCTGTGCCGAAATAGAGGTGGTGTCAAAGTTTTTAACCTTCTGTTCGTGTTGGGACACGATGAATAATGTCGACAGGTCAATATAAAGATAGACAAATTAAAGAAGCGGTGAAACACGTTTCGGTTATGACGTTCTTTTGGCCCCTTATCCTTATCATGTCAGGACTTGTTAGAGGTTTTTACGGCGTGCTGTTAGTAGGTCTTACAGCTGTCATAACGACCTTACTATTAGGAGTTTTTATAATTCGTGAGTCTAACCGGAGGATTAGGATAGGGAGGTTGCTCCTCGGGTTCACGACGTCTTCGGTGTTGCTGGTCTGGTATTCCTATTTAACGGGTGGTCTCAACATTTTCATAAGCGTTTTTTTGGTAGTATTGTTATACGTTTTCGGGTTTTTCGGGTCGGTGTATGTCCTGGTACCGTGAAATTTTATGTCAATCGGTACCCGGACAGGTTAAAGAAGGTTTTAATTTCTGTCTTTATATTTTGGGTATAATGACGGGGTTGGACGACCTGGCGAAGGACACGATTACCAATATGGTCGTCCTCTCGTTGGTCACGGTTGTTCCGGTTTTAATCCTCTATTTTGAGGGTAAGCTCGGAGGTTTGACAACCGAGTTAGTATTAATGTATGTCATCGATATGTTGCTTTACGGGGTCTATAAGGTACTGAAATCGAGGTAGCGAAAACTTTTTTATAACCGGTTCCTTTTGTAATGTGGTGAGAAAAAATGGGGGACAAAGAAACGAAAACCCGGAACTTGTTGGAGAAATTGAAAGTCGAGAAAGACGAAGCCGAAATATTACGAAACGTATTGAATAAGATGTCCGAAGACGAACTGGACGTACTGTCCCGGTTCCTGTTCCCCGATATGTCGGAACCCGACCCCAAAATCGACGAGAAAATAAAGGAGTTAAAGGAGAAGCGGAAGGGGAGATTTAAGGTCGAAAGGGAGGGAAATGAGGTAACTATAGAGATCCTGTAGACCCCGGGTGAACCTTAATGGGAGGAGTGAAGCTGTATTTGTCGGGTTTAGGGCCGATAAAGGAGGGAGAAATAGAGTTAGGTGACGTCACTATCTTCATAGGTGGCCCGAATTCCGGTAAAAGTACTGCGTTAAAGGCGTTGTTCTATTCCCTTTACTGTCCGAAAAACGTAATATCGTTAAAGGGTCGGGGACTTAAGGTCGGAGGAGACGGGTTAATACAGAAATTCGTTTTGGACTGGAGGAAGACGAAAGAAAATTATGAAAATTACGTGAAGAAAGTACTTCCCGGTACCGGTTTCGGGCTTAAGCCGTTGAACGTCTCGGACTTCATAACTTCCAGGAAATTAAGCTATATGGAAAACGATATCCCTGTGAGGTTACACCCGATAAGACTGCCGGAGCCGTGTAAAGGGGAGGAAAAGGTGACTCCGTTGTTGGAGGACTTAAAGTACGACCTGACCTTAAACGGTTTTCAGGGTACGGCTGAGGTAAAGGTCGACGTTAACGACGTTAAATGTATTAAAAATAAGGGAGTTTTATCAGTCCTTTCAACGGCTTTCATTAGGGAAATAGAAAAACATGTCGGTGAGGTCTACTGTAGGGAGTTCGGGAAGTCGGTGTTTAGGGAGTTAGGAGTCGAGGACGTCGTTTACGTCCCGAACAACAGGTCTTTATTGGTGCTCCAGAAGCTGTTGTCCGAAAATATAGAGAAGGGATCCGGGATAGAGCCCGTATTGGATCCGGTGTTCGAACTGGCGGGCCTCGACCACATAAAGGAATACTATAACGGTTTGGGGAAGTTTAACAGTAAAGTGTACGGGTTGTTTAAACCGGTGCTGAAAGGGGAGCTGAAATACGTAGGTGACGAATTAGTATACGTGGAAGACGACAGCGTTATACCGTGGCCTCAGGTGTCCGACTCCGTCCTGGAAGTCCTGAGTTTGGTGCTCCCGGTAAGGAGGAAGAGTTTGTTGTTAATTGAGGAACCCGGTGCCGGTCTACACGAAAAAGAACAACTACTTATAGGGATGGCTTTATACGCTTTGTCTTCTACGAGACCGGTAGTGATTACTACCAATACCCAGTCAATATTCTATACCGTTACACACTTAAGCTACCTAAAACCTAAGGAGAGTGAACTGAGGGATCTTTTCGTTGACCTGGGGTTGAAGGACTATAACGAACTGGTTAACGGTGTCGTAAACGCCAACAAGAAGGACGTCAAGGTCAGGGTGTACTATTTCAATAACGGTAAAGCGGAGGAAGTCGACGTCGAGGGAGCCATGAAGGGGATGCCGGGTACTATAGACTTCCTGGAAAAGGAGTTTAAGTGGTTCTCAGACCTACACTCTAAAAGGTTGTTCGGGGCGGAATGATAAAATTGTTTACCCCGTTTCTATACATATCGGTCGCTTATATTTCCTGCGGTAGTCCTCCCACGCTTCCTTTATGTTTCCCGGGTTCTCCATCTCCTCTATCAGTTCCTCTACCAACCTTTTGTCCAGGACTCCGGTAAGCTTGAACGATTTCGGGTTCTCACACATGAGTTCCGAACCTTTTATTTCACGCACCTTTTCACAGAACGTTATTTTTATGGTTTTGCTTAAAAATAACCTTAAATATTTCGGGTCTACGAGCAGTTCAATCGTGTACACCGTTTCGTCGTCACCCATTATGGCACCGCATAATATCGGGCACTTGTCCCCTTTTTCGTCCTTATACAAATACAGTGAGACGAATATGAAAGGGGGTTCGGACTCCGGGACGTAACCTAAAAACAATATTTCCGGCTTACCGTTGGGGGTTTTCATCAGGAACACCGCTTTCATACCCAAATTGTTTACCGCTATTTTTATTTCCTCGGGGTCGACTTGTCTAAAACTCACGTCCACCGTTACCGGATTCGGAACAATGGTTTATAACCTTTAACGAAGCCCGGGCAGAAAAAATTACAAAATAACTTCATAAAGCTCTATCTTCCCTTCCTTATACATCCGCTTTATTTCGTCGTCTTTAGGCGGTTTTTCTTCATTCAACCTCACTTTCGTTAACATTACCAACGCCTTGTCACCTTCGTTTAACGTTATCCTCGTTTTGTTTTTTTCCAACTGGGTACCGCATAACGTGTTTATTATTTTCGCCGAAGGTTCCCTACCCAACGCTACTTTTAAGTCGCCCGTCTGTGAATATATGTGGACTTTCTCACAGAACTCGTCCTTTGTCAGCTTATCTATTATCATTTTCGTCGGGGATTTACCGAGCATGTTAGGGCTGAAAGCGTCCAATACGTAGACGTCTCCCATTTCTTTACCACCTCACGGTTCCTAAAATTAGGTCGGTTAAAAAATATTGTCGGTTTTTCAGTATTCGTCTTCGTCGGGATCCTGTTCCTCCCACTCTTCCTGTTCCCACTCGGTCTCCTCTTCCTCCTCGAACTCCTCTTCCACTTCCAAATAACCGTCGTTTTCTTCCTCGTTTTCCTCTTCTTTCTTCTTTTCTTGTCCGGACTTCTTGACCAAACCCGTCACCTCATGGAAAAATGAGGTACCTGATATTTAAGTTTTATCGACTCGGTGTTTCCCGGTTCCTCGACGACCTCGACGTTACTTATCCTCGCCGAAACGTTGGTCAGCGAACCTAACATTATTTGCGGTTTTCCTAATATCTTAGCCAGGAGGTCTTTAACGTCAGCCGACCCGTAATCGTAATATTTCCTTATCAGGCTCACTATTTCGTACCCGTCCCTAATGAACGTTAAAACGAAAAGTGAGTCGTCGACGTCGTGGGGTTCTACTACCCACTTCCTCTTTTCGGGGTCGTCCTTGAGGTAGAACCCGAACTTCCTGTCGCCGTATTTCTCTATAACGAGAGTCCATTCCTTATACATTAATTTGTTATAATTATCGTCGAACATCCTGTCGTAATTTCCTAAGACCTTCTCTATGAACGGGATGTCGAAGTCCTCAATAACTTTACAGTCCCCGAACCCCAGCTTGTCCTTCCAGCTCAAATTCTCTACAGTTATCTTCGTAATGAACACCTTTTCGTTCAGTATTTTCTCTACAACGGGTCTCGGGTTCACCAACGTCATAGCGAATAATTCACAAACGTTTCCGGCACCGGACTCGACTCCCGATTTCGTGCCGTCGTCGTCCTCGACCTCGAACCTGTTATCGGGGCTCTGCCTTATTTTGAACAAATAAGCTTCAAGCCTAGCGGGATCCGACACCACGATTTCGAACCTGTTATCGAACTTCAAAACGACTATTTCGACGTTCCTGGCGTCACCGCTCACGAACTTCGGCTTGTTGTATGAAAATACGTCGAGACCGAAATTGTTTATCTCGACGCTGTCACCTTCAATAACTATGTTCACGATGTCGAATTTTTTACCCGTAAACTTTTCCATATATTTGCCCGTATTGAGGAACAGCCCCAGTAAGGCACCAGTGAAGTCCTTAACACCCAGTTCGGAATAACTTATTTTCTTAGCCCATAACAGGAAATCTTTTTGTTGCCTTGTTTCGACGACCAAGTACCTAAAATCTTTAGGGTGTGGGTATATAGTCCACCATTCAGACCAGTTATTGTCTACTGTTAACACGACCCTGTCGTTTTTCTTCAATAAATAAAGGGTAGACCCCGCGACCTCGTTTTGGGACATTTTCGACCCCTGTAATGACGTCAAAGTACCCGGTATTTAAATTTTATAACACCATTTCCGACCGGAAACACGTATAAATTTGTGGAGCCGGGCTCAGCCTGAACCGGTCACATCACGGTTCAGCGATACACACCCTTCGTCATCCCCGGCTCCCGTTAGAAACGATGTAAAAAGGTTATTAAATTTATCTCCCCACCATCTCGTTATAAGCCGTTACCAATACCTCGAACGGTGACGGGATATTCGAAATTACGGTCTTCAGTTTTTCTGTAAACCCGGTGACCTCTTTCGAACCCTTTCCTTTTCCCAACTCCTCTAACAATTTCACTATCCCCATTAAATTGTTTTTATACTCGTTGTATTCGTTTTCGGCTTCCTTTATTAACGTCTGGATGGTTTCCTTCCTCTTTTCGTCCACGAGGTTCTGGATCATACCGCATTGTGGGTTCCCTGTACCCGGCTTCGTGTTCGGGATCGGGACGTCCTCGACAACGGAGTCCAGAACCGTGTACGGGTTCGGGAGCGAGTTTATAATATTTTCGAGTTTATTGATAAATATATCGAGGGTTTTCCTTTCATAACTCCCTTCGGGGTGTTCGTCCCTTATTTCCCTGAAAACATTTAATATCCCTGTCAGGAATTCGGTATATTTGTCGAAATGGTGTTCCGAATTAACGACGTAATACAGTACCTTCAGGCTGTCGCGTTCACTTAACATATGGAGCACGTCATCCGCATTTATACCCGTTTCCGGCTTGTCCATTTCGGGTCGGTATTTCATTTCAAAATCGGTATTTAAATTTTGTCTTCATAATTATCGTCCCGGGTTTGTAAAACTGAAATATTGACGTGTACCGTAAGTTAAATAACAGAAAAATTTTAATACCGCTTACCGATAATACGAGCCCGACCCAAAATGCCTCCGGAGCCCGACCCAGAAGAGCTGAACCTCGAACCCACGGTGTCCGAGGAGTACATAAAAGAGTTGGAAAACGTGATAAACAACATCAAAACGAAACAGGTAAACACCGAACCCAACATAAGGAGGCTGAAGGAACTCGTGGAGATCAGGGACGACATAGTTAAGCTGATGATCCAAATAGGGAACAGGATAGGTGCCAAAAAGAAGGGGAGCAAATGGGTCTTCATAAGGAAGTACTCCGTTTGTGAGAAGCACCACGAGGTGTTACTTAAGGAGGACGAGAAGAGGGACAAGTGCCCCATATGCGGGTTGCCGGTAAAGGTCGTGGAAGAGGAACCTCCACCGGAACTGGTGAAGATGTTCTTGCAGTTAGCACAGATGAGGAAGGAAATAGAAGCCGTGATAGGAAAAGAGGTGTTAAAATACCCGGAGTTCACGAAGTTCCTGGTATATATAAAAGGGATAGGGCCGTTAAACGGTGCCAGGTTGTTAGCTTACCTGTTCCCCGAGAAGTTCGACTACAGGGTAGACGGGGCGAGGAAGTATTCCGGTCTGGCCGTAATGTTTACGTGTCCGAAATGCGGGTACTGGTACTACGGTGGGGACTCCTCTAACGGACAGCCGGCAGTACCGTCTAAGGAAGGTTGGCTGTGTCCCGTAGACGGTATCAAGCTGGTAGGTACGTCCGCTAAAGGTGTGAAGTATAACAGGAAAGTTAAGACGTTCCTGTTAGGGGTTTTAGGTACGAGCTTGGTAAGGGGTAGAGGAGTATATGCCAAAATAATAAAGAACATTGCGGAAGAAGTCGCTAAAAAGCACCCCGATTGGCCGAAAGTGAGGGTAATGAGGACGGCGATAAGGAAAGCCGTCTCGTTGTTGCTGTCCCAATACTTCGCGATGTCCATGCACATCCGTAAAGGGGTACCGTTAAAGGAAGCGTATAAGACGGTGTTGGGGAAAATGTACGACGAGTTGAGTAAACACGAGGACTTCGTGGAGGCACCGATAACCGATTATTATGTAGACGTTAAGTCGGACAAGATATTGGCGGAGTTCAAAAAAGTAATCCAGGAAATGGGGATAGACGAGAACGAGGCGATAGGCTGGTTAAAGAAGAAAAAGATAATACAGTAATTTTTTTCCTTTTTATGTTCAACGCACCGAGCAGGGATTTTGCTTAATATAAAAGATGTTGCACATGAGCAAAATATTGTCTTTATAGTAAAGGTTCGGCACGTAAACCGTTACTGTTTCCATTACCCGACCTCAACCGGTTGAAATAAAGTTTATATTGTAGTTAACAATTTGAAAACGAGAAAGGTGAGTTTTGACCAGGACGTCATGATTAGTCTCGATGTTAAGTTTACACCGGCACCGCTTATTGTGAAGTTCTACCGGTACCCTGTAAAGTGAACTTTATATATCCCTTTTTCGGTCGGAGTAAGTTTTAAAACGGTTGATAAAGATAAGGGCGGGTTAGAAAATTTCGTAGCGGGTGTGACGTGAAGTGGGGAACCTGGTAGGTAGGGAAACCGTCCGAAAATACGTTAAAACCGGTTGGGATTATGTAAAACATTTAATGGCATTAGTCGACTGCGGTAACCGGAAACCCGATTGTTATAAATTCGATATGGAGCGGAGGACGATGGCCGTAACGTTTATGTACGACAATTACGGTTTTTGTTCGACGGTCTTCGTTTCACTTAACGGTTCACCCCCTAAGGCTTACGCCGTATTGAAAACCCACGGTGGGGAAAAATTCGAACTGAGGAGGGTGAATGGTGAGGTAAAGGCCTACTATGAGTTCGACGGTTTTAAGGACGAAATAGAAATCGGTGAATTGGTCGTACTGGACAGCGGTTTATCCGTCCGCAAACCCCATGAAATAGACCCCGAGACCCGGAGACCCGTCCTTAAACTCGACTTGAAAGAGACGTTCTCCAGGGACGACATAATAGTGATGAACACGGAAGTTTTGCCACTACGGATCCAATACCTCAGGGAAATGGGTATAGACATAATCGGTTGGGTCTTATTGACGAAAAACGGAAGACTGAAGTCGAAGGGTGTCAAAGGGGTAAAGGTGGAGGACGGTCACATTATATATAATAATAGGAAATACCCACCCGGGCTTTACTACCTGATAAGGGCGAAAGGTATGAAGTTTTTAGTCGACAGCGGGTTCTTCGAATCGGCGGTTTACGACGAGTCGGACACCGATAACGGGGACGGTGGAGGGAGGGGTAAATGGGGTTAAGCCTTTGGAATTCAATAAGGTTATTTTTCGCTGAATATTCTTTCGTCTTCGTTATATTGATGGCTATTTATTCGAAATATTTTTCTACATTACTCCTTATCCCTTACGTAACCCTGTCAGTCGTCCTGGCGATTTCGAATTACGGGTATTACAAACTGATAACGTCGGGGGAGGACACGGAAAACCCGAAGGTTTACCGGGTGACCGAGGTTGAAGGTTCCGGCCCTATTTACACGAACATAATGACGTCCCATATACTGATGTTGCTCCCGGTTATGGACGGGACATTAACGGGGCTTATAGTGTTCATAATAATTTCGTCCTTCGTGTTCATATTGTTTAAGGACAACGAAATAACGTTCTTTAACCCCATACTTTTCATGATGGGATACAGGGTTTACAGGGTGAGAGTGGAAGAACACGACAAATCGGTTTACGTAATATATAAGGGGAGGTTGCAGGAAGGTGACTATATATCGGCACACTACCTCTATGAAAATATCCTGATAACGGGTTGAAAACAACAAACTTTAAAACCCTGCGGTCTTTCAAATTGGTCGTGAGCTCCAGGTCGAAAGAACAGAAACCGAAACCCGGGTTTCATGACAAAGGAAAGAAGGAAGTGGAAGACTTCAGCGACAGGTGGGTAGGTAAAAAGGTGTTAATCATTATGTCGGATAACTCAAGCGTTAACGCGAAAATCACCGATAACAGTAAATATTACCTCGAAGTCGTAGATTTGGACACTAATAAGGTGACTTACATACATAAACCTTTTATCAGGAAGATAATAATCGAGGAATGAAGAGGTTCTAAACTCGTACCGGACAGTCCGAATTTCGTACCGGGTCTAAACGTCGGGGGCCAGCTGTATTCCCGATTAACTCAAGCCGGAAAAGGTTTTTCAAGGTAAAAGTCGGAGTTTTGAGCCGGTCAACTGTGGAATCCACCATCCTCGTACAGCTGAGGAAGGTCTCGGTCATAAAGAGGGACGGGAGGAGGGAGGAGTTCAAGCTGGAGAAGGTGCTGTCGAAGCTTCCTGTTCCGGATGAAATAACCGATAATATAGTTAACGACATCGCTAAATCAACTAAAGATAGTGTTATTGAGACCAGGACTATAGCTGACATAATCGAGAGGAACCTCGTAGAGAACGGCGTTAAGGACGCGAGGTT